>Ga0208279_1000805_pt1 | contig 21394 bp, 13 predicted proteins | sample AntAceMetag02UKM_FD_184766 | JGI IMG/M metagenome (GOLD analysis project Ga0208279, IMG submission 184766) | Saline lake microbial communities from Ace Lake, Antarctica - Antarctic Ace Lake Metagenome 02UKM (SPAdes) (version 2) | ecosystem: Environmental > Aquatic > Non-marine Saline and... | reverse complement strand
GAGTTGACAGGTTGCGATTGGCTGCTGCATGGCCGGGACACTTGACAGTTTTGTTTAAGTGCCCTATAACTAGCGACCTGAAGAGTGCGAGTATGCAGTGAGGACTGGCATTGAAACGTTCACTAGACCAACGGATGGCTGATTTGCCGTTGCGCGTGTTTCGCCTGCTCCTGTGGCTCTCCGGGCTGCTCGCCGTTGCCCTGGCCGTGCAGCCCATCGTCGTGGCCCACCGAACCCGCACTCGGGGCCTTCCCGGCGATTTCCCCGCCCCCGTGACCGGGGCCGATGTGCCCATCCTTGGCGTCAATGTCGCGCTGGAGCAGTATGATGGCGAGGAACTGGAAGACGCCCTGGGCCGTATTGCTGAGGGGGGCTTTGTCTGGGTGCGCCAGTCCTTTTACTGGAGCCAGATTGAGCCGCAGCCGGGCCGCTTCGATTGGGCGGTCCCCGACCGTATCCTGGGTGCGCTGGCCCGTCACCCCCAGTTGCGGCTGGTGGCTGTCCTCGACGACACTAGGGAAGAGATCACCACGCCCCTACTTCCGCCCTCTGATCCTGATCGCTTCGCCGGTTTCGCTCACGGCTTTGCCGCCCGCTACGGCGCGCAGGTGGACACCTATCAGGTTTGGGACGAACCGAATCTGGCGGACCACTGGGGCGGTGGCCCGGTCAACCCGCCCGCCTACGCTGACCTGCTGGCTCGCACCGCGCGCGCAGTCCGCGCCGCCGATCCCGATGCCCGTATCCTCCTGGCCGGCCTGGCCCCCACTGTCGAGACCGGGCCTCAGAACCTGAGCGACGTGCGCTACCTGGAGCAACTCTATCAGGCGGGGGCGGCTCCCTACTTCGACGTCGTGGTCGGCAAACCCTATGGCTTCGACACCGGTCCCGATGACCGTCGCGCCGACGAACCGGTGTTGAACTTCTCGCGGTTGCTCCTACTGCGGGAGGTGATGGTTGAGCACGGCGACGCGGGCAAAGCGATCTGGGCCAGCCATTGGGGGTGGAACGCGCTGTCGCCGGGCTGGATAGGCACGCCCTCTTTGTGGGGTCAGACGGACGAATCGACCCAGGCAGCCCATACCGTTGCGGCGCTGGAGCGGGCGCGGGCTGAGTGGCCCTGGGTCGGCGCGTTGATCCTGGAGCACTTCCAGCCCGCCGCCGAATCCGGTGACCCGCGCTGGGGCTTCGCGTTGGTGGGGCCTGACTCCGTCCCTCGCCCGGTCTACGACGCGGTGGCCGCCTGGGCTGATGCGCTTCCTGACGCTGCTCCGGTCGGCGGCTACCCGGCGCTCAATCCCTGGGCGACCTACGGGGACACCTGGCGCGTGGGGCCGCTGGGCGCCGACGCCGGCCGTTCGGCAGCGCTCACGACGGGTTCCGACGGCGACCGGGCCATCTTTCGTTTCGACGGGCCATCCGTCGCGCTGACGGTGCGGCGGGGGCCGTACCGCGCATTTCTCTACGTTGCGGTGGATGGCGCGCCGGCCAACCGGCTGCCACGGGACAGGGTGGGCCGCGCTTACGTCGTGCTCTACGACAACGTTCTCACCCTCGCAACCGTTCCACTGGCGACCGGTCTCCCCCCCGGCCCGCACACCGTCGAGGTCGTGGCCGAGGGCGGGCAGGGCCAGTGGGCGTTGGTGGACTGGCGGGTGGGGGCGGAGCCGGTCCGCGACGGCACCGACTGGAAGATGGCGGTGCTGGCCGTGGCAGGGCTGGTGCTGGTGGCTCTGCTGGTGCGCGATGCGCGGCGGGTGGAGTGGGGGGCGCTGGGGCGGGCGTTCCTCGGCTGTCCCGAGTGGACACAGGTGGCGCTGGTTGTGGGACTGACCGGTCTGTTTTGGGCCACCGCCGGAGCCAGTTGGGGGCGGGATCTTTCCTCTACTCCCTACTCCCTACTCCCTACTCCTTGCTTCGTTCTAAGCCTGCTGACGCTGCCTGTGCTGGCCGCGTTTTTCGCGCTGCGACCCGACCTGGGGTTACCGCTGGTCGCCTTCTCCGCGCCATTCTACTTATGCCCCGAGCGTATGCTCTACCAGGCGCTCAGTTTGCCGGAGGTGCTGGTGGTGCTGTGTGGGGTGGGGGTGGTGATGGGGGGGAGACAAGGGGACGGGGGGACGGGGAGGCTGGGGAGCAGAGGAGGAATACTTACTCCTCTCGACTGGGCTGTCGTGCTGCTGGTGGTGGCGGCGGTGGTGGCTGGCCTGGCAGCCACCGATCGATGGGCGGCAGTCTTTGAATTGCGGACCGTCTTCTTGCTCCCGGCGCTCTGTTATGCGCTGCTGCGGCTGGCCCGCCTGGACGGTCAGGCCAGATGGCGGATTGTGGATGGCTGGGTTCTGGGCTCCGTCGGTGTGGCGCTTATCGGTCTGGTGCAGTACGCGCTGGGTCGCAACGTCGTCGTCGCCGAGGGAGGGCTGCCGCGCTTGCAGAGCGTCTACCACTCGCCCAACAACGTTGGGCTGTACCTGGGGCGTGTGTGGCCGCTCCTGGTGGCCGTTGGGCTGTGGGAGAGGCGGGGGCGCCGCCGGACGCTCTACGCGCTGGCGCTGGTCGTGGTGACGCTGGCGCTGGTGCTCAGTTTTTCGCGGGGGGCGCTGCTGTTAGCGCTGCCAGCGGCGCTGTTGGTGATGGGCTGGCGTGCGGGGGTGGAGGCGCAGTCACCGTGCCTCTACCGCTGGGTCGTGCTGGCGTTCGTCGTGGCCGGTGCACTGCTGCTGGTCCCGCTCCTGCACGTGCCGCGCTTTGCCTCGATGTTCGACCTGCGGCAGGGAAGCACCTTCTTCCGGCTGGAACTGTGGCGCAGCAGCCTGGCGCTCATTCGCGAGCATCCCTGGTTCGGCATCGGGCCGGGCAATTTCCAGGCCGCCTATCGCACCCGCTACGTTCTCCCCTCCGCCTGGCAGGAGTTCAATCTGGAGCACCCCCATAACGTCTACCTGGACCACTGGACGCGGATGGGGATTCTCGGCCTCCTGGCGGGGGTGGCTGTGCAGGTGGCCTTCTGGCAGACCATTCTTCGACGCTCTGAGCCCTCGGGGACGAGGGCGTCGTGGGCAGGGAGGTCACGCTGGCGACGATTGCTCGCTGCGTGGGGGGGGGCTGTCACGGGGGCTGCGAGTATTTCTATCGGTTTGGCGGGCAGCATGGCCGCGTTGCTGGCCCACGGCCTGGTGGACAACACGTTGTTTTTTCCCGACCTGGCGTTGGTCTTCTTCCTGACGTTGGCACTGGCGCAATGAATAACAATTAGAGCAGTTTATACCTGTTTCAGTTTCCAACGTCCTTGCCGGAAGCGCAACCCCATCAGCGTTGCCTGCAAGATCCAGCTCAGAACCAGAGCGAGCCAGACTCCATCCGCTCTGAGGCCAACCAGCTGCGAGAGCAGGTACGCCAGGGGAACCTGGATGAGCCACACAGAAATGAGGTTGATGACCATTGGCGAGAGTGTGTCGCCTGCTCCCGCTTGAGCTGCGTCAAATACGTAGTTCAGTGCGAGTCCCAGGTAACCGATGCTGAGCATTCGGATCACGTGTGCACCAATTGAGGAGGTCTCTGCATCGTGGCTGAATGTCGCCATAACCTGCGGGGCGAAGAGCGCCAGCAGCCCAAGAATGCACCCGCCGACCAGCGTCGCTGCGCGGGCGATGAGACTGACCGAACGGGCGGCCCGTTCAGGCTGCGCCGCGCCCAGGTTCTGACCCACCATTGCCGGTATGGCACGGGACAACCCCATGCTCGGAATCAGAGCGAAGTCAGAGATGCGCCTGGCAATCACCCACGCGGCCAGCGTCGGCGCACCATACGAGGAGACCAGGCGGGTAAGGTACGACATTGCCAGGTTGGGAGTGCCGCGCTGTAGAATGGCGGGCAGGGCGATGCGCAGGATGCGCCCCATCATCGGGAAATCCAACCGCAGATGGCGCAGGTTCAGGCGCACAGGTGCTCGACCGCTGACGAGTAGGCCCAATCCCCAGAGCATTCCTACCCCATTTGAGCCGACCAATGCCAGCGCAGCCCCCTCCAGGCCCAGCCAACTCACCAGCAGTGGTTCCGTGACGAGCAGGGTTCCCGTGCTTAAAAGCGTCATGCCCAGCATCACTTTGGGAGCACCGGCGGCGTTGAGCATAAATCCGACGCTAGGTACCATCTCTATCGCGATCAAGCCGGCGAAGATGATGCGCGCGTAGCGCAAAGCCAACGGCAGCGTGGCGCCATTGGCACCGGCAAGCACCAGCAGGGGCCGGGCAAAGATTACGCCGAAAAGCCCCAGGCTGCCGGAAGCCGTGATCATCAGAATGACCGCCTGAAGCACTGCCAGGTTGGCCTTGTCCTGGTCTTTGGCCCCGACGTAACGGGACACCACTGCTCCGCTGCCGAGGCTCAGCGCCATCAGAACGCTGATCATTGTAAGGCGTACTGACATAGTTAGCCCTGCAGCGGCCTGCGCGTCACGGCCAAGTTGGCCTAGCCAGATGGTGTCGTAGAGGTTGGGTAACATGAACAGCATCTGGCTGATGGTAATGGGTCGAGCCAGGTGCCAGATGTTGCGAGCCAGATTGCCCTGGGTGACGTCGTGCTGAGGGCTGGATTTCATGTTGGATGTGCCATGATCTGTTCCAGTTCAGGGGCGATGCTAGAGGTACGGTTGCAGCAGGCTCAGGATTTTGGTCAGCGGCGCGACGTCGTCCTCGTCAAACTGCGCGGGTTTGTCTGAGTCTATGTCCAGCACCGCGATCACCCGGTCCTCCTTAATCACCGGCAGGGCAATCTCGCTTTTGGAGCGAGAATCGCAGGCGATGTGCCCAGGGAACTGCTCGACGTCTGGCACGACCACCGGTTGCCGGGTCCGGGCGCAGTGCAGGCAGACGCCGCGATCCCGCAGCACCTGGCAGGCGACAGGCCCCTGGTAAGGCCCCACGTGCAATTCGTCTGCATTGACCACGAAGTAGAAGCCCGTCCAGAAGTGGTGGGACATCTTGTGGTGCAACACGGCGCATACGGTCGCCATCGCCGCGACCAGGTTGGGCGATTTCCCTTCGATCAGGCCTTCCAACTGCGCGTGGATGCGTTGGTAACGGCCGGTCACGTCGCCGATTTTGGTGGTGTATTGTTCGGGCATGAGGTATTGCTCCAGGGAAGGGCCCTGACTGGAGAATGAGAACCGGAAAGTCTTACCTACCCCGTGGGTTCCTTAAGGGCGCAGTCCCCGGCCGCGAGGGGTCCACTCGGTTGGGTTGTCCCAGTCGGCTGCTTTCCAAGGCATCTTGTCTGGCCGGACCAGCGGGATGATGTCCTTAAAGAAGGCCAGCCGCCCCGCGTCGGTCATCGGCGTGAATGATTCGGCAATGCTCAGGTTCTGTTCCAGTTGGGCCATGGTCTCCATCCCCACAATCACCGTGCTGACCGGCAGACCAAAGGTGTAACGCAAGGAGCGTTCCACCTCGTGGGTCAGGCTACCCAGCCCCAGCACTTTCATACCAATGGTGGCAACTCCTTTGGTGTTGGCGATGGGCAGGAATTCTTCGGCAAAACTGAGGATGAAATGGTCCAGCGCCGAGAGGGCGATGAGTGCGCTGTCAAAGGGAAAGCGGTTGAGCGCCTCTACCAGGACTTGCGGATTGGTGTGGCCACTGATGCTGATGTAGCGCACCAGTCCCTCCTCGCGGGCCTGCACGGCCGCCTCTAGCGCGCCCCCTTTGCCGGTAAAAGCGTCCAGCCGGGCATAATCCCACACGTTGTGCAACCGCCACTCGTTCACGTAATCGGTTTGCAGCCGGGTCAAGCTCTGCTCCAGTTGACGACGAGCTCCATCGCGGGTTATATCCCAGGTTTTGGTGGCAATCCACATCTCCGGCCGTCGGTGTTTGACCACCTTGCCCAGGCGGGTCTCCGCTTGCCCCTGGGAGTAAATCCAGGCGGTATCAAAGTAGCGGATACCGCGGTCTATGGCGGTGTTGACAATTTCAATCGCCTCTTCTTCTGTGCAGTTATGTTCGTCCACGATCCGTTGCCCGCCAAAGCTTAGGATGGGGAACGATTCTCCGGTTCTGCCAAAAGGTCTAGTCTCCATAGTATCCTCCTCTGATGACAAGTCTCACCTGAACGACAAAAACACCCGCTCAACCTTGAAGGTGGACGAGCCTCGCGCTATCATATCCCTGCCGGAGCGCCCATCGCCTTGGCTGTGCTCCGGGCTCGGCAAAGCTGTTAGGCTCTTGCGATTGTAGCATAGGTGGGCGGGCGGGGCAAATGGCGAGCCGCCAGCGCGCCAGAGGCTGTGGTCCACAGCGCCGGCCAGGCCGGGCCATGCCAGGTTGGCCCTTGGGGAGGGGCGCAGGGGTCGCACCTGCCGAGGGCGGGGCAAGAGGATCACACCTGCCGCCGAAACTGGCTGTTGTAGAGGTCGTAGTACAGCCCTCGCGCGGCCAGCAGTTCTTCGTGCGTGCCCCGCTCGACGATGCGGCCTCGCTCGAGCACGAGCACCTGATCGGCGTTGCGTATTGTGCTCAGACGGTGGGCGATCACGAAGGAGGTGCGCCCCTGGAGCAGTTCGTCCAGGGCACGCTGGATCAGTAGTTCGGTGCGTGTGTCCACGCTGGAGGTGGCCTCGTCGAGGATCAGGATGCGCGGGTTGGCCAGCACCGCGCGGGCGATGGCGATCAGTTGCCGCTGCCCCTGGCTCAGATTGTGCCCTCGCTCGCCCAGTTGGGTCTGGTAGCCCTCCGGCAGACGTGTGATGAACTGGTCGGCGTTGGCCAGCCGGGCCGCCGCGATGACCGCTTCATCGTCCGCCTCCAGCCGTCCGTAGCGGATGTTCTCCATCACAGTGCCGGAGAAGAGGAAAGTGTCTTGCAGGACGATTCCCATCTGCTGTCGCAGGCTCTCGCGGGTGGCCCATCGTATATCGTGACCGTCTATCCGTATCGCGCCCTGGTCCACGTCGTAGAAGCGGGTCAGCAGGCTGACGAGCGTCGTCTTACCCACGCCGGTTGGCCCCACCAATGCCACCGTCTGCCCCGGATCGGCTGTCAGGCAGATGTCCCGCAACACTAGCTCCCCCCCTCTTTCCCCCTCGCTTGGGGGGGATGAAAGGGGGGAGTAGGCGAAGGTGACGTGGTCAAACTCGACCAGCCCCTGGATGGGCGGCAGGGGCACAGCGTTGGGCGCATCGGTGATCTCCGGCTGGGTGTCGAGCAGTTCGAAGATACGCTCGGCGCCTGCGATTGCCGACTGGAGTTGTGTGTACAGATTGGCGATGCCCCGGATAGGCTCGTAGAAGCGGCGCACGTAGATCAGGAAGGAGACGATGACGCCCACGGTGACCAACGGTGGCTCGCGCAGTGCCAGGTAGCCGCCGTAGCCAGCCACGATAGCCAGCGCGATGGTGCTGAGCACGTCGAGGGCGGGTGAGAAGGCGGAGAGGATGGATTGGGCCTGGACGTTGGCGTCGCGGTTGGCGGCGTTGATCTCCTCGAACTCGGCCACGTTTTCCTCCTCGCGAGCGAAGGCCTGCACCTCGCGCACAGCGGAGATGTTCTCCTGCAGTTCCGCGCTCACTTCGCCGATCGTCTGGCGGGTGCGACGGAAGGCAGCCCGTGCCCGCCGGGAGAAGATGGTCGTGGCCAGGATCATCACCGGCAGCACCGTGAAACTGGCTAGCGCCAGCCGGTAGTTGAGGCCGAGCATGGAGACGACGATGCCGACGAGCGAGAGGCTCATGCTCGCCAGCCGCACGACCCCGCCGCCGAAAATCTGGTTGATGACCTGGGTGTCGTTGACCAGGCGGGACATCAGGTCGCCGGCCTCGTGCTGGTCGAAGAACTTGAGCGAGAGGGTCTGGATGCGTTCGAAGATCTGCGTGCGCATGTGGAGCAACACCCGCTGCCCGGCTAACGTCATCAGGTAGAACTGGCCAGCGGTAGCGGCCCAGTTGAGCAGGTAGGTACCGAGCAGCAGGAGCATGGTTGTGGTCAGGCCAGTGGCCCGGCTGACGTCCGGCGGCCCTTCGGCAGGGCTCACCGCCACGAGTACTCGCGGTGGCAGGGCAGACAGGAGCCATTCCAGCCAGGCCGGGCGGGGCTGGTCGCCGGGCGTGATGAACTGATCTATGGCGACGCCGGTCAGGTAGGGGGCGGCCAGCCTTAGCGCCGTGCTGACGACGATCAGCGCGGCCACCACTGCCAGCAATCCCCAGAATGGGCGGAAGTATTCCATCAGGCGGCGCAACGCTTTGCCTACCTCTACCGGTTTGGCGGTCTCCTGGGTCAGGCCGCGCATGTGTCTACCGCCGAACATCATAGCGCGACCTCGTCAACGGATACAGATGGCTGGTCAGTCACGCCATCTTCCAACTGTGAGTAATATATCTCCGCATAGATGGGGCTCTCGCGTAGTAGTTCCTCGTGCGTGCCCTGCGCGACGATCTCGCCCCGCTCCAGCACCAGAATCTGATCCGCGTTGAGCACCGTGGCGAAACGCTGGGCGATGACGAAACTGGTGCGGCCTTCCATCAGCCGCTCTAACGCCTGCTGGATGCGGTACTCCGTCTCGTAGTCCACGCTGGAGGTCGCGTCGTCCAGGATGAGGATGCGCGGGTCCAGGAGCAGCGCCCGGGCGATGGCGATGCGCTGCTTCTGCCCGCCGGAGAGCGTGACCCCCCGCTCTCCCACCGGCGTGTCATACCCCTCAGGGAAACTCATGATGAAGTCGTGCGCCTCGGCGGCTTTGGCGGCGGCGGTGATCTCCTCAGGCGGAGCCTCACGCCGGCCAAAGGTGATGTTGTCGCGGATCGTGCCGGAGAAAAGCGTCGTCTCCTGGAGCACGGTGCCGATCTGCTGGCGCAGGGAATCCAGCGTCACATCACGCACGTCGTGGCCGTCCACTGTCACCCGACCCCCGGTCACGTCGTAGAAACGGGGGATGAGGTTGATGATGGTGGACTTGCCGGAGCCGGTCGCGCCCAAGAGCGCCACCGTCTGGCCCGGCTCGGCTGTGAAACTGACGTCTTTGAGCACCAGTTCGCCCCCGCCGAAGTAGCGGAAACCGACCTGCTCGAAGGTCACTCGTCCCCGGATGGAGGCGAGTTCAACCGCGTCTGGTTTCTCAACCACCTCAGACTGGGCGTCGAGGATCTCGAAGACGCGCTCTGCCGAGGCCCCCGCCTGTGAGATCATCGTGATGATCATCCCCAGCATCAGCATAGGGAAGAAGGCCATAATCATATAGTTGGCGAAGGCGACCAGCCTGCCCACGCTGAGATGTCCGGCGATGGCCTGGTAGCCGCCGATCCAGTAGACGGCCAGAAGCGCCAGGTTGGCGATGAGGAAGATGAGGGGAATGGCGGTTGCCATCAGCCGCCCGACGACCAGGTTGAGGTCGAACAGGTTCTGGTTGGCCCGGACGTAGCGCGCTCGCTCGTAGGGCTCGCGGGCGAACGCTTTGACGACCCGCACGCCGACCAGGTTCTCCTGCAGCGTGGTGTTGAGATCGGCCAGTCGCTGCTGAATCTTCATAAACAGCGGCCGGGCCTTGCCGGCGAAGAGGGCGAAGATCCCGAAGGTGAGCGGCACCAGCACGAGCATGATGAGCGCCAGTTGCCAGTCGGTGACGAACAGCAGCGCGATGCTGCCGGCCATCATCAGGATAGCGCTGAGCAGGTGAATGAAGCCCATGCCGACGAACAAACGCACCATCTCGACGTCGGATGTGGCGCGGGTGAGAAGTTGGCCGGTCTGGGCGCGGTCATGGTAACTGAAGGAGAGGGACTGTATCCTGGCGTAGAGTTGGTTACGCAGGTCATAGGCCACGCCCTGGGCGGTGCGGGCGGAGAGCATCCCTTGCAGGAAGGAGAAGACCGATCCGGCGATGGCCAGGCCCACCATCCCTGCCGCAGCCCATAGGACGACGGGCAGCCGTCCGGCGGCGATCCCGTCGTCGACAATCGTCTGAGTCAATCTTGGGATGACCAGCCGTGTGCCGGTGGAGATGATCAGGCCGAGGAAGGCACCGGTGGCCCAAAGCCGGTACCGTTTGAGGTAGCCCAGTGCACGCCAGAGAACCTTCACACCAATCACGACGACTGCCTCCTCCACTTGGGACCGGCGACCCCGTCCAGCAGCAGGTCCACCATCCCGTCGAGCAGTTCCGGGAGCGGGGTGGGGCGGTAGCCGCAGTGCCACATCATGATTTGCTGGAAGAACATGGCGCGGATCACGCCACCGAGGTGGAGAGGGTCCAGGCCAGCCCGGATCTCGCCGGCGGCCTGGGCCTGGCGCACCTGCTCGGCGAGCAGGTTGGTCAGCGCGGTCACCGGGTTGATGTCCCGGTGGCGCATTCCGGCCGCGAAGAGCCGGTGTGTCAGGGCGGGATCGGACAGCGGATCTTCGGCCACCAGACGCAGCGCCAGTTTGATGCGTGCGACGGGGCTGGCTGGAGCGCCTCGCTCGGGCAATAATGCCTCCTCCAGTTGCCGCAGTCGCTGCTCGGCCAGGGCGGGCAGAATCGACTCTTTGGTCTCGAAGTAGTTGAAGAAGGTGCCCTTGGCGACGTCGGCCGTTTCGGCGATGTCCTCGACGGTGGTGGCGTTGTATCCGCGCTCGCGGAACAGCCGCAGCGCGGCTTCTAGCAGCCGCTGGCGGGTCTCCCGTTTCTTGCGCTCGCGCCGTGAAAGGTTTCTGTCCATTGTTGTGTTGATGACCGTAGGATAAAAATGACCCTGGTCACATTGTACACGATGTGGGGGAGATTGTCAATTTGAAGAGCCGTGTAAGGCTAGTGTCTCACGTTTGGTTCTGAATTGGCGGTGGGACAGTGGACGGCTTGGCCTGGTTGTGATACAATGAAAATACAGCCCCCTGGGCAAAAAAGGATGATGACACATGGAAACTAGATCAGGCTCAGGTACAAGTCGAATGAACTACTACAGATTGCGTCAAATCACACTTGTGATACTGGTTGTGTTGATCTTACTTGTGACGGCGTGTACACCACCCGCCACCCCAGTTTCGTGCACTGCCGTGCCGGCGCCCGTACTGCACGCTGGTTGGACCTCGTACACTAACGCCAACTACGTGCTCGACTTAGCCTTCGACCACGACGGTAACCTGTGGACCGTAGGAAGCGGCGGAGCCGTAAGGTGGGATCTGACGGACAACACCTATACCAGGTACACTGTGGAGAATGGCCTGGCCGGCAACTTTGTCACGTCCATCGCCGTAGCGCCCGACGGCGCGCTCTGGTTCGGCGTTTTCTGGGGTAGTGGCGTCTCCCGTTTCGACGGTGAGACCTGGACCACCTACACCGGGGATGACGGCCTGGCGGACGACGACGTTTGGGCCATCGCCGTGGCTCCCGACGGCGTGCTCTGGTTCGGCAGTCGGAGTAGCGGTATCTCCCGCTTCGATGGCCAGACCTGGGCCACTTACACGACCGACGACGGCCTGGCAGACAACGACATTCGGTCCATCGGTGTGGGTCTCGACGGAGCGCTCTGGGTCGGTACCTCCGGCAGTGGCGTCTCCCGCTTCGACGGCGAGACCTGGGCCACCTACACCGAGGATGACGGCCTGGCAGACGACGATGTCGAGGCCATTGCCGTGGCCCCCGATGGCGCGCTCTGGTTTGGCACTTATGGTGGCGTCTCCCGCTTCGACGGCGAGACTTGGACCACTTATACCGAAGATGATGGCCTGGCAGATAACAGTGTCTCATCCATCGGTGTGGCTCCCGACGGCGCGCTCTGGTTCAGCACCTATAGAGGCGGCCTCTCTCACTTCAACGGTCAGACCTGGACCACCTATACCGAAGATGACGGCCTGGCGTGCAATTGCGCTGCCTCCATCAGTGTGGCCCCCGACGGCGCACTTTGGGTCGGCACCTGCTGGGGCTATGGTATCTCCCGCTACGACGGCGAGACCTGGACCACCTACGCCACCGACGACAGCCTGACGAACGGCCACGTCAGAGCCATCGGTGTGGCTCCCGACGGCGCGCTCTGGATCGGCTTCGTCCGTATCGGCCTTCATGAGAGCGGCCTCTTCCGCTTCGACGGGGAGACCTGGACTACCTACACCGAGGACGATGGCCTGGCGGACGACGAGGTCGAGGCCATCAGTGTGGCCCCCGACGGTGCGCTCTGGTTCGGCACCCCTGGCAGCGGCGTCTCCCGCTTCAACGGCCAGACCTGGACCACCTACACCACTGGCGATGGACTGGCGGACAACTGTGTCAATGCCATCGGTGTGGCCCCCGACGGTGTGCTCTGGTTCGGCACTATGTTCGGCGTCTCCTGCTTCGACGGGGCGACCTGGACTACCTATGGCGAAGATGATGGTCTGGCGAGCAGAGGGGTCTTGTCCATCGCTGCGGCCTCCGATGGCGTGCTCTGGTTCGGCACCATAGATGGTGGCGTCTCTCGTTTCGACGGCGAGACCTGGACCGCCTACACCGAGGATGACGGCCTGGCTGGCGATAGCGTCCAGGCCATCGCTGTGGCCCCTGACGGCACAGTCTGGTGCGGCACACGTCACGGCGTCTCCCGATTCGACGGTCAGACCTGGACCACCTACACCACCGACGATGGACTGGCGGGCAATTTCGTCGAGGCCATCGCTGTGGCCCCTGACGGCATAGTCTGGATCGGCACCCTGTCCGGTGTCTCCCGCTTCGACGGCCACACCTGGACCACCTACACCACCGACGATGGCCTGGCGGGTAACAGCGTCGAGGCCATCGCCGTGGCCCCCGATGGCGCGCTCTGGTTCGGCACAGATGGCGGCGTCTCCCGTTACTTGCCGCCAGATTGACTTTGCAGGAACTTGGCGTGTGGCAGCAGAAAGAACTACCGAGAAGAAAGCAGATGATCAAGAAAGAGGGAACTTTGTCCAGGGGAGTATCCCGATGCGCAAGTCAAGAAGTAGTACCTGACGAACTGGGGGGAGAAACTCTGTCAGGGAGGACAAATATGGTAACGATGAAGCGATGGGTTGTCATAACTGCGTTGCCATTTCTCCTGGTCGCCTGCAGTGAGCCACGTTCGCTTCGCCTGCCTCGGGGAACTCGCTGCGAAAGTATCGCCTGGGCCCCCGATGGCTCTGCCCTGGTGGTCACCTACGAGACGGAAGCCGGCGCCGGCGTGGAGTGGCGCGACATGCCCGGAGAAAAGGTACGTTGGGAGGCGAATGACCTGCATGACCTTTCCTTCACGCCGCCGGCTATCTCCCCGGATGGGAACCTCGTAGCGGCGGCTGGCTTCCAGCAGATCTATCTTTTCTCCGCCGACGGCAAAGCCCAAGGGGAGTTCCCCAACGAACGCTATATTGTGAGTATGGCCTGGCGGTCTGATGATACATTGCTTTTGTTGACCGCCACTTATCCAGAGAAGGCCCTCTATCTGGAGCATTGGAAGCAGGATGGTACGCTTGTAGCGCCTTCCCTCTACCTGGGGGAGACCGAATTATTGAATGAATGGCGGCCCTTCACTCCCGACGGTCGCTTCCTGGCTTACCCTCTGAGTTACGACACGCTGACGGTTCGCGACCTGGAGACCGAACGCTTATGGGAGTGGGACTTACGGGATGCTTTGGACCTGGGTAAACAGGAGATGCATCGCCGGAAGATCTGGACGGTGGCCTGGCACCCTGAAGGGCGGGAGGTGGCTCTGGGACTACATTCGCAGGAGGTGGGCCTACCCCTGGTAATGTGGGTGGACGCCACGACCGGGGAGGTGCTGAACGAACTTTTCCCGGCCCAAAACGACGATGATTCCGCCGGACCCCTGACGTACAGCCCCGATGGACGTTTTCTGGCGGCGCAAATCGTCCTCAGGAGCACCACTGAATCGGACGTGCGCTGGCTCCTGGCCCTGTATGACCTGACCACGGCCGGAGAGCCCCGTATCCTCTGCGAAGGTCAGGATGATTGCTGTGCTGATTCCCCTGCCTTCTCCCCCGATGGGACGACGCTGGCGACGGTGTGTGAGCAACGGGTGGCGTTCTGGGAGGTGGAACCGTGATTTATCCTTTGGCAGAGCACTACAACGGACAAAGAAAAAAACGGAAAGAGGCAACCTGACATTGGGGCACACACCAATTTCTGACACGCAAAATGGCACTGTGCAGTCGAAATGTGATCCGGCGTTTACACGGCACACCCGCCATACCTGTTTCTCTTTCCGTTCCTTTCTAAATCCGTTGTTGTGTTGTGGCTGTGCCTCAAAGTCTACTGCAGACTTGCTCACTTGCAAAAGGAGAGCCAAAGATGAAATGGAGATGGCTGAGCACCCTCGTGCTTGTGCTCGTGCTGGTGGCCGCTGCCTGTGGCGCGCCGGCTACCCCGCAGTCTAGCCCCACCCCGCCGCCGACACTGACGGCTACGCCTGTCCCGCCGACACTGACACCATCTCCTTCTCCGTCCCCGTCGCCCACCCCCACTCCCACGCCCTCATCCCCCTTCCGCCCCGCTTCCTGGCCGGCGGCGGAGGCGCGCCACCTCTGGATCGCCCCCGACGGTCGTCTGTGGCTGACCACCGATGCCGGCATCTTCACCCACGCCGGCGACGGGTGGGACCGCCTCTACGACGGGCCGGCCGAGGGCATCCTGGGTGCCGACGCCGCCGGGCGCGTGTGGGCGCTCCTGGAGGACGAGGGGGCCATCGCCGCCTACAGCGGCATGGCCTGGACTATCTACGGCCCCGACCAGGGCTGGACCGCTCCTGCCTACGCCGAGTATCTCGGCCCAGGCTTCGGCGACGGCCTGGTCACTGACCCTCAGGGGCGGGTGTGGCTGGCCACCGGCCGGGACGACCTGCGGTGCTTCGACCCCCAGACGCAGACGTGGACCGCATTCTGTGCCACCGACATCGGCTTCGAACCGCCGGAGGAGGAGGGCTACCAGGGCCACTTCCTCACCGACGTGGCGCTCGACAACGCGGGCAACGTCTGGGTGAGCGACTGCATCGGGCAGGGCGAGTCACTGCTGGGACAAGGAGTGCGCCGGTTCGACGGCGAACGCTGGAACGGATTCGCTGAGACAGCCGGCGAGTGCGTCTACGACATTGAGGTGGACGAGACCGGCCGGGTGTGGGTGGGCGGATTCGACGAACTGATTCAGTACGACCAGGCCACTGGTTCCTGGTCGCGCATCCCGCTGCCCCCCTGGGAGCGGCGCCAACTGGTTACGAGCATCGCTTTGGACGCAGTGGGTAACCCCTGGGTCGAGATTCTGCGCTTCGGCGGGGCCAGTCCGTTCGGCGCAGTGGCCCGCTACCACCTGGAAAACAGCGCGTGGATCGTCGACTACGACCCCGGTGGGGAGTGGTTCAGCAGCCTGGCATTCGGCACAGACGGTGTGGCCTGGCTGTGCACAGAGGGAACCGTCTACCGGCTGGCTGGCGGGGAGACGGAGGAGGCGGGTCCCGTCGCCACCTCCTACTGTCAGATCGAGGTGGATGGCGCCGGCCGCGTGTGGGTGGCCGGCAATGCCGATCTGTGGTGGCTCGAACCGTAGAAGTAGCCTGGAATCCGCTGTGCTCGGCCTGGAGGAGCAGTTGGAGTGACACTATGAAGAGACACATTGTTATCGTAGGATTGCTGGCTTGGTTGCTCGTCGCCTGCAGTCGGACCGGCCCCACCGTGCCCGCACCATCGCCGACCGGCATCCCTGCACCTACCTTGCGACCGACGCCGCTGACGCCGACTGTGAAGCCCGTCCAGTCCCCCACGCCGTCCTTGCCCGTTGTCTCCACGTTGGTTTCCTACCCACCACTTCCCCCCCTTCCCACCATTGTCCCCCAGCCCACCGCCGTCCCCACCCCCTTTCCCGATGAGCAAGAAATCGTGGAGACCGTCCTGGGGACTGGAACAGGCGAACACTGGGCCGCCAACATCGTCAGCGGCAGTTTCACCGCCCCCGGCGCCGACGAACGGCTGGCGCTCGCCGGCAACGCCGGCGAACGCGACGAGATGCGCTGGGTGGTGATCGGGCAGACGGGAGACGGCTGGCGGCTGCGCGGCGTCTCCGAGGTGCTCGGAATGGGCTTCGATGCCCCTCCCTATTATTACGTCCCTCCCGACCTGCTCGACTTCGACGGGGACGGCCAGCAGGAAGTACTCAGCCACTACTTCAGAATGTTGCGGGGCTGGACCACAGCCGCCGATACGCTCTATCGCTGGGACGGTCAATCGCTGGCCCGCGTCTGGGGTGTGCCGACCATAATGGACAATCGGATGGCGGACAACCAGGACATTCCACAGCCATACCGGGAGAATTATCAGGCGGCGTGGGAGTGGGCGGACCTGGATGGCAACGCTCCAGACGAAATCCTGCTGCACGAGGAGGCAGCCTTCTACCTGCCCGGCGAGGAGGGGTACGTCAAAGACGACGCGCCGAGCATAAGTGAGGAAAGCGGGGAGCGGGCTTTCCGCTGGGACGGGGAGGCCTTCCGGCCCTACGCGCCCGGCGGCCCGGCCGGTACATTCGCCTACATCGCCGGAGATACCCTCTGGCTGTGGCAGAACCACGCCGCCCGTCCCCTGGGTATGAAAGGGGTCAGAGAATTCTTATGGTCCCCAGACGGCCGGCGCATCGCCTGGTGGGCCGAAACGTCCATTGAGGGCACCTTCCGTGTCATCCTGGGGGTCTACGACTTGCCGGCGGGCGACAGGTGGGAATTCCCCCTGGATGGCGCTCCCTCGACGTTGCACTGGGCACCCGATGGCTGCCCTTCGACAGGCTCAGGACATCGCCTGGCCTATGCTGTTCCCCCAAATTACCCCCACGCTCTCCTCGATCCCGAAACCGGCCAACAGGAACCGCTTCCTATCGGCTTCTCGGACACATGGTCGCCCGAGGGAGACCTTATGGCCTACGAGCGCAGCGGGGGCGTGTACGTCTACGCTCCCACGACCGGCCGGGAGCGGTTATTGGTCAGATCGCCGGAGGGAGCAGGGCGGATCACCCCGAGGCCTTTCGACCCGGTGTGGTCGCCCCGGGGCGACTGGATCGCCTGCTCCCTGGAGACCATCACCAACACCTGGGTAGGGCTGGTCTACCCGGGTGCGCCGGAGCCTGTCGGCGCATCTGACCTGCTGGACACTTTCTCTGGATGGGAAGCCCCGGCGCTTCAGTTCGCCTGGTCTCCCGAAGGCTCCCACCTGGCGGTTCTGACCAGCGACCCGCGCTTTGCCCAGCGGCCAACGACCCTGTACCTGGCCGAAGTGCCCTCCAGTGGGGACGAGCCCGTAGGCCGCCCCAGGTGGCAGGAGGTGCTGCGACTGGAGACGGTGACCAGGACCGTCGGGCTGACCTGGTCGCCGGGCGGGGAGCGGGTGGCTGTCGCTGTGGGGAACGAGGTCTGGGAAGCGACGACTGCGGGGGAAACGACGTTCCGGTATCACTTCGCGGTGCCGGAACTGGAGTGGACGGTGTTGGAGTGGGCCCCGGACGGGGGCGGGTTCCTGGTTGGGCTGACGGGCGCAGGTGTGGGCTACGAAAACCATCTCTACTGGTTCCCGGCCGATGGGGACGAGCCCGAACTGCTTCTCGCCGGCCCTGTCGCCGCCCACTGGGCCCCCCGCACTGTGGGGGCGCAGGCGATGGTGCTGGTCGAGCACACAGACGCCGGGCCTCTTCTTCACTTCGTCGGCGGGGATGGCTCTGACGTCGTCGTACCAGCAGAGGAGGCAGCCCGCTATACATCGTTCCAGGTCGGTGGCGAGCGCGTCTACTACGGTGCTCGTTACGCGGACCGGAACGGCGTCGTCTCTCTTCCAGATATCTCTGATGGGTGCCGCCCGCCGCTGGTGAATCCCGATGGAAGCCGTATGGCCTGGTTGTGCGGCGAGTCGCCGGACATGAACGCGTTGATTGACGGAACGGCAGAACTTCACTATCGAGTGCTGATCACCGACGGCGACGGAAGCGGTCCCCGCGAAGTGTGGGAGCACGTCGAGACCGGCCCGGTCTACCGCTCTCTCCACCTGGTGAGTTGGCGGGCGGATGGAACGGTCATCTATCTGGCGCAACCAGAATATGGAATGGTCTGGGCTCTCTTCGACTACAACCCCGGCATGCTCGCGCTCGATGTGGATACGGGTCAGGTGGCGCAGGTGGGCGACTTGGAGAATCTCCACGACGCACTGGTAAGCCCCGATGGTGTCTGGCTTGCCCAGGCCAAGATTGCGGCCTGGTCAGGTGAGAGCGTCACCATCACCCTTCGCTCCTTGATTGACGGGACAGAGCGGGTCATCCCCGGCGCGGAGGGGGCCTGGCTGGCCGGCGATTTCTCGTTCTCCCCGGATGGCGACTGGCTGGCCTGGCGGGAGTGGGTGCCAATGCCAGGTTCCCAGGTCTTTCTGATCCGCGCTCTGCGCCTGCCCGCAGGCGAGCCGGTCACGGTGTACGAGGAGGTGTTGACCGAGGGAGCGGGCATTTCAGCGCCATCCATAGTTGGGGGCTGGCTGGGGAAGGACGACCTGGTTCTGGTGCAGGAGGGCGGCAAGGGACCCAGCACCGTCGTCACGCTGCCCTCCGCTGGGCCTGGTTCCCTGTTCTCTCCCTTCGCTTTCCTGGGAGTGTGTGGTGAGTCTGTAGTGACCCCCTAGAATTGGGCGACTACGAGTATCCGTTCAGGGTGCAGATCAGAAACCGGGTTTTTGGCGCTCCACAAGCGGAGTAGTTATTGCTTACAGGTGCTTTCCCGTTGCCAAGGATGTCTCCCTGTACGAAAAACCCGGTTTCTTGGCCCACACTTGAACGCTTACGAATCAGGACAGTGCGCTCACAGCCGCCTGTATTTCGTGCTGGACGTAGGGGCCTATTCCGCTCTGTAAGACGTCCAGGAGCGCCTTTCGGGCCGCCTGTCCACCGATGCGTCCCAATGCCCACGCTGCATGCCCCTGGATCAGCGGTTCTGTGTCCGTGAGGGCCCTTATCAGCGCCGGTACTGCTCGTTCGTCCCCCCAGTTCCCCAGTGCCACCGCCGCGTTACGCAACAGTCCCCGCCGCCCGATACGGAAGATAGCACTGCCTTCGTACCGCCGGCGGAATGTCTCCTCGTTCATGTAGATCAAATCTGACAACACTGGCGCAGCACGGTCCGGCTCTTCGGCCTGAAATGACCGCTCCCGCGTGGGCCTGGCGAACCGTTGCCAGGGGCAAACAGCCTGGCATACGTCGCACCCGAAGATCCAGTTGCCCATCAGTGGCCGTAGTTCATGCGGAATAGGCCCCTTCAGTTCGATGGTCAAGTAGGAAATACACCGTCGGGCGTCCAGCACGTATGGAGCGACCAGTGCGCCCGTTGGGCAGGCATCCAGGCATCGCTTGCAGGTGCCACAACTCACGTTCACATTCGTCAGTGTGGGATCTAGTGCAATATCAACCAGAATCTCCCCCAGAAACAACCACGAACCCATCTTTGGATGGATCAGGCACGTGTTCTTGCCGACAAAGCCCATGCCTGCCTCGGCCGCGTAGGCACGCTCCAGTATCGGCCCGGTGTCCACGTAAGCGCGGTGAGCGACCTCGCACCCTGCCTCGGCGCCGATGAAGGCCGCCAATTCCTCCAGACGGGGCGTCATCAGGTCGTGGTAGTCCAGGCCCCAGGCATAGTTGGAGATTAACCCGCGGGAGGGGTCGTGTCTGAGACTGGTGGGCAGAGCGCCAGGATAGTAGTTCAAACCCACAAGGATTATAGAGCGCACTCCTGGCAGGATCCTGGCCGGGTCTTCCCGCCGTTCGACTCGGTCTGGCCGGGCCAGGTAGCCCATCTCGCCGTGGTAACCCCGCGCCAGCCAGTTAGCGTAGAAGGGGAGGTGACCGCTGGGGGCCGGGTGGGTCACGCCCACCAGGTCGAAGCTCATCCGCCGCGCCTGTTCTGTGATCTGCTCGGTCAATCCCATCGTCGGGCCAGTATAGCGCAGCGTTGGGTCCCTGTCAATTGGATTGTCTATACCAAACGCACGCTAAAATTTCCACCATTGCTCGGCCTGGATTGTCAAATCCAGGCCATTGGCGACAATTTAGTGTCAATTTCAGGCGTAAAGCCGCCGGATTTGGCAATCCGGCTGGAGCGAAATGGAAGATTCAGCGTGCGGTTAGTATATCCCGCCAGGAGGCCAGTTTTTGGCTTGGCGCAGTTGCGCTTGTGCCATTCTTGCTCTATACTTGGGACAGAGAGGTTTGTAGTGTCCGCTCGTGGCGGGGGCACTCCGTCACCTTCCTGGACGGGGACTGTCGTCCCCTCAGAGCAAACGATTGTACGAGGTGGATTATGAAGTTGACACGCTCGCAACTCATCATGGTCATTGTGTTGGGTGCGCTGGCGATCGGGGTCTTCGGCTGCCTGGTGGGCATTATCGTGCGGAACTCGCGGCAGATTTCGCAGGTGATCGCGCCTGCGGCTCCCGCGTCGCCGCCGCCGGTTCGGACCGAGCAGCCAACGGTTCCCCCGACCCCTACCGCCTCTCCCGTTCCCACCCCCACTTCCACCCCTACCCCTATCGTGCCCCAGACCCGCTACGATCTCCAGGTGGCGGGTGACCCGGAGAACCCGGCGCTGCGCGTGCAGCGGGGGTATGCGTACATGACGCTGGGCGCGTACGACCAGGCGATAGAAGACTTCGACACCGCCATTGGCCTGGACGGGAGACTGGCCGAGGCCCACGTGGGGCGTGGCGAGGCGGCCTTTCATCTCAAGGAGTGGAGCGCGGCACTGAAGGACTTCGAGCGGGCGCTGGCGCTGAATCCGGACCTGGCCAGCGCTCACGCCTGGCGCGGCTACCTGCTCTCCGAACGGGGCAAGTATGGGCTGGCGCTTGCGGCGCTGCGCCAGGCGGTCGCGCTCAATGATACTGATCCGTGGAAGCGCGTCCTGCTGGCCCAGGCGCTGCTGCGCTCCGGGAATCCCGAAGAGGCGCAGATAGAATACACGACGGTGCTGTCGCTGGAGGTGCGCTCCGTCGAGGCGCACGTGGGACGGGCGCTGGCCCAGGCGGAGCAGCGCGACTTCGACGCAGCGCAGGCGGACCTCGATGTCGCGCAGAGCATCGCGCCTTATGACCCGGTGGCGCTGAACGGGCAGGCCTGGTTCTACGCCTGGTACCGGCGCGGCCACCTGGCCGAGGCGGAGCAATTGGCGCAGCGGGCGGTCGCCGGTGCGCGGGACGACCTGGAGCGGGCGCGCTATCTGGACACGCTCGGCTGGGTCTACTACAAGCAGGAGCGGTACGAGGAGGCGCTGGCGGTGCTGGAGGAGGCGACCGTGTTGGCGACGATTGAGGGAGAGGTGGTGTACGGGGAGATTGTGGAGCACCTGGAGGAGGTGCAGGAGGCGCGGTAGGGAGTGTGTGGGGGTGTGGGTGTGTGGGGGTGTGGGAGTGTGGGAGTGGGG
>Ga0208279_1000803_pt1 | contig 21410 bp, 19 predicted proteins | sample AntAceMetag02UKM_FD_184766 | JGI IMG/M metagenome (GOLD analysis project Ga0208279, IMG submission 184766) | Saline lake microbial communities from Ace Lake, Antarctica - Antarctic Ace Lake Metagenome 02UKM (SPAdes) (version 2) | ecosystem: Environmental > Aquatic > Non-marine Saline and... | reverse complement strand
TGTTAATGTGCTCGTTCTGTTGGTGCCGCACCACACCTGAGTAGGCATTTCACCAACAAACCTGCCCCAACTTATTGAGATGATACGTTGTTTGCTTGTGGATGGTTGATCCACGTGACATCAGGGATAAGCTGAAGAGCTTCCAACCATGAGAACCATTGGTCGTTCACAAAGCTTTGTATTGCAGGTGAAGGTCTTGCACTCCGTGGCATGCCGTCGAACAGTTTTCCTGGTCGACGGTTCCAGATCACATTGACGGCGTGGGTAAGATCGTGAACTTCTCCGCGTTTGGATGCTAGTATCCTGAAATTCGGAAGGCAGATCGTCGCTTGGCCCGAAGCAAGATCCTCCGTGTTAATTCGCATGAAGTTGCATCCGCGAGCACGCAGTTCAGCGACAACGAAGTCAACAGTGAGATCCCACTTGTTTGAAAGGATCAGGATCATGAATCCTCGCCGTTATCTCCACATCCGGCGATCCTTGTTGTCGTCTCCCTTCTCGATGTCTGCCTTCTTGGTTACTGGTGGGTCATCTGGTCCGTCAGCTTCGATCGCAGGCGGGCGATCTGGGGAACCTAACCACCGAACCATGTCTATGGATTCATCATAAGCGTAGTCTGGATCCATTGATGCGCGCCCAGGCGAAAGGCACGGACGGGCAAAACGGAGCAGAAAAGGTTTAGTCATGGCGAACCTCCAGTCGTCGCTCTCGGACAGTTCTGAGCAAGGGGTGGGTTTGCCCTCTGCCAAGGCTGTCCCTGTGATATGATAAATTTGCGCCACCACCGCCCCCGGCGTGCCGGTGTGTACGTCCACACTACCGTGGATGGTGGCTTGCCCCAATTATATCCCAACAGAGGCGCTTGCACAAGCGAGCGCCACCCGGGGATTTCGTAGCAGATCAATTATAGATGCATGCCAGCAGCGGCCTGCAAATTATGCTCGCAGCCCTCGTCTCGGGGCTGCCCATGCAAGGTAGTGCTTGACATAAGACGCCCCCGGGGACGGTGGCTGTGAGCAATGTGGACGGGGCCGGGCCTGAAAGTCGGGTTATATTGCACTGTCCGCCCGTTAGGCACCGAGTTTTGATTTGCTTCGAAAACCCACCCGCCGCCCCGCTTTCTCCACAAGGCTGCGTCGGCTCATCGCTTCGCTGCCAGGACAAACAGGAACAAGTTCAGCCCGGTCTCGCTCTTGATGACCTCAAAGGGAAGGTCTTGTCACCCTCGGCCAGGATCATCAGGATCTGTCTTGGGAAGCCGTAGGGGGACAGCCGGAAGAACTGCTCTACCAGCCAGGGGGGACGCCATTCACGCTCTGCCATTACTCGACAGCCTTACGTTCCGTTTCCTGCGCCTGCATCCGCCGCACAATCACCGGCGTGAAACGGTGAAGAAGATAAGATTTTCTTGCGCCACGTGTAGGCGATGAAGCCTAACTGGGCCAGCAGGATGACGGACCAGGCCGCGACCTGGTTCCAGGTGAACTGCATCCCCCCCATCAAGGTGCCGATGGACGAGGCGATACTCCAGACCAGCGGCCACACAATCAACAAATTGGAGGTCAGGCGGAAGATGGCAGCGAAGATCAGCCCGGAGATCAGCAGCGTGACCAACCCGGCGGGCGGATAGGTGCCAATGTGGTAGGCGGCGAAACTCAGCCCGGCCAGCAAGATGCCCGGCACGATGCCAAAGGCGCGGTCAAAGCGCAGTTGCAGCCAGGAAAAGACGAAGAACGGCTCCCATAGAATGACGGCGTTGAAAAGCACGTGGGGCACCCAGTCTACACCGGCCGCCATTGCCCGCAACCGGAACGAGGAGAAGGCAGCAAGCGCCACGCCGATCAACAGGCTGGGAAGCCAGCGTCGCGTGGTGATGCCCAGTTCGCTCAGCGGCTGTCCGCGGTAGTAGGCGACCCACCACACCGGGAATAGCACGTTGAGACCCAGATTGATCAGCACCCCAAAGACCAGCACGTCGTCCCATCCGCCTCCTAGAAGGTGGGTGGTGGTCCAGTAGGCCGCAATCATCGCGACTTCGGTGAGCAACGCTACAAGCGTGTCGGCGTTTGGTGACCAGGTGAACCAGCGCGGTTGTTTGGCACTCATTTCATCACACTCCTGATTCTCTATTTCGACACTGTACGAGCCGGATGACGCCGGCCAAGAAATTCACCCTCGGCACCCATTCTATGTAGTGCCTGTACGCATCGCCAAACTTCTCGATGCAACTCTGATCGGCCTTCAGCAGGTCGAGATAGACCAACACCATCGCCGGAACCCCGAGCGCGACGCTGGACCAATGTCTTGTGATCAGCATCAAGCCGATGCAGATCAGCATCCACGCTGCGCCCATTTGCGGGTGCCGGACGATGGCGTAGATGCCGGTATCCACCAATACCGTGGTTTTGATGTATCTTTTCCCCTTGGCCACGCCGCCCTTTCTGCGGAACGTGATGATGGGCAGCCAGCCAAAGATCGCCGATGTCCACAGGCAGATCCACCCGGCCCACTCGAGCGCTTCGAGACCCGGTCGGCGAAGGAAGAAAGCCAGGACAATCTGTGCGACCGTCAGCACGCCCGCGATGGATGACAGCAGCCAGGGATTCAGGCCGTAGAGAAACTCTTGAAAGCGTTTCATTTCGATCTCCTCGTGTATTTGATCCGTCGGGTCGTACAACTCCACCACAGATGGCGGCGCTCTATAGCGACGCGATGATGAGCGTAGCCGCCGTGCCTATTCCTACCACTAGCTTGACCGCGCCTTCAATTCGCCACACGTTCGATTTCGGCAGCCCCGCAAGGAACGTTTCCTGTTCCATCTCCTGTGCAAACTCATCTACCTTCTCCTCTGATCAGAAAGACTTGGCCGATCTCTCGCTCCAACGCGGCGGCGTCGCGCAGCATGTTCGCGATTTGCTCTGCCTCGGATTGACTGGCAACGCCGTCCTCCAACGCCGCCAGCGCGTCTATGTAGAGGGCTACTGCCTCGTCGAACAGATCGGCGGCGCGCTCGATGTCTGTCTCGCCAGCGAAGGTCGTGCGCAGGTAGGTCGCGTTGCTGTGGCGCGTGTAGGCTGCGGCCCCTATCCCGCAGCGCAGGCTGCCAAAGTCCGTGTTGGCGAGGTCCAACTCGGCCCAGTGCTCCTCAACCCAAGTCGCCAGCGCCTCGATGGCATCTGCTCCCTGGTGTGGCCCGTACTTTGACCCACCGGCAAGCAACTGCCCGTTACGCGCCCATATTGGATCCAGGTCCTGCTCGACTGGCCCGGCTTCGAAGATGGTGAGCGCGTAGTTCCAGGGAGACGAGAACCTCTGGTTCCAACCCGCCACCGCGTCCAACAAGGTCTGGTCGGAGACCTGGATACCCTTCGGCAGGCTCAGGGCAGGCTCCTTCTCGCCGGGCGGCAGGTGGCGCGAGTCGATCACGGTCTCGTAGTAAAAGAAACCGTCCGTGTCGTAGCCCACCAATACCTCGCTGTGGGCGCTGGCGCACGGCTCCATCTCCGGCAGCACGCAGCCGTTCAACGCCACGCGCACTACGTAGCCCTGGGAGAGGTAATAGCGCACCGCGTCGAGGTACAGCGATGGATTGTCGGTGACGTAGTAGCGGCGCACCAGTCCCAGGTAGGGGGCCGCAACGCCAAAGCCGGCCTCCGGGTCAGTGTAGGGCATGAACTCCCATTTACCCGGTTCCCTGAACGCCCCGTAGGTGAACCCCATCAGGAAGCAGAAGTGACCGATGGGTTCGTTTATGCCCTGCTGCGCCGCGATCATGGCCAGGCTGTTGGCCTGGCAATACCACTCCCGCGTGGCGATCCATGGGATGTCGTCCAGGTGATGTTCGGCCGGAAAACTCCCGACGTCATCCCGCGCAAATTCTATCGGCTCGCGGGTCTGCTGAATGTACATCCTGGCGAAGAAACCCGGCGCTGCCAGCCACAAAACCACACAGGCGATTGCCAGCATCGCCACGACGAGACCGAGCACCATACACACCGTTCTCTTACGTCTGTTTCGCTCCATGCTCTCATCCTTTCCTTACGTTGGGTCTTGCCTGGCATCCTACATCAGAATGACGGCGGAACCCACAGGCAGACCCAAACTCCAGTCACCAGCATGAACAGCGCGATCCCCATCACTACTCGAACAACCTCGTGTACTATCCCTCTCCCTGGCGTCCAACTCATCTCCCGCATATCCATACCTCCGAATCTGGTCATTGGTCATCGTTCATTCCAACGGTCATCATCATAATAGCAAAAACTCGGCCGGAAGTCTACACTTTCCGGCCGAGTGGTCGAAATCGGGGGGTGAATGGTCTGGAAGACAGGGCAGTTGGACTTTAGGCGTGCACGCCCCCACGCTCTTCCAGCAACAGTTCAGCGAAACGTTGCATTGTGAGATCGGGGCATACCTTGTCGAGTACCGGGTGCTGGTACTTGATGATCCCAACTACGTCGCGGAGACTGGCCGGGGCGTTTACGGCTGGTGGGGTCTCTGCTGCACGGAGTGCCTGCGCCGGGTGCAGGAGACACCGGAACTGATCTGGCTGGATTGGGCGACTACCCGACACCGCCCGCTGTCTGCAGATCGCTGTCCAGCCTATCCAGATCAACCGACAACGCACCGTGGTCCTGGGCGAGGGAGCAGGCCGCGTCGGTGAAACCGGCACGGGCAAAGAAGGCGTAGTGCACCGCCCATCCCTCACCGATGGCGTCAGTTAGATCCCGCAAGAGCCTGACCGTCTTCTCTTCGAGCAGGTTGCGGATCACGTCCCGCCTCACTCGATCCGCCCCCCACTTGCACTCCCCCAGCAGAATAGCCCGCTCCCGCCAGTTCATCGCTACCACGTCGGCCTGCACCCTGCGGCTCCAATGACTGCCCACATCCTGCGGCTCGAACGGCAACCTGCCCGCCCGACCCTGTTCGGCAACCCACTGGCGGCTCAGTTCCTCGAATGCTGTCAGTCCGACGAACGGTCGCAAGCCTTCCCTGATGAACGGCAGGACCCGCTCGGGCCGGTAGGTCAACTCGTCGCGGAAGGGGGCGAAAAAGCGGAAGTAGAACCGGAAGTAAGGAAGGTCGGTTCAGCGATGAACATGTTGCCTGGGGCCAGGATGACCTCCCGGATGTTGTCGCTGAGCGAGCGCTGCGGATCGAGCCACTCCAGGTAGGCCGGCACCCCACCCACCACCGCGTAGGCCGCCACCCGCTCCTCCGCCGGCCAGCCGGGCAGGAACTTGCGCAGGTCGGCGAAGATCAGAGGCCGCAGGTGCCACTGACCGGTCAGACGCCCGAAGAGCGGAGATTGGCGGGCCTGCAGCGTCTCCATCGCGTGGACGTGGGAACCACACAGGACGATGATCGTTTGTTGTGCCTTGAATTGCTGATCCCAGGCGTGTTGGAGCGACGAAAGCATCGCCGGGTCGGCCTCGGCAGCGTAGGTGAACTCGTCCAGGATGAGAATGTGGCGGTGGTCGCCGAGGAAGGCAGCGATAGCCTGCCAGCAGTCAGCCCACGTATCGAAGGTAGGAGCCCGGGCTGGCTCGACGCCCATCACGCGGGCGAAGAGCTTACGTCGTTGTATCAGTCACTCACTTTCCCAAAGTGGGGCGTGAAGCCCCAAAATAGGCCAAAATTGACCCCCAAGTGGGGCAAAAACACAAAAAACCCGCCTTTTCAGGCGGGCCAGTCCCTGTGGTGCCGAGGGACAGATTTGAACTGTCGACTCCCTGATTTTCAGTCAGGTGCTCTACCAGGCTGAGCTACCTCGGCGCACTGGTATTCTATCCCAAATAGCCGGATTGTCAAGCGAATAGTCGCTTCAAGGGATAACGGAACCCCGGCACGACGTCACCACCGTCCAGGTCGTCCTCGACGGTCAGCCGCCGCGCCTCCATCGGCGGACGGTACTCCATCACCGTCTGGCTGGCGGGGTAGACCAGCCAGAGCAACTGCGTGCCGGCCCGCAGGTAATCAGCTACCTTCTCGTGAACCTGCCGGGCTGTTTCTGAGGGAGAGATGATCTCGATCACCAGATCGGGGGCAATACCCCAAAATCCTTCGGGCTCTCCTTCAGGCAGGATGCGCTCTCGCCGCACGAAGGCCACATCCGGGCCACGGATGGTCAATGGCTCGGCCTGCAACTGAAAGCCAGTGACTGCATAAACCTCACCCAGTTCATAGTCTTCGACATGGCTACCGAGCTCTCTCGACAGACGGGAGGCAATCTTGCCATAACGGGTGCTTATAGGTGGCATCACCACCAACTCCCCCTGTACAAGTTCGTGGCGATTGTCGTCGCTGGCCAGGGCCAGCAGATCTTTTGCCGTCAAGACCTTCTTTTCTTGGGAGAGTTGCCTGGCTAGCTCCAACGCCTCACCCCGCGTCTTAACCTCTCCGGCCGCCTGGGCCTCCCGCAGCGTTTCCAGCAGCCGCCCAATCTCCGGCCCTTCCGCCAGATGCAGTTCGGCCATCAAGTCGTGACCCGTGACCAGTGGAGGCGGGGCGATCGTCTCCCCGTGGTGCTCGAAGTAGTGAGTCAGCAGTATCTCCGCCACCTCCAGCCGCCGTGCCCAGCGTTGCTCCTGGAGATTCGGACCCCAGGCCGCCAGGTGGTCGGCCAGGCTGAGCAGCACCAACTCGACACCGGCATCTCCTGTGGCACGGAAGTAGCGGTAGATGGCGCGGCGAGTGACCCGCTCGGTGCGCGCCAGGTGAGCCATGCGCAGATGTTGCCCGACCATCACACGCACCCGCTCCACCTCGTCGTGGCTAAAACGCAGCGCCCGCAGCCGCGCTGCCGCCATCCGTGCTCCCACAGGTTCGTGGTCATAGAAGTGTATACGGCCATCCTCGCCTTGTGACCAGGTTTCGGGTTTGCCCACGTCATGCAGCAGCGCCGCCAGTTTGAGCAGCAGCGCCCGATCGCGCCCGCCACTGACCTCGACCGCCAGGTGTACGGTCACGTCGCCAGTGAACTGACCCAACACCCGTGCCAGGTCGCCCCAGGCAGCAGGATTAACACCCGCCAGGGTAAGCGGCTCGACCGCTTGTCCTGTGATGGCGGCGATGACACCTTCCAGCGCGTCCACCGTCACCAACGTGTGAGACCACACATCAAGGCAGTGCGGCGGCGACTGAGTGACACCTTTGAGCAGTTCCAGTTCCGGCACCACGCGGGGCAGCAGGCCGAATTCGTCAAAGCGCTGCAAGTAGATGGTCGCGCCCTGGCTCGCCATCGCGCGCACAAACTCATCTCGCACCCGTTCGGCTGCCGGGAGGGCCAATAGCGGAGCGTCACGGAGGATCCAGGCCTCTGTCTGCGGCTCGATCTCGAAGCCCAGTTCGGCCTCAAGCCGCACCGCGCGCAGCAGACGCACCGGGTCATCCCGAAAGACCTGCTCGCCCGTCGCACGAACGCACCCGGCCTCCAGGTCGGCCTTGCCACCCGTAGGGTCCACCAACGTGCCCATCTCGTCCAGCGCCAGCGCATTGATGGTGAAGTCACGCGCGGCCAGATCGGCCTCCAGGTCAACGCCACGCAGGGCCGCGAAGTCCAGTTCCAACCGGGCGTCATCCACAGCCTTCGGTACGACCCGCCCCGTGTCTCGTTCCGCGTCCAGCGGGAAGTAGGCCCCGCCCAGCGCATCGGCGACGGCCCGCGCCAACCCCATAGCGTCTCGCTCGACGGCGAAATCCCAATCGTGTACGGGGCGCTCCAGCAGCACATCCCGCACCGCGCCCCCCACCGGCCAGATTCGCCCCCCGCGCTCCCCGGCCAACCGGCGCACGACCTGCCAGGGCCAATCAGGCAGACGAATTATCGTCATCAGACACCTCTCGCTTCATCTTCATCTTCGTCTTCATCGTAGGCGCATGATACCGGAGAATAGGGCAGGTTGTCAAGCGCGTTTGCCCGTGTGCCGAAGACATGGTAAAATGGGCGACGTTCGATCAAGCGACACGTGGGAGACGAGGCATGGCGATTGACGAGGCATTACTCCGGCGACAACTGGAAGGACTGAAAGCACTCAACGAGTGGGAGTTGCAGGAGAAGGTGCGCACGCGCGGATCGTTCAGTATGGAGCAGAAATGGCAGTCTTTCAAGGCCCTGATGAGGTTTGCCCTCAGCGTGGCGCCCCATTCGCCTATCGAGCAAAGCCGTCTCCATCAGTACCATCTGCGCGAATTGGCAGACCTTCAGGCTTGTATGGTGAGGCTCAAGCGTTGGCAGGATGAACGATCCCATTCGTGAGGCGTTGCGACGCGCTGTTGTCTTCCTGGAGGAGAATGGCTACCGTTACGCAGTGATCGGTGGTGTGGCCAACGCTCTGTGGGGCATTCCGCGTGCCACTTTGGATGTGGACATCAAGGTCCTGATTGAGGAGGGACGGTATGCGGAATTTGCCGGGAGAGCCAGGCGGGAATTTACCCTCAGACCGACACCTGTGCATAATCCCTTGATCGTCACAGTGTTCGCCACCGAGCAGGTGGGAGTTGATTTCCTGCTGGGTGTGCCGGGCTATGAGGATCTCATGTTCGAGCGGGCCGTGAGGCGGCGATTGGATGATTTTGAGGTATGGGTCTGTACGCCTGAGGATCTCATCATTCACAAAGCCATCGCCAATCGCCCGAAGGACTGGTCCGATATTGAGGGTGTGTTGATTGAACGGATGGATCATCTTGATTATGCCTATATTGATGACTGGCTCGACCAGTTCGCCCAGGCGCTCGACCAGCCGGAGATCGTGATTCGCTATCAGGAACTGCGTGACTCACTGGCTCTACGTAGTGTGAGGATACAGGGCTGGGAAAAGGCGGAGGAGGCTTAGGTCGATGACACAACTAGTGTGGAATGCAAGTGGCCAAACAGTAGCCGAAATGACCGCTGGCCACTGCCTCAGCACTGCTTACCCGAGACAGTTCACATAATTCTTACGGAGGTACAGTTCACAAATGAAGACCGAGAGTTTCAGCGGCCGTGACTTCATCACCTTGCTGGAATGGAGCAAGGAGGAAGTCGAGACCATCCTCGACGTAGCGTTGGACCTCAAACGACGATATGCGTTGGGCGAACTCCACGACCACATCCTGCGGGCCAAGACCCTCTTCATGATCTTCTACAACCAGTCTCTGCGCACCCGCAACTCCTTCGAGGCCGGGATGACCCAGTTGGGCGGGCACGCTCACTTCCTGGACCCCTCCAAGATCTACACCCCCGCCATGCCCGGCAAAGAGGTGGCCTATTCCACTGAGCGCGTCTCCGACGTGGCGCGGGTGCTGGCCCGCATGGGAAACGCTATCTCCATCCGCTGCTACGGCGACCCGGTGGACTGGGTCTACGGCGGGGCCAACGAGATGATCCGCAACTTCGCCTACTGGGCCGGCATCCCTGCCCTCAACATGGAATGCGACAAGTACCACCCCTTCCAGGCCTTGGCCGACGTCCTGACGGTCAAGGAGAAGTTCGGCACCTTCAAAGGCGTGAAGTTCGTCATGTCCTGGGCCTACTCCCCCAGCGTCCACAAGCCCCGCGCGGTGCCCCAGAGCGCGATCATTGCCGCCAGCATGATGGGCTGCGACACGGTGTTGGCTCGCCCGCCGGAGATGACGCTCGACCCTGAGGTCATCGCCGCCTGCGAGAAATACGCCGAGATGAATGGCGCTACCTTCGAGGTCACAGATGACTTTATGGGAGCGGCCGAGGGCGCGCACGTCCTCTACCCCAAGGCCTGGTGCCCAATCCAGTTATTCAAACCCCCTGTGGGTGAGGACAACCCGCAACTGGCACAGGAGATCTTTGACCGCTACAAGGACTGGAAAGCCACACCCGAGTACATGGCCCTGGCCAACCCCAACGCTGTCTACATGCACTGCCTGCCCGCCGACCGGAGTTGGGAAGTTGATGATGAGGTCATTGACGGACCACAGTCGGCAGTTTTCGACGAGGCGGAGAACAGGTTGCACGTACAGAAGGCAGTGATGAGCTTGGTGATGCGGTAGGTTGGTAAAGGAGACTCCAATGGATCTTCACGGACACGACTTCTTGTGCACCCAGGACTGGGCACTCGACGAGTTGATGGAAGCGCTCGATCTGGCGGCCAAGATGAAGCGGGATCGCTTCTCGGATCAGTGGACGAGCATCCTGAAACACAAGACCTTTCTGATGTTCTTCTACAACCCATCGGTACGCACCCGCCTGTCTTTCGAGGCAGCAGCCACCGAACTGGGCGGCCATGCTCAGTTTATGACGCCCTCGGCAGGCCGTTTCAAGACGCAGAAAAAAGCCGGTGAGACCATCGAAGATGCGGCTCAGGTGATGGCCCGCTACGTGGCTGGCATCGGTATCCGCATCCTTGAGGACAAAGTGCCCTACTACGGCGCGGGCGACGAGATGTTGCTGGAGTACGCCAGGTGGTCTGATGTGCCTATCATCAACATGGCCGACGACCGATTCCATCCCTGCCAGGCGCTGGCCGACGTGATGGGCTGGGCCGAGTGGTATGGCGAGGGGGCCGGTCGCCCGAACTACGAAGCACTGCGCGGTAAGAAGTTCCTGCTCTCCTGGGGCTCCGGTGCGCTGGCTCGCTCCTGGTGCTCGGTGCAGGCAGCGCTCCTCATCGCCTCCCGCTTCGGCATGCAGGTCACAATGGCCCACCCGGAGGGATACGATCTCGACCCGGAGGTCACCGAGTGGACCAAACAGAACTGCATTGAGAACAAGACCGACTTCGAGGTCGTGCATGACCCAGACAGTGGCTACGCGGGCGCGCACATTGTCTACTCCCGCAACTGGGTCAGCCCGGAGGCGTACAAGGACGGCGTGCTCCAGAAGCAGGCCGAGATTGAGAAGGCGATGGCTTACCAGGGCTGGACGACGAACGCCGAACGGATGGCCCACACAGAGAACGCTATCTTCACCCACCCGATGCCAGTTGACCGGGGCAGCGAGGTGACCGACGAGGTCGCCTCCGGCCCCCGCTCCGCCATCTACGATATCGCCGAGAACCGGCTGCACGTGCAGAAGGCGGTGATGGCGCTGACGATGGGTAACCTATAAGCAACGTTGACGAAATTTGGAGGCTGAAATGAGATTACTGATAGCTTTAGGCGGCAATGCGATCAAGCAAGCCCATGAACAAGGGACGCCGGAGGAACAGTTCAAGAACTGCATGACGACCACGAGACTCATCGCCGAAATGGTGAAGAGAATGAAAGGGGAGGACAGGCTGATAATAACCCACGGCAATGGCCCGCAAGCAGGCAACCTTCTGGTGCAGCAGGATATGAGCAGAACCGTCGTTCCCGCTCATACCATGGACATAGTTGTGGCGATGACCCAGGGGCAGATAGGCTACATGCTTCAGCAGACATTGACGAACTACCTGAGGGACATGGGGATAAGCGTGCCCATCTGTGAGGTAGTGAATCAGGTGCTTGTGAGCAAGGACGACCCCGAGTTCTTCGGCGATGCGGCCTCGAAGCCCGTGGGGAATTTCTTCACCGAGGAGGAAGCCAAGGAACTCAAACGGAAGCATCCGGAGTATATCGTAAAGAAAGTCAAACCCAGTGGAGACAGATCCTGGAGACGAACCGTACCATCCCCCGACCCCATAGCCAATGTCGAAAGCGAGGCGATCAAGCGGATGGTGGACGCTGGCATCATAGTCATCGCCTCCGGAGGTGGGGGTATACCGGTGATATTGAATGAGCATGGCCATTACGAGGGTGTGGAGGCGGTGATAGATAAGGATCTCGCCGGGGAGAGGCTCGGGGAGGTCGTCAACGCTGATGTCTTCCTGATCCTCACCGATATCGAGAAGGCAAAACTCAACTACGGCAAGTCAAACGAGACACCTGTAGACAGGATGACCTTACCAGAGGCTAAGAAGTACTTAGAAGAAGACCACTTCCTGGCCGGCAGCATGGGTCCCAAGGTGAAAGCATGCGTCAGGTTCCTGGAATGGGGCGGGAAGAAGGCCATAATCACTTCCCTTGATAGAGCCGTTGATGCCCTCGAGGGCAGGACTGGCACCCATATCGTACCATAAGGCGACACCAGGCAGATTGGGACAAGAACAGTATCATTTGGGTGCGTTTCAAATGAGTTGTAGGACAAGTTGGTAACTTGTCCCAGGGGCAATTTGCCAAATTGCCCTACAACCGAGATGAAATACATCCGTATCATTTGTCTGGTTCCTGGAGGCCGGCGGCAAAGAGGCTCTCATCACCGACCCGCCCAACATCGCGCACGCGCTGGCTGGCAAAAGTGGTATCTGGATAGTTTGCCAGTGATCTGAACAGTGATATACTATAGGCAGCATTGCTGGAGGAGGTGACGCCCTGGGAGCAATGACAGCCCATTTTGACCATTAACCACTAACCCACTACCACTTATTTAAGGAGGAGTAGAGATGTTGTCCAAAAGAGTACGGTGGCTCTTAGCCACCCTGATGGTTCTGACTTTGGTACTAGCCGCTTGTGGCCCGGCGGCGACGGAAGAACCGGCCACTGAGGAGCCGGCTACTGAAGAGCCGACCGAGGAAGTCAGCGAGGGAGGTTTTTCAATCCCAGCGGTCGAAGAGGGCAAGTTCAACGTGGCCATGGTGCTCATTGGCCCCCACGACGACGGCGGCTGGAGCCAGGCTCACTATGAAGGGCTAGAGTACGTCGCGGAAAACGTGTCCGACGTTCACATAGCCTACATCGAAAACGTGCCCGAAGGCTCCGAGTCCGAGCAGGTCTTCCGCAGCCTCTCCCGCAAGGGCTTTGACCTGATCTTCGGCACATCCTTTGGCTACATGGATCCCATGGAGATCGTGGCCGAGGAGTTCCCCAACATCATGTACATCCATCTCACCGGCATCAAGTCCAACACGGAGAACTTTGGCAATCTGATGGGTGCCATGGAAAACATGAAGTACCTGGCCGGGATGCTGGCTGGAGCGCGCGCCAAGATGGATGGGAACCCCAAGTTGGGCTACATGGCCACTTTCCCCATCCCTGAAGAGATCCGGCTGGGCAACGCCATTGCACTGGGCATGAGGAAGACCTGCCCGGAATGCACCATGGATGTGCGCTGGATCAACACCTGGCATGACCCCATCATTGAGAAAGAAGCAGCCGCTTCCCTCTTTGACGCTGGTGCGCAGGTGGTTTTCACCGGAGCCGACACGCCGGCCGTGGCCGACGTGGCCCAGGAGAAGGGCAAATGGGGCGTGACGTACGACTGGTACGGCTCCTGCAAGGTAGATGCCTGCCTCACCGCTCCTTACTGGGTCTGGGGTCCGATCTATGCCGAAATTGCCCAGGGTGTCATTGACGGGACCTACACACCCGGCTGGCAATACTTTGACGCCGACACCGGCGGTCTGGGCCTGTATGGCTTCATGGAGGGCGAGGAACTCACCCCCGGTGTGGCGGAGTTGCCCCCTGAGGTCATTCAGGAAGTACGGGACCTGATGGCGCAAACGTTGGCCGGCGAGTTCACCCGCTTTGATGTTTTCTCTGGTCCCATCTACGACAATCAGGGCAATCTGATTGTCCCGGAGGGCAAAGCGTTGGAACAAGTTGACCTGGACGCATTCCCCGAATTCGATCTGGGTTGCGAATACTGCATGAAGTGGTGGGCCGAAGGCATCACCGCTGAACTGCCCGAATAAAACCTGATCCAAGATAAAGGTGCCAGGCACTTGCCAAGTGCCTGGCACCTTTGGTAGAAGGAGTCTGGCATGGTCAATGCGGTTGAGATGCGGGGAATTGTCAAACGTTTTCCCGGCGTGCTTGCCAATGACCGGGTGAACTTGTATCTGCGCCAGGGAGAGATCCACGCCCTGTTGGGAGAGAACGGGGCGGGCAAGAGCACGCTGATGAACGTCCTGGCCGGCCTCTACCGGCAGGAAGAAGGAACTATCCGCGTTCACGGCCAACCCGTCTCTTTTCGCTCCCCGCGCGACGCCATCGCACATGGCATCGGCATGGTACACCAACACTTTATGCTGGTCCCCTCACTGACGGTCACGGAGAACATCCTCCTGGGGCTGGGTAAGCCCCGCTTCCTGATGCAACTGCCCAAACGCCACAAAGAGATCGCCGCGTTAGAGGAGCAGTTCGGCCTCAAAGTGGCCCCGGAGGCCAAAATCTGGCAACTCTCGGTCGGCGAGCAGCAGCGGGTAGAGATTCTCAAAATGCTCTACCGGGGCGCGAACGTGCTCATCATGGACGAGCCAACCGCCGTCCTCGCCCCACAGGAGGTGGACGAACTCTTTGAGACGCTGCGCTCGATGACGGCCGAGGGAAAATCCATCGTCTTTATCAGCCACAAACTGCACGAGGTGATGACCATCTCTGACCGCATCACTGTGCTACGCAAGGGGCGCATGGCGGCCGAGCCATTGGAAACCCGATCAACCAACCAGGCAGAGTTGGCAGAATTGATGGTCGGCCGCAAGGTCCTGTTCGAGGTGACCAAAAAGCCGCGTGAACCCGGCGCAGTGCTCCTTTCCATCGAGAACGTTAGCGCAGATAACGACAAGGGGCTTCCCGCGCTCAGAGGGGTGTCGTTACAGATCCGGTCTGGTGAGATTATGGGCCTGGCCGGCGTGGCTGGCAACGGGCAGTCCGAGTTGGCCGAGGTGATCAGCGGGCTGCGCAGTTGCACGGCTGGAACGGTGACTGTTGCTGACCAGATCGTCAGCAACCAGCCGCCTAGAGTTGCCATCGACGCCGAAGTGGCCCACATCCCTATGGACCGCACCGGCGTGGGGTCATCCCCCAACCTGAGCATCACCGACAACCTGATTATGAAAACCTACCGCCGCCCGCCCATCGCCAAAGGGTGGGCCATTGACGAGCGAACTGCCCGCCGACACGCCAATGACCTCAAGGACGATTATGAAATCATAGCCCCCTCCATTGACACCTATGCCCGGCTGCTCTCCGGGGGCAACCTGCAGCGCGTCATCCTGGCGCGGGAGATCTCCGGCCAGCCGAGCGTGATTCTGGCCGTCCAACCCACCCGCGGACTGGACGTGGGCGCCATCGAAGGGATGCGCCGCTTGCTCCTGGAGCAACGGCAGGCGGGCACGGCGATCCTGTTGATCTCGGAAGAGTTGGAGGAACTGTTTTCCCTCAGCGACCGGATAGCCGTGATCTACGAAGGGGAGATCATGGGGGTGTTTGAAGAACCAGATCAGGAGACTATCGGTCTGATGATGGCCGGGCAGAGAGGAGACAGGGAGACAGAGAGACAGGGAGACAAGGAGACAGGGAAGGAGGACTGATGACGAGCATTGAACAATCTCGGCAGTCCATTTTGCCATTTAGGATTCGGGTCGAGCCTCGGTTGAACGTCCCCCGCTGGTTGCCCGCCGCTGTGTCTGTGGGAGCCGTCATCCTCGGCCTTGTTCTGGGAGCCATCGCGCTCCGCCTGGCCGGAGAATCCCATCCCTTCAAGGCTTATGCCAGTATCGCCAAAGTGCTGTTCGGTAGTTGGGGGGGTATCTCTGACGTGTTAGTTCAGGCAACCCCGCTGATCCTGGTAGGGTTGGCCTGTTCGGTAGCCTTTAGTATGAAGTTGTGGAACATCGGGGCCGAGGGCCAATTCTTTATCGGTGCGTTTGCCGCCAGCGCCATCGTGCTGGCCCCCGTGCTGCCGGCCGAGACGCCGGGCTGGATTTTCATCCCGGTGATGATAGTCGCCGGACTGATCGGCGGCGCGTTGTGGGGCTTTCTGCCCGGCTATCTTAAGGCCAGGTTCAACGTCAACGAGATTATCACCACCTTGATGATGAACTATATCGCCATCGAGTGGAACAACTATTTCATCTTTGGCGTGTGGAGCGAAGGGGGCTTTCAGATGAGCCCCCGCTTCCCCAGGACCGCCTGGCTCCCCCGGTTGGCCGACTATGCCAAAGAGATTCCCAAATTTGGGGGGTTGACACTGCACCTGGGGTTGATCTTTGGACCGATAGCGGCCGTCATTGTCTGGCTCATCCTCTACCGCAGCAAATGGGGCTATGAGATTCGGCTGGCCGGTGACAACCCCAAGGCAGCCCGCTACGCTGGCGTCAACATCGCCCGCAACACGGTGTGGGTGATGATGCTCTCTGGCGCACTGGCTGGCCTGGCCGGCATGGCCCAAATTAGCGGCGTGGTCCGCCGCCTGCAAGGGTCCATCTCTCCCGGCTACGGCTTTACCGGAATCATTATTGCCTGGCTATCCAAACTCAATCCGCTCGTTGTCATCGTCGTCTCTATCTTTTTCGGCGCACTGCTTCTAGCCGGGCGTGAAATGGGGCGCTCTGACGTTTCTATGCTTATTCAGGGCATCATCCTCTTTGCCCTCATCGCCAGCGAGTTCTTGTTGCGCAACCGGGTTCGGATCATCCGCGCACGGGGGGCCTGATTATGGATTGGATTATTATTCTGCAAGCAGGGATTGCCAGCGGGACGGTGCTTCTCTTTGCCACTGTCGGTGAGGTGCTGGCCGAGCGTTCTGGGATTTTGAACCTGGGGTTGGAAGGGGTGATGCTTATTGGCGCGATGTCCGCCTACAGCACAGCGGTCAGCACCAGCAATCCATGGCTGGGGCTTTTGGTGGGGATGACCGTGGCTGGGCTTCTCTCACTCATCCACGGCTTTGTCTGCATTCACCTCCAGGCGGATCAGGTGGTCAGCGGCCTCTCGCTGACCTTTTTGGGCACCGGCCTCAGCCTGGTGTTTGGCGAGGGATTGAGCAAAGCGGGCGCTATCTCGCTATTGCCCAGGCTGACCATCCCGACTCTCTCCTCCATCCCTTTCCTGGGCGACATTCTATTCACCGATCAGAGCGTTATGGTTTACGCGGGCTATCTGCTGGCTCCGGCCGCCTGGTACTATATCAACCGCACCCGGCCGGGCATGCACCTGCGGGCAGTGGGTGAGTACCCGGCCGCGGCCGACACGATGGGCATCAACGTCTATAGTGTGCGCTACCTGTACACCTTCGTCGGCGGCGTGTTGGCTGGCCTGGCCGGTGCTACTATCAGCCTGGCCATCTCGCCCGGCTGGTTCAGCCACATGACGACCTCCGGCCAGGGGTGGATCGCCATCGGCCTGACCATCTTTGCCCAATGGGATCCGCTGCGGGCGGCGGCCGGTTCCTATGCCTTCGGCGCACTGCGGCGGCTGATTCTGGACCTGCAAGCCCCCACCATGCTCCTATTTTGGGACAACCCGTTTTACTACAACCCGTACTGGGGCTTTTTCCTCAAGATGATTCCCTACGCTTTCACCATTGTGGTGTTGGTGATCGGCTCTCGTGAGGCTCTGCGCAAACGTCTGGGCGCGCCGGCGGCACTGGGTGTCCCATATATTCGTGGCGAGCGTGGGATATAGCCCAACAAAGATAAAGACGGCGATGGATCATATCCTCGGTCTCAAATGCGCTATCTGTGGCGCGGAGTACAAAGTTGACGAAACCGAATACGTCTGCCCCCACCACGGGGGCGACGGCATCCTCGACGTCGTCTACGACTACGACCTCATCGCACAGCGCATCAACCCGAACAAACTAGCCAACGACCCAACCCGCTCTATCTGGCGCTACCTCCCTCTCCTGCCCGTCAACCCTGAAGTCGTGCATGCGCTGGGCGATCCGCTATTGTCTAGTAATCCGCTGTTCTCCGTCGGCTGGACGCCGCTCTATCCCGCCCCGCGCCTGGCAGCCCAACTGGGCCTGGAGCACCTCTGGGTCAAGGACGATAGCCAGCAGCCCACCGGTTCATTCAAAGATCGCGCCTCCGCCATCGCCGTCGTCAAGACCCGCGAGTTGGGCTACGAGATGGTGACGACCGCCAGCACTGGCAACGCCGCCGCCGCCCTCTCCGGCCTCTGCGCGGCGGTCCAGCAACCGAATGTCATCTTCGTCCCCCGCACCGCTCCCCAGGCCAAGATAGCGCAACTGCTGGCCTACGGTTCCACTGTCCTTCTGGTGGACGGCACCTACGACCAGGCGTTTGACCTATGCCTGGAGGCAGCGCGGGCCTTCGGCTGGTACAATCGCAACACCGCCTACAACCCGTATATGTCTGAAGGAAAGAAGACAGCGGCGTATGAAATTTGCGAGCAATTGACGGTGTCTGTAGGGGCGGGGAGACCCTGTCCCTACAATACCGTGGCGGGCGCGGAAGGGCGCAGACGAGCCACGCCCCTCCAAGCACCTGATGTGATCCTGATTCCTGTCGGTGACGGCTGCATCATCGGTGGCATCCACAAGGGGCTGCGGGACCTGGCGGCGCTGGGCTGGATAGACCGAATGCCACGGCTCATCGGCGTGCAAGCGACGGGGTCCTCCCCGCTGGTGGACGCCTGGGAGCGCGGGCTGGCGGGGTGGGAGATGGAGCCGGTGGAGGCCCATTCCATCGCCGACAGCATCGTCGCCGGACTGCCTCGCGACCGCATCAAGGCGCTACGGGCGGTGCGTGAGACCGGCGGGGCCTTCACCCGCGTGGACGACGAGGAAATCCTGGCTGCCATCCCCGCCCTGGCCCAGGGTTGCGGCGTCTTCGCCGAGCCTGCTGCTGCCGCCGCCTACGCCGGGTTGATCCGGGTCGTGGAAGGGGGACTGGTCGGCCCCGACGAGCATGCGGTCGTCCTGGTCACCGGCTCTGGCCTCAAAGACGTCGCCAGCGCGATGAAAGCGGTGAAGGAGCAGCCGACGGTTGTGGAGCCAACGCTGGCGGCTGTCAGACGGGTGGTTGGTTAGGTGGTTAGTTAGATGGTCGATGTTGTGTTTCTCGGAACCGGCGGAGCGTTCTCCGCAGGCCGAAGAAGTAACCTGTCGCTGCTGATCGAGAGCACAGCAAGTGGTGCCGTTACTTCCGATTTCCGGATGCTGGTCGAAGCCGGGCCGACGATCATGCAGCAACTGGCTCGTATCAATCTTCAGGCTGATGAAATTGAACGCATCTTTGTCTCTCATTCCCACGGTGACCATACTTTGGGATTTCCGATGCTCGCCCTCAATCGCTACGATGCCCTCACCCCGCTCCACATCTACGCGGGTCTCAACACCATTGCCACCCTGGAGGTGCTTTCCGCGCAGGTCTATCCCATCCTGAGCATTCACCGCCTCGACTTTCACTGGCACGAACTATGGGAACAGCGCCCGGACGAGAGAATTCTGGCGACAGGCATCACCCTGCGCACTGTCGCGGTTCCCCACCCGCCTGGCATACCCACGCTGGCCGCCCGGTGGGACTTTTCCGGCGGTCCGTCGGTCACCCTCATCACCGACACTGTCCCTAACGCCGCTGCCGTCGAACTGGCCCGCGACAGTGACCTGCTGATCCACGAAGCCTCCTTCAGCACCGTGCTGCAGCCCGACGCCGAGCCGGCCCTGCACTTTCACAGCACAGCCCAACAGGCCGGCGAGGTTGCTCGCCAGGCTGGCTGCCCGCGTCTGGCGCTGGTGCACCTGGGATTGAAAATCGGCGAACATCCTGGCGTGCTGGCCGAAGAGGCACGTGCTGGCACCGACCTGCAGGTGATTGTCCCTGAGGACGGTGAACGGCTATCAATGGAGTGCATTTCACCCCAGTTGACAGAGGAGGGAGTAACCCCAGATGCGACCGGGGCGGCATCTGGGGATGCCTGCCCCTCAGCTGACTTGAAACACACCCTTACCAATGTCAATGGGCAAAATAATACATGACGAAAGGACTACGAAGGAATTTTTGACGAAGGAGATGCTGAAATGATAGACTTGTCTGTCCACAAAGAGCAACTGAAACGGACCGTTCAGAGAGCACGAGAGCGCAACATCATCGTCCCCACCTTCGCTCAGATGAAGGACCCCACGCTTATCCCTGCTGGGGTCAAAATCCGGCTCAGGAACATCGGCCTGTGGGACATCACCTCGCTCAATCTGTTCCGCATCACCTGGAAGAACGACCCCGTGGCTCACGGGGGCGGGTTCAACACCGTCAACTATCTGGAACTCCCGCCGTCCCTCACCGGAGTACCAGCGCGTATCATCACGCTGGTGGGCAAGTGGTTGCCCACCGGTTCCCACAAAGTCGGTGCCACCTTCGGTTGTCTGGTGCCGCGCCTGGTCACCGGCCAGTTCGACCCCACCCACCAGAAGGCGGTCTGGCCCTCCACCGGCAACTACTGCCGGGGCGGTGCGTATGACGCGACGCTTCTGGCCTGCGAGTCGATCGCCATCCTGCCCGAGGAGATGAGCCGCGAGCGATTCGAGTGGCTCTCCAAAGTGTCCGGCGAGGTCATCGCCACCCCCGGCTGCGAGAGCAACGTCAAGGAAATCTTCGACAAGTGCTGGGAATTGAAGGAGACCCGTGAGGACATCGTCATCTTCAACCAGTTCGACGAGTTCGGCAACCACCTCTGGCACTACGACGTCACCGGACACGCGATGGAGGAGGTGTTGCAGCGGGAGATGGGGCCACAGGACACCTACCGGGGCGTCGTGCTGACCTCAGGGTCGTCCGGGACCCTCGGTTGTGGTGACTACATGAAAGAAATCTTCCCCACCAGCAAGGTGGCCGCCAGCGAGGCACTGCAATGTCCCACGCTGATGTTGAACGGCTATGGCGGACACCGCATCGAGGGGATCGGCGACAAGCACGTGCCCTGGATCCACAACCTCAAGAACACCGACATGGTGATGGCGATTGACGACGAGGCGTGCATGAGCCTGGTACGGTTGTTCAACGAGCCGACCGGCCGCGCCTACCTGGTCAAGCAGGGGGTGCCGGAAGGATTGGTGGAGCAACTGGACCTGCTGGGTATCTCCAGCATCGCCAACGTCCTGTCCGCCATCAAGTTCGCCAGGTGGTACGAACTGGGCGAGCACGACATCGTGCTGACTGTCTTCACCGACTCGATGGAACTATACGAGAGCCGCCTACGGGAATTGCACGAGGAGCACGGGGAATACACCGGGGTGGACGCTGCGGCCGACTACCATCGCTACCTGATGGGCTGCACGATGGACTACGTGGAGGAACTCGGCTACTGGGACCGCCGCCGCATCCACAACCTCAAGTACTACACCTGGGTCGAGCAGCAGGGCAAGACCTACGAGGAGATTCAGGCCCAGTGGTACGAACCTGACTACTGGGGCAGCATCCACCGCCAGGTAGAGGAGATTGACGCGCTGATCGATCAGTTCAACGAGATGACGGGGCTGCTGGGGAAAATGAACAATGACCAATGAACAATGACCGTAACCGTTCAGTTGTGGCGCGATTGAACTCTGTCAAGTACCATACATCCTGGAAAACGAGGAGCAATGCCAGTAGACATAACCAGTTTTTGGGTGTATCATTATTGCTGAGTGGGCGTCTAGCGATTTTGTGTGAGATACAGGCCAATGCATCTGCCCCCCGAATTGTCTATTTCGGAAG
>Ga0208279_1000800_pt1 | contig 21489 bp, 17 predicted proteins | sample AntAceMetag02UKM_FD_184766 | JGI IMG/M metagenome (GOLD analysis project Ga0208279, IMG submission 184766) | Saline lake microbial communities from Ace Lake, Antarctica - Antarctic Ace Lake Metagenome 02UKM (SPAdes) (version 2) | ecosystem: Environmental > Aquatic > Non-marine Saline and... | reverse complement strand
TTTTGATCGTAGGAATCACTGCTTGGGGAAATGATGATGCTATTCGCGTCCGCTCACGCCTTGGCAACCACATCGACAACATGGACCCAGCCCACTACGTGGGAGGCGAAGAATACAACATTGATTTAGCAATCCATGCTAAACTGTATCGTTATAAGCCCGGTTCACAGGAACTTGTCCTCGATGCGGCTGAGTCTGTTGAGATCAGCGAAGATAGCACTAAGATCTCCTTTGTCCTTAAACAAGGTATACAGTTCCACGAGGGATACGGTGAGCTCACGGCAGAGGATGTCAAGTTCTCATTCGAGCGCCACCTCGATCCCCGCGAATCCTCAGAATACAAGGACGACTGGCAGACGTTGTGTCGGGTAGACATTACCGGCAAGTACACGGGGGATATTATCCTTACCCAACCCTACGCACCTCTGTTCGTGAGCACTATCCCATACACATCGGGAAGCATCATTAGCAAGGCGGCATTTGAGGATCTCGGTGATAAGTTCGCTACCCATCCCATCGGGGCTGGGCCATATCGTTGGGCAGAGTGGATCCCGGAAGAGAAGATAGTCCTAGAACGCTTCGATGACTACTTCGGAGAGCTGCCGGATATCAAGACAATTGTGATTCTACCCATTAAGGATGACAAGGCAGCAGAGCTGGCATTCGACAGCGGTGAGCTTGACGAAACCTTAGTATCACTTGAAGAGATCGGACGATATCGTGATGATCCCAACGTCAATGTGGCGCTGGTCAACAACCTGCGCTATCACTGGGTTGGGTTCAACATGCAACATCCACCCTTCGACGACATCAGGGTGCGCGAAGCAGTCCGCTACGTCGTCGATGTGGATGAAGTACTTCAAGGAGCATTCGACGGCGTCGCCCCCAGGGCCAATGCAATGTTAGCTCCTGGCATACTTGGCTATTGGGAGAATGCGCCACAACATCAGCCCGACATTGACGAAGCAAAATCTCTACTGGCTGCGGCGGGATATCCCGACGGTTTCGAGATCGAGCTGTCTGCGGCCAGTGACCCGCGTTCCAGCCTGGTGGTGCAGATTGTCCAACAGCAATTGGCGCAAGTAGGCATCAAGGCAACAATCAAGATCGTAGAGGGCTCCCTGTACAACTACGTCGGGAAAGAAGACCACCCCGGAATGCACTATTATTCATACTCGGCCATTCCCGATCCGGGCTACTGGTTTGAGTGGTTCACCTGCGATCAGGTGGGCAAGTGGAATGTCTGGAAATGGTGCAACGCGGAATATGACCAGATCAAGGATAAGGCTGGCCTGATCATGGACCGCGAGGAGCGGGCGCAGCTCTACATCAAACTGCAGCAGATGATGGATGAGGATATAACCTGCGTATGGCTGACCAACGGGGCCAGTCCCCATGTGTACCGTGACAATATTAAGCCAGTATACCTGACTATGTTCTCGCAGTACCACTACTGGGAAGAGGCCGAATAAGCTCTAGAAACCCAATGCTGTGGGGGACGACCCTGTTAGGGTTCCCCCCACGGCTTCAAGTTAGTAAGGGGAGTTAAAGGTGTTCACGTTTCTAATTCGGCGCCTGGGAATAACGGTTATCACCGTGATGGGCTCGATGATAATCTTGTTCACCCTAATTCAGCTCATTCCCGGTGATATGGCTACTACCCTATTGGGACCACGGGCAACACCGGAGCTGGTGGAGAGCTTGCGGATCCGCATGGGACTGGATAAACCGGTGATAGTTCAGCTAGGCCATTTCTTCTACAATCTTCTGCGGGGCGACCTGGGGACCGATGTGCTTAACCATCTTCCGGTTAGCATGTTGGTGTTTCACGCCCTTCCATACACCGTGGTTCTAGCCCTATCCAGCATCATAATTGCCGGTTTGCTGGGGGTACCACTGGGGACGTACGCCGCCTCACACCGTAATTCTCTCTTGGACAAAATCACAGGTATTGTGTCCATCTCCATGATCACCACACCTCCATTCCTTGCTGGCTTGTTTGCACTTCTCATCTTTTCTGTGCAGCTAAACTGGTTCCCGACAATCGGGGGAGGTGAAGCAGGAGATTTTTTGGATCAACTCGCCCACCTTATCTTGCCAGTAGCTTCCTTGGCGCTCGGATGGGTAGGCTACATCGCCAGACTTACACGATCCACTCTCCTGGAGGAGCTTAATGCTGACTACATCAGAACAGCCAGAGCCAAAGGGCTCTCAGAGCGTGTCGTACTGTACAAGCACGCGCTCAGGGAAGCGCTCATTCCTGTGATAGCTGTAGTCGGTATCGGATTCGGCAATTTATTAGGGGGCGCAGTACTCACCGAGATTATATTCCATCGCCCAGGTTTGGGTTATCTGATATTCAATGCTGTTAAGTCAAGGAACTTCCCCGTGCTGCAGGGTGGCCTGGTTATTGCTGTGTTCCTATACAGCCTGGCCAACTTACTGGCTGACCTGTCACATGGTTTCACCGATCCTAGAATCAGATTGGAGTAATTGCACTATGCCAAGACTTGAACTAACACTGAGCGGGCGACAACTTATCTGGCACAGGTTCCGTACCTCCAGCCTGGGCAAAGTGCTGGGACAATTTTCCGGGGCCCTGGGTACTATTCTGATCTTGGCTATCATCTTTGTGGCTATCTTTGCCCCGTGCCTTACGCCACACGACCCTGACGTAATCGACGTGTTCAATAAGCTCGCTCCACCATCCAAGACACATCTGATGGGAACCGATGAGCTGGGGCGTGATCTCTTTACCCGCATACTGTACGGGAGTCGCATAGCACTTATTGTATCCCTGCCTGCTATCGGAATCGGAGTGATTATTTCTATGCTGCTTGGGGTCATTGCAGGCTACGGATCCACGTGGGTAGGAAGTTTACTGCTAATACTCTTTGATAGTGTGCGCGCTTTCCCCACCATCATCTTCGCAATTACCATAATGGCCCTGACCGGTGGCGCCAATTTGCCCATACTCATCGCTGTCATTGGCATTACACGATTTCCTGGCTACAGCAGACTTATCCGCGTACAAACCTTGAAGGTTCGCGAGAACGATTACATATCCGCTGCCAAAGGAACAGGATGTTCCTACATGAGGATTGTGTTCCGTCACATTCTTCCCAATGCCATTGGACCTCTATTCATCCAGGCGGCCATGGATATCCCAGTGGTCATCACCATTGAGGCCGGATTGAGTTTCCTAGGATTAGGTGTCCCGCCCCCTACGCCCAGTTGGGGTGCGGTTTTAAGGAGTGGATACGCGTATGTACGAACGTCCCCGTGGATGGTGGTATTTGGGGGCTTAGCTCTCATCGTAGCCACCTTAGGGTTCACACTCCTGGGAGAGACCTTACGCGATGTATTCGATCCTAAGCTTCGTCGGGCTTGATAATAGTCTAAGGAGGCACACCAATATATGAACAAGTCAAGTCAGCACACCTTCCCAGATCTGGAAGTATCCGGAACAGCTTTCCAATGCGGACTTCAGCATGGCGCAAACCTACGCGATGATATCGAACACCTGGTTGATTACACCCTATCTCTTATTGATAAAGGCTCCCGTCAGTCCAAACTGCGACATGCCCACAAACACCTCCCATTTGTAGAAGAGTACTCTCCTCAAGTAATGGCCGAGATGCAGGGAATAGCGAAAGGCTCGGGTCGTTCCATTGACGAAGTCCTGTTGATCTCGCTTCACGAGGAGCTTAGCGGTTTCTCTTCAAGCTTGTCTCATAGTTGCACAACATTCTCTGCCACAGGCAGAGCAACTCGTCAGCATATATCCTATTTATGTCAGACATGGGATATTTCACCCGATCTCTGCTCAAACGCCCGACCTCATATAATGCAAGCACAGAGAGAAGACGCCCCAAACTCGCTTGCTTTCATATATCCGGGGATGATAGCCGGAGCTGGTATCAACTCAGCCGGAATTGCTATCAGCTGGAATTCGGTACCTCGTCTAAAGATTCAGCCCGGAGTCCCTACTTATGTAATCATAGCTGAGGTTCTAAGACAAACAACTATCGGCGAGGCTTTAGCCGCTATATTTCGCGCCAAATCAGCAGGGTGTTTCAACTTCATGCTTGCTGATGAGACAGAGATCTACAGCATTGAAGCCACACCCGATAAAATAGGCATGCTCTATTCTTCTCACAGCCTGGGCCACGCCAATCATTATGTTTCAGATGTTCTCAGAATGCGCCAAGATATAGCAACAGTAGGACAACGCCATTCAGCTAGCAGCATCGTTAGGTATTACAGAGTAAATAGGCTTCTAGAAGAAGCTGATGGAGAGATCGATCTTGCCGTCTGCCAGAATATCTTGCAAGACCACGTCAATTATCCACAATCCATCTGCCGACATAAGGTCGCCTATCTGGACGCCCGTCGATCGAGCGCAACCTGTGCTTCTTGGGTAATTATTCCAAGCACTAGACAGTGGTGGGTAACACGAGGACCAGCATGCGAGAACCCATTCGTGAAGTACGTTCTAAATGATAGGAATTAGTCCGTGCAGCACGAAGCTCTTCTTCAAGTTGACATCTTTGTATTTTGGATGTATACTGCTTGTCTATATAAAGGATGTAGTGAAAATTCTAATGACATATCAGAACGCCCGTTCAACGAAACAGCCTGCAAAAGCAGATCTTTACACGGAGATAAAGAAGCGCATTGTGCTGCTGGACTATGAACCAGGTGAGTTGCTACACGAGAAGGAATTGGCGGAAGAGTTTGGCATAAGTCGAACCCCGGTCAGAGAAGCGTTCATTCGTCTGGCCAGCGAAGACCTAGTACGAATTGTACCCAAAAGAGGCGTATACGTAAGCGATATAAGCCTGCAGAAGCTAAAGAACGTGTTTGAGGTACGCCGTCACTTGCTTCGACTCGTAGGTCGACTTGCAGCAGAGCGGATTACTGCTGAGGAACTACAGGCCGTCGAGGAGAAGGTAAGAGAGATAACCAACGAGGTTGACCCGCATCGCTTGATACAGCTAGACAACGAGCTTCATCTAATCCTAAACGAAGCAACCAAGAACAAGATTTTGGCCACTGTTCTAGAACAACTGCGCAACCAAGCGGTTAGGATATGGGCGTTTTCACCTGAAGAATGTTGTGATGCGTTTGGCAAAGAGTTTACCTTACTACTGGAGGCCCTGAAGGCTAAGGATGCCAACCGATGCGAGGGTATCCTCGATGATCACGTGAACAACTTCTTAAATAGGATAAGGAGACAACTTTAGATATGGCAGAGAGCAGATACTTCATGCCAGCCGGACAGCTAACTCTGGAACAGCTGAAAGGGGTCCATGAAGCGACCCTAGAGGTCCTTGAAGAAGTTGGGGTACGTTTTCATTATCAACCTTCGCTAGAAGTACTGAAGCAGAATGGCGTCAAGCTAAAGGGGGAGAGGGCCTTTTTCCCCCGGGAAGTGGTCAAGCGTTACCTAAACCTTGCCCCATCAACTTTTAGCCTGTACGGGCGCAGTAAGTCCATCGAGTTGAAGGTAGGTGGGGGAAGGCCTTTGCTAGCTGCTGGCTATGGCTGCCCCTTTTTGGAAGGACTAGACGGTGTCAGGCGTCCTGCGACAATAAATGATTACGCTTCCTTAGTAAAGGCTTGCGAGGTTTCCACATCCATAGATATAAACGGAGGAACCCTGGTTGAACCCCAGGATGTGGCCATGCCTACAAGGCATCTGGACATGATTCTGCGCACCATCCAACTCACGGATAAACCTTTCTTGGGAAGCGTTAACGGGAGGGTTGCTGCTCAAGACACTATGCAATTGGCCAGCTTTGTGCGCGGCGGAGAGGAAAAACTGCGTCGTTTCCCGTATACCATGGCTCTTATCAATAGCAAGAGCCCTTTGGCGTATGACGCTCGAATGCTTGAATCACTCCATGTATATGTTTCTCATGGGCAGCCAGTCATTATCGTTCCCTTTGTCATCTCGGGAGTATCAGGTCCTGTTACCCTGCTTGGCACACTGGTACAGCATAACGCAGAGGCCTTAGCCGGAATAGTGCTCTGTCAAATGCTGAGTGCAGGAGCACCCGTAGTCTACGGATCAGCCACTGCCGTGGCCGATATGCGAACCGGCGGGCCTGCTATTGGAGCCCCAGAAACAGCACTGCTAATCGGTGCCATAGCCCAACTTGGACACAGTTACGGTGTCCCTGTGCGCGCTGGTGGAGCACTGACCGATACAAACACCTCAGACGTACAGGCAGGCTACGAGAAGATGATGACTCTCTTGTTCAGCGCTTGGTCTGATGTCGATCTTATAGTTCACTCAGCTGGCATTCTGGATTCCTACATGATGATGTCTTTAGTTCAGTTTGTGCTCGACCTAGAGATGCTAACCTACGTTAAAAGGCTTATGGCGGGCATGAGTCTCTGTGAAGATGAACTTGCACTTGCTGTAATCCGGCGTGCGGGGACCAACGGAGCATTCTTAACCGACCCCCACACATTAGCTTGTTTTAGGAAGGAACTTCTGGACCCAAGGCTTAGTAACCGTACAGGCTATGAGCGGTGGCTGAGTAAAGGCAAACCGTCCATCAACCAACGGGCGGCTCGCAGGTGGGAGGAGCTAACTGCCACACACGTATGTCCACCCCTGGAGCCGGATGTAGAACAACAGGTACAGGCGTTTATCGCGAAGAGAAAAGAAAAGGAGGGCCAGTGATTAAGAGTAATCAGCTCGTTTACGAAACTCCTCAGTTTGAGGTGCTCACCGAGGAAATGCGGGAAGCCATTTTCTCGGCAGCCTTGGAGATCTTGCAGCGGACGGGAGTAAATATACAGCATGAAGATGCGTTGAGCTTGCTGAAGGACGCGGGGGCGAGGGTGGTGAATGATGTCGCATACATCCCCGAGAGGATGGTGCGAGACGCACTTCGTTCAGCCCCCAGCAAGATCTTAATCTATGACCGCGACGGGAGCCCAGCAATGCGGCTGGAGCCAGGCTATTACTACTTCGGCACCGGTTCAGAGTGCCCCAACATCCTGGATACTGAAACCGGGGAAATACGGCACTTTCTACAGAACGATATTAAGGAAGCTGTCACCATAATGGACGCCCTGGAGAACATCGATTTTGTGATGTCCCTTGGGATCATCTGGGATAGGTCGGTACATGTAGCTGACATAGTGCAGTTCCAAGAAATGGTTTTTAACACTAATAAACCAATAGTTTTTACCTCATATGATAAACGTGGCAACGAGGATATTTACAAGATGGCGGCAATAGCTGCCGGAAACGAGGGTGATCTCGCTGCTCACCCCTTTATCGTCCACTATATCGAACCGTCAAGTCCTCTAAGAGCCTCTAAGGAAGCGTTAGAGAAGCTTCTCTTCTGTGCTGAGAACGGAATTCCAGCCATCTACACACCGTGTCCCTCAGGGGGAGCAACAGCGCCGGTCACAATGGCCGGGACCCTAGCCCAGACCCTAGCCGAATCACTAAGCGGAATAGTCGTATCTCAACTCAAGCAACCTGGTGCACCGGTGATCCTGGGTGGCGTACTGACCGTCATGGATATGAAAACCACTACATATCTCTACGGAGGGCCAGAGTTCCACATCATGGAGGCAGCGCTTGGCGAGATCGGTAAGTATTTAGGGATACCTGTATTCGGAACAGCCGGATGTAGCGATTCAAAGGTAGCTGACCAACAAGCTGCTATAGAAGGAACCTTGTCCATAGCCCTGGGCATGCTAAGCGGAGCTAACCTTATCCACGATGTCGGATATCTCAGCTCTGGACTAGTCGGATCCAACGATATGCTGGTGATGTCAAACGAGACCATAGGTATGATGAAGCGGTTCATGCGCGGAATCAAGATAGACGAAGAACATTTGGCGCTGGACCTAATAGATAAGATAGGGCCCAAAGGAAACTTCCTTGCAGAACCCCACACTATGAGGCACTTCAGGGAAGAGCAATGGTATCCTGAACTCCTTGATAGAAGGGGATATGACAAATGGGAAAAAGAGGGCAGCAAGCCCTTGGGGCAAAAGGTAAACGAAAAGACCAAGATAATCCTACGTGAGCACAAACCAGAGCCTTTAGAAGATTCCAAACAGAAAGAAATCCTTGATTTGATAGCTCATGAGGAGAAGTACCGCCAGGTGAGATACTAGGAGGGTTGGATGCGTACAGATAGAGCAAACGTTGTAAGAAGGACTGGTGTAGGATATAGGATCCTGTCAGAAAGTCAGATCAAGGCAGTCCATCAGGCATCATTGCAGATTCTCGATAGAACTGGCGTATTCATCCAATCGAAGGCAGTTCGAGACCTACTCGCTGATGCGGGGTGCAAGGTAAACGGTGACAAAGTGCACATACCGCCGCACCTAGTAGAATGGGCTATAGATGTTGCCCCTAGCCAGTTCCTGCTTTATGACCGCAATGGCCAGAATCCGTTGAATATTGGAGGACACAATACGTACTTCGGCCTTGGCCCGACCCTGCTCAACATGCTCGACCCGGAGACCGGCAAAAGGCGCAGGTTTACCAAGGGGGACACGCAGAAAGCTGTGCGACTAGTGGATGGTTTGCCAAACGTGGATTGGGCAATGGCTTACGGCACAATAAGCGATCACAAACCCGAACACTCCGACCGGCACGAATTTGAGGCAATGGTAGAGAACACCTCAAAACCTCTTGTGATCTGGAGCTACACAACTGAAGGCCTAAAAGATATCGTGGATATGGCTTCTATGGTTGCTGGTTCGCAGGACAAACTGATAGAACGCCCATTTATCGTTTCTTACTCAGAGCCAATCTCCCCTCTCATGCATGACAAGACAGCGGGGGACAAACTGCTGCTCGCTGCAGATTATGGTATCCCTATCATTCATACGCCGGTATCTCAGGGAGGAGCAAGCTCTCCTGTAACCCTGGCTGGGACACTCGCCATGGCCAACGCGGAGAACCTAAGCGGATTAGTGATATCGCAGCTAAGAAAGCAAGGTGTCCCATTTGTGGTGGGCGGCGTTATATCGATCATGGATATGGCTAATGCGCAGCTATCATATGGTGCCCCCGAACTCGACCTGCTCATGGCAGCGTACATGGATATCGCCCATTACTATGAGCTCCCAACCTGGGGCACAGGGGGCTGCACAGATTCAAAGCTTGTGGACCAACAAGCAGCTATAGAGGCTACCCTTTCGGTTCTATTCTCAGCTCTGAGTGGCGCTAATTTGGTCCACGATGTTGGATACATGGAGTCCGGAAGCACAGGCTCTCTGGAAATGATAGCCATGGTTGATGAGATCATCGGCCAGGTAAAGCGTATAGTAAGAGGAATTACTGTAGATGAAGACCATCTGGCCATAGATGTTATAGATGAAGTAGGCCCTGGCGGAAACTATCTTACTACCAAACACACAATGAAATACTTCAAGGACGAGGTATGGTACCCCACGTTGATGGACCGCCAGAACATCGATAGGTGGAAGAAAACAGGTGAGAAGACTATGGGAGATAGGATCAAAGACAAGGTTCAGTACATATTAAGCACCCATGAACCTGCTCCGTTGCCTGAGGATGTCCTGGCCTCTCTTGCTTCCGTTACGGGAAAGCTAGAATAGATTAATGATAAGAGCAGAAGGAATCTATAAGGTTTTCGGTGACAGGCCTCGCCAAGCCATAAAGCTACTGCAACAGGGCAAAAGCAAGGCCGAAGTCCAGGCAGAAACTGGACAGGTTGTGGCCAATCAAGATATTAGCTTTGAACAGAAAAAAGGCGAGCTATTCGTAATTATGGGTCTTTCGGGCAGCGGTAAGTCGACATTCCTCCGTTGTGTCAACCGCTTGGTAGAACCAACCCTGGGAAAAATATTCCTGGCTATTGACCCGAAAGACCCTGTGGAGATAACAACTATTGGCAGGGCGAAGTTGCGTGTTATAAGGGAAAAATACATAAGCATGATCTTCCAAGGCTTTGCTCTGTTCCCCCATCGAACAGTGCTTTCCAACGTAACTTTTAGCCTGGAGATACAGGGAAAAGCTAAAAGTGAGCTATTGAGACGAGGAAACGAGATGCTAGAAATAGTAGGGCTCAGCCAATGGGGCGATGCTTACCCTGCACAGCTTTCGGGGGGCATGCAACAGCGGGTCGGTTTAGCCCGTGCACTGGTCACAGGAGCTCCTGTAGTCCTCATGGATGAGGCGTTCAGTGCCCTCGATCCGCTTATCAGGGTGAACATGCAGGATGAACTGCTCAAACTTCATGAACAATTCAAACGGACGAACCTATTCGTAACTCATGACCTTGACGAGGCACTGAAGCTAGGCGATCGAATAGCGATTATGGAGGAAGGACGGTTTGTGCAAATCGGAACCCCAGAGCAGATCCTGATCAATCCTAACACCGAATACGTAGAGAGATTCGTAGAAAACGCGGACCCCTCAAATGTGGTCAGTGCTGGAACAATCGCCACCCCCTTGGAGAACTTGTCACGCCTGGATCAAGGCAGGTACCAATTGGACAACCAAGACATGGTGATGGTGGACCAAGAAGGGCACCCAACTGAGGCCGTTGTGAATACGTTTTGTAGGCCTGTGCTGCTTCATGATGAGGTTGGAGACCAAAGCCCGCCTTGCTTCTTAGCAGTTCGGTCAAGTGAGTCGATCCGAACCGTGATGAAACTGCGTATGGACTCATTATCTGCGTTGTCAGCTCCAAACCCGGTATTCATTGTTGACGAACATGGTATCTTACGCGGCGTGATAAATGAATTTAACATATTACAAGGGCTCTTGTTGAAAGGGAAACAGAGGACACATTATGAACAGCAATAGGCATGTTAGAACTATGTGGACCTTCGTGGTACTGGTTGCCGGAGTTGCTGTTGTCGCTGTAGCACAGGAGTATGGGGCGGCACTGTTTAAGAGGCTCGGTGCTTCTGGGTTTATCCCACTTGACGATTGGATCGAGGTAGCGGTCGACTGGATAGCCGTCACTTTTATGGGCTTCTTTGATACAATCGCGCTTGTTGTCAACACCGGGTACGCTTGGGTATTGTCATTTTTCGAGCTTTTCCCCATATTCTACACACAGATAGGAGAGGCAATCATTCCCTTCCCTTTGTTGGCCGTATTTGCTTTCCCTTTGATGTGGTGGCTGGGAAGAAGCCTCTGGACCGCGTTGTTTAGTATGGTCGCCCTGTGGCTGATAGCCAGTTTTGGCTTGTGGGAAGAGGCGTTGATGACCCTATCCCTCACCCTTACTTCAGCCCTCATGGCCCTGGCCCTTGGGATACCAATTGGAATATGGGCCGGCCGTTCGGATCGAGTAGAAACAGTGGTTAGACCAGTGTTAGACTTCATGCAGACGTTGCCTGTTTTTGTTTGGCTCATTCCTACAGTCATACTTTTTGGTATTGGGGCTGCCCCCGGCGCGATAGCAACTATAATTTTCGCTTTACCCCCGGCAGTTCGTCTCACAAGCCTGGGTATACGCGAGGTCCCTCACGAGTTAGTAGAGGCGGGGCAAGCTTTCGGGTGCACATCCATGCAACTTCTGTGGAAGGTGCAATTGCCTGTAGCACGACCCTCGATAATGGCGGGCGTGAACCAGACGATCATGCTTGCTCTGTCTATGGTTGTTGTGGCTGCATTGATCGGAGCTGGTGGACTGGGAGGAGAGGTCATACGCGGAATTCAACGCATGTTGGTTGGAAAAGGTTTTGTTGCGGGAATCAGTGTGGTGTTCATCGCCATAATGTTCGACCGCGCAACTCGGAACATCGGACACAGAAACAATCGAAAAACATGAGGGTGTTCGCCAACTTAGTACAGGAGGTGATCAAGGAGCAAGAAACCAGCCGACAAGAAAACCGCACAAAAAAAAGGAGGCAGTACTATGCAAACTAGAATTAGGCAAATCATCGGATTAGGATTGCTAATCTCAATATTGACGTTGTCCCTAGCCGTACCTGTTATAGGCGCAAGCAACGCTGATCTTAAGTTCGGTGTTATCCCCTGGTCAGAATCGTTGTCAGTGGGAAGTCTTATCACCTACATTTTGGAGGAAGACATAGGACAACCTGTGCAAATGATAACCCCCGATATCGGCGTGGCTTTCCAAGCCGTGATCGACGGAGACCTTGATCTGTTCGTAGAAGTCTGGCTTTCTGTTACGCATGAGGCCTACTGGGAGAAGTCAGCAGCAAAGCTACGCGATTTCGGTCCAATCTACGAGGATGCCCTATTATGTTGGGCTGTCCCCGCTTACATTCCCGCGGATGTAGTGTCCTCCGTTACCGATTTGGGTAAACAGGAAGTATGGGACAAGATGAACGGTGAGATTATCGGCATCGATCCTGGATCAGGGTTGATGCAACACTCCTCCATCATGATGGAAGACTATCCGGAACTTGCCAATTGGAAACTAATAGAATCCAGCGACGCGGCCATGATTGCTGAACTAAAACGTAGAATGATGCGCGATGAGTGGACCGTCGTCACCTTATGGCAACCGCATTCAGCCTTCGGTAGGTTCGACCTACGTGTACTGGACGAGCCCCAGAAAATACTGGGAACGGAGGAAGAAGTCCATATGGTGGGTCGTCGGGACTTTATAGCTAAGTTCGGAAACGATGTGAGTACGTTTTTAAGTAGGTTCTATCTCACGATCGATCAAATGTCCGAACTTACCCTGCTCTATGAGGAAGACGAGGACACCGCAGCAACCATATTTGTGGCAAAGTATCCGAAACTGATTCACTATTTCGTTACCGGGGAAATTGACTAAGAATAACCAAGGTAAGTTAGGTCTAGTGAAGGGGAGGAGTTCCTCCCCTTCACTATAGAATGAATCACAAGATTCATCTTGACAGTAACTAAAGGATAGGTTACAGTTCGGCAGCATGATCCAAGGAGGGCGTATGCTTATAATCGGCGAACTGATAAATTCCACCCGCAATGAGGTGAAGGCAGCCCTTAAGAATAAGGACGAATCGCTCATTAGAGGATTGGCTCGAGCCCAGGTGGAATCGGGAGCAGACTTACTGGATATTAACACTGCTACAAGCAGAGACCAGGAACAGTCTGACATGGAGTGGGTGATAGGCCTAATCTACGATGAGGTAGGGGATCAAGTTCGGTTGTGTATCGACAGCCCCAACCCGGATGTAGTGGAGCATGGGCTGTCTCTGTGCAAGAACTTGCCAATGATGAATTCCATCACAAATGATGTGAAAACACAACAGAGACTTATGGGCATCATCAAAGAATACTCAGCGGAGTTCGTCGGTTTGCCCATGGGAAGCGGCGGCATGCCCATGACCATAGAGGCTCGCCTGCGCGAGGCAGAGCTATTGACCTCTTCTTTGCAGAAAGCTGACATCCCTCTGCAACGTATGTATCTAGATCCCATGGTCATGACTATCGGCAGCAACCCCGAGCAGGCAGGTATCGTACGGGCTACAGTGCGCGCCGTGAAGGAGAGATGGGGCACCGACGGAATCAAGACCTCTGTTGGGCTAAGCAACGTGTCATTTGGTCTACCCCGCCGATCAATAATCAACCAAGCTTACCTGGTTCTACTTCTTGATGCTGGACTGGACGCGGCATTGGTCGATCCTACAGACCGCGGCATGATGGATATGCTGCATGGAGCAGAGGCGGTCCTGGAGAAGGACCCACATTGTCTGAACTACATCAAATATATGCGCAATCGCAACAAAGGAGGAAAGTGATGGCAACTCTCGATGAGTTGAAGGCCGTAGTCATCGATATGGAAGTCGAGAAGGCAGTCGAGCTAACACAGAAAGCACTCGATGAGGACAAGAAGGCTGAGGAGATACTCAACCAAGCCCTAGTTCCCGCCATGGACATCGTTGGTGATCAGTACGACAGAGGGGACAAGTTCGTCCCGGAGATGCTCCTAGCGGCTAATGCCATGAAGTCAGCGATGGTGCTTCTGCGCCCGCTTCTGGTGGAATCAGGAGTGAAGATGAAGGGCAAGATCGTCATCGGTACGGTGGAGGGCGACCTTCACGATATTGGGCAGAACCTGGTGTCGATGATGCTTGAGGGCGCAGGCTTTGAGGTTGTAAACCTCGGCTCGGAGACCCCAAGCGATGAGTTTGTGCAGGCGGTAAAGGAACATAGCCCAGATATTGTTGGAATGTCGGCCATGCTCACCACAACCATGCTGCACATGCCCGAGGTTATAGATGCACTGAAAGAGGCAGGACTGAGGGATAAGGTAAAGATGATGATAGGAGGAGCTCCCCTCACCCAGGATTACGCGGATGAGATAGGCGCAGACGGGTATTCACCGGACGCGTCCACGGCAACCAAGTTGGCGAATAAGCTAATGCAGAGCTAGACCAGTTAGCAAGAAGGGGACCATGCAGCTGGGATTAGGAATCGATACTGGGAACACAAATACCGACAGCGTATTGGTCGATCTCTCTTCTGGCAGGGTATTGCAAACTGCTAAGGCCTTAACTACACCCGCCGATCTGCTGGTAGGCATCCTGGCGTCGGTGGATCAGGTGATGTGCGGTGTTAATCCGCAGGATGTCGCATTGGTCGCCGTGTCCACCACTTTGGCGACCAATGCCGTTGTCGAGGGTAGGGGCAGCGCCATCGCTCTTGTAGTATTAGGATGGAACCCGGAGGCCGTGGCCCTTCCCCAGTGTCAGCTCATCTGCGTTGACGGGGCCATGAATGCGAGGGGAGAGGAGCGGATATCCTTGGATGAGTCAGGCCTTCGCGCAGCCTTGCGGGATCTTCCCAGTGAAACGCGGGCGATCGCCATATCCGGTTACTTCAGTGTGCGCAACCCCTCCCATGAGGGGCGGGCCAAGGAGATAGCCAAAGAGGAGACAGGCATGCCCGTTGTTTGTGGGCATGAACTTGCCAGTCAATTAGGAATGTACGAGCGTACTGTTACTGCAACCCTAAACGCGCGCATCACCCCTTTAGTAACTCGCTTCCTGTCGGATGTACACCTAGGCATGGATGCACGCGGCATCAGCGCGCCCATAATGGTAATGCGCAGTGACGGCTCTCTTGTACCAGAGCAGTACGCCATGGGATTCCCGGTGCAGACATTGCTGTCCGGACCGGCGGCGAGCGCTGTGGGAGGAGCGGGGCTTTCCCGCATAGCCAATGGAACAATCGTCGATATAGGCGGCACGACCACAGATATCGTTTCCGTTGACCGTGGAGTACCGATACTGGATGATGCCGGGGCCAGTGTCGGAGGCTGGAGAACCCGTGTGCGAGGGGTAAAAGCATGGGTTACGGGCCTTGGTGGGGACAGTCATGTCCGATTATTGGAAAGCGGATCCAAAACTGGCTACACCATCCTCCCTCGGCGCGTAGTACCGGTAGCATTTGGAAACGTAGGGCCCGATTACGCTGATCCCCCGGACGACCCAGATAGCGTGGAATGGTTACGCCCAATTGCTTGGCCAATGGGCGGGCTTTCACAGAGCGCCGCGATTTTGGGTGAATTAGTTCCTGCCGGCGGCATAGGGCTCAGTCGCCTTCAGCGTCTGGGGCGTAAGCGTGGAGCTTATCTTATCGAACAAAGTTTGATGGAATTAGAGGATAGGGGGGCTGTGTCACATGTTGGTTTCACGCCCAGCGATGCCCTGCACGTCCTGGGCATATATACTAAGGGGTCTGTGAAGTCAGCCCGCACCGCCGCTGAGATATTGGGTAAGCGGCTTGGCCTTTCAGCAGAGCAGTTCGCACAATCCGTAATTGAAAGATTCGAGGCACGCCTGACTGAAGAGATCCTGAAGAAGCATGTATCTGACGAGATCTCCAGCACGGACTTCGCTCATAATTCTTTGTGGGAGTACATAAAGGCGCGCAGTCACCCCCGGCTGCAGGTAGAGATTTCCCTGTCCACCCCCATAGTAGGACTGGGGGCCCCGGTGGACGCGTACTTACCTCCGGTGTGTTCGAGGCTTGGCTGTGGCTACATACGTTGCCCCCAGGCTGGTGCAGGCAGCGCCTATGGAGCCATCACGGGAAAAGTGGTAGCGCGCATCGATGCCATAGTGCGCAAGCAAGGCTCCGACAAGTTCTTGATCTTCCTGCCAGATGAACGAGTGGTGTTGGAAAAGTGCGACGAAAAGAGGGCCATGTCATATGCGTATGAAAGCGCCCAGGCCTTGGCGCGAACACGCGTTGAAGAATTGGGTTCCAAGGATGTGCGTATAGAGGTAAGAGAAAACACCTACCGATTAGGTATGGGCAAGGTGAGTGTTATGGCCGTCGGCCTGCCTCAGCACAGCAAGCAAACAGCAACTATTGTCCAACCGTTGAGGGATTAATCTGGAGAAATGAAGATGGATAAGGCGCTGAAAACGGATACGGTTAAAATCGAGATTGCCGGTGAGAAAGAAGCGCTTCAGGCGCCTGTAGGAGCTAACCTGTATCACCTGCTATCCGAGGCGGGTTATGCTATCGCCAGTGCTTGCGGAGGTATTGGAATCTGTGGCAAATGCCGCGTTCGGTTCCTGGCCAACGCGAAGCCTCCCACAGAATCAGAGAAGCTTCATCTGCTTTCCGAGGAGCTGGCGGCAGGATGGCGCCTTTCCTGCCAACACCGGTTGCACTCAGATATAGCGATCGAGATCCCTCACCTGGATGAAGCAACTGATGCCAAGGAGCGCATGAGCAGGCCGTGCCAAGTTGCATTGGAAGTGGGCATCGAGAAAAGGTACGTGGAGCTTGCTTTGCCCACTAAGGATGATCAGCGAGCGGCAACGGTCCGAATAGAGGGTTCGCTGCATCAGGGCAGATTGGATTTCCCGCTTTCTGTATTGAGGAAGCTGCCTTCGCTCCTTAATGAGGCTAACTACAAGGTCACTGTCACCGTAAAGGACAATCAAGTCCTCGACATCGAGAAAGGAGACACAGCCTACAGGTGCTGCGGCGTGGCAATTGATATAGGCACCACTACGCTTGCCGGTTATCTATTGGATCTTTGTACAGGCGAGGAGCTTGCTATTCGATCGCAGATGAACCCGCAGCACAGATTTGGCGCGGATGTAATATCGCGTATAAAGCATGTGCGAGATCACGGCAAGATAGGCTTACAAGAGCTCCAAGATGCCATCGTAAAAGGCCTTAACATGCTTACCAGGCAGCTAATCCTGGCGGCCTCAGTATCCTCTCACCAAATATACAATGTAACGATAGTGGGCAATCCCACCATGCTCCATCTGCTACTAGGGATAGACCCTCGAGGCATAGATCAAAGCCCATATATACCCATTATCAGAGATGGCCTTGTCGTTCCCGCACATAGCATAGGACTGAACGTGAACCAAGAGGGGAGCGTGTGGATGCTGCCCTCTGTGGCTGGATACGTCGGCTCAGATATCACTGCTGGTATTCTTCACACCGGCATAGATGACCTGGATGGTTTGAACCTGTTTGTCGATATTGGGACCAATGCGGAGATCGTGCTAGGCAACCGGGATAGATTACTTTCGTGTTCAACCCCCGCCGGCCCTGCGTTCGAGGGCGCTGGAATAAAGTGTGGTATGCGCGCTACCCCGGGAGCAATCTCACATGTCAAACTACAAGATGGAAATGTATCCCTGCAGATAATTGGCCAAGGGGATCCCAAAGGCATATGCGGTTCAGGGCTTATCGACGCTGTATCAGAGCTACTCCGCATAGGACAGGTTGATGAGAAAGGAAGGTTACTTGATGACCCGCACAACCCTTACGCGCATCGTGTTAATCGAGACGAACGGGGTCACACGCGCTTCCTGCTCAGCAAGGGAGACAATCCTATTTATCTTACTCAAGCCGACGTGCGGGAGCTTCAGCTTGCCAAGGGAGCAGTTGCAGCTGGAGTGGAAAGCCTTCTTGAGCGATGGGGATCCTCCATGGAAGACGTTGACCGAGTGTTCCTCTCTGGAGCTTTCGGCACCTATGTTCGACGCGAAAGCGTGCTACAGATTGGCATGCTCCCAGGATTTCCTTTAGAGAAGATCTCCTCGGTGGGCAATGCCGCTGGGCAAGGCGCAAAGCTCGGATTACTTAGCAGGAAGAAGTGGGAACAGGTACAGAAGTTGGTTGAATGTATAGAGTACTTCGAGCTCTCGTTTTACAAGAGGTTTAGTGACATCTATATGCATAGCATGTATTTTCCTAAACTACTAGAAAACAACAAAGGGAGAGGCAATGGCAAAGATAATTGATGGGGAAAGCATAGCCCAGAGGGTCAAGGACAACCTTAAACAGGGCGTGCAGGAGCTATCCGCTGTCGGTATTCACCCAAAACTGGCCGCCGTACTGGCAACGGAGAACAAAGGGGCGCACATCTACGCTGCTAGCCAGGCCCGCAGCTGCTCAGAGGTGGGGGTAAACTACGAGTTAATAGAGCTTTCACCTACAAGCAACGAGAGGGAACTCCTGGCTGCAGTAGATGGTTTGAATCGAGATGAAAATGTACACGGTATCATCATTCAGCTTCCCTTGCCGCCTGATATGAACGCGAGAAAGCTACAAGCTCACATCGCCCCGGCCAAGGATGTAGAAGGCATATCGGCGGTGAACCAGGGCGGCGTGATCCAAGCCCCGCAACCCTTCTTCCGCAAGCCAGCAGAGGGCGAAGAAGGCTATCAAGACTGGCTTTCTCGTTCTCTATCCTGGCCTCTTCCGACACCTGCACCCTGCACAGCGATTGGGATGATGCACTTGATTCGATCGCTTGGCAAAGATCTCTATGGCATGGAAGCGGTTGTGGTGGGGCACTCAGAGATTGTGGGCAAGCCAATGGCACTCTTGCTCATGGCGCATTTCTGCACAACAACGGTCTGCCACATAGCCACGCAAAATCTGCCACAGCACACAATACGCGCTGATCTTCTGGTTGTCGGCGTGGGCAAGCCAGGACTTATAACAGCAGACATGGTGAAACCAGGCGCGATTGTTGTCGACGCCGGGATAAACCGCATAAAGGTTCAGGATGAATCGGGCAAGAAAAAGAGCAAAGTAGTCGGCGATGTAGATTTCGACTCCGTCAAGGACGTGGCCGGCTACATCACCCCTGTCCCTGGCGGGGTTGGCCCAATGACAACAGCTATGCTTCTGAGAAATACCGTCGAGTCAGCGAAAACGATAACCGCAAAAAGGGAAAACACAACATGACGTGGCGTGTCAGTTATACGTGGCTATCTGCCCTGATTCACGTAGAAGATCAAGTCGGAGGATTCTTTTACTGCATCAGATAGCCCTCTCTGACGGAGTGAGGACCGCACTTTCTTGCACGTTTAAAGAGGCTATACAATACATACGTAAGGAGGCTCGATCATGAACTTGCAGGAACAGAAGCCCTTCGAGGAGATTTTGAGTTATCTCAAAGGGAAGAAGAAGATACTGCTTGCTGGCTGTGGGGGATGTTCAACTATCTTTCATACTGGTGGAATAAGAGACATCGATGATATGGCAGATAGACTCACTAAGGAAGGAAAGGAGATCGTAGGAAAGATAGGGATGCCTTTTGGAGTGTTCGCGTGCTATCTTCCGCTGTCGTCGATGTTCTATGAGGAACACCGAGAGGAAATCGAAGTGTGCGACGCCATACTGAGTCAAAGCTGTGGCGATGGAATGCAGGCGATGCTAAAGTATCTGGAGCAAGAGATGGAGATTATGAAACCAATGTATCCATCTGTCAATGCTCTTGGATTCTCCAGCGGCGGTCCTACGCACTTCCATGAGGAGTGTCAGGGGTGTGGCGAGTGTGAACTTGGGAGAACCGCTGGCATTTGCCCATTCGTACAGTGTCCTAAGGGACTAATGAATGGTCCATGTGGAGGCACGCGCCCAGATGGCACATGCGAGGTTGATCCCGAAAGGGAATGTGCATGGGTTCAGATCTATCGACGATTCGAAAAGCTTGGGCAGACCGATAAGTACCTGGAGATATTAGAGCCGCATGATTGGAGTAAGCAACTCAGGCCCAGAACAAGAGATATAGAGGCAATAGACTTGCATGAAGAGCTAGCCGGAACGAAAAAGGTAATAGAATCTCTAGGGATTTAAGATGTTGAATGGGAGAATCTTAATGAAGACAAAGAGTAATCTAGAGAGGGTCCTTAAAGCGGGCGATTTTGCTGTAACTGCTGAGCTCGGTCCACCAAAGTCAGCCGATCCTGAGGTAATCAGGAACAAAGCGAAAGTGCTGAAGGGATACGCCAATGCGTTCAACGTGACCGATGGACAAACGGCTGTAGTCCAGATGGCGTCCTGGGCAGCTTGTGTGCTTCAAAAGGAGCAGGGGTTGGACCCGATAGTCCAGATGACCTGTCGAGACAGGAACCGTATTGCGCTTCAGATGGACGCCCTCGGCGCTGCCGCGGTGGGGATCAACAATATCCTCGCCCTGAGTGGAGACCATATGTCATTCGGCAACCATTCCGAGGCTAAGGGTGTTTACGATATAGACTCCATTCAATTTATCAAAATACTGAAGGATATGCGGGATGAGAAAAGGTTCCAGTGCGGCGACGAAATTGATGTCGAGCCTCGCCTGTTCATCGGAGCGGCGGCCAATCCCTTTGCTGCGCCCTTTGAATACCGCCCCTACCGACTCGCAAAAAAGGTGGCAGCAGGAGCCGATTTCATCCAGACCCAAATGATCTTCAACGTGCCTAGGTTTCGCGAGTATATGAAAAGAATTGGCGATCTAGGTTTACACGAAAAGGTGTACATCCTTGCTGGGGTTGGCCCGATTCGATCGTTAGGAGCTGCGCGGTATATGGCGTCTAAGGTGCCAGGGATGGATGTCCCTGACGAGATCGTGGACCGTATGAAGAAGACTCCAAAGGAGAAACGGGCAGAAGAAGGGATCAAGGTATGTATTGAGATTATTCAGCAAGTACGAGAGATCCCGGGTGTCCGCGGAGCACACATCATGGCTATCGAATGGGAGGATGCTATACCAGAAATTGTTGAGAAAGCCGGCCTCCTCCATTAAGTAAGAAGGGTTGTGATGTGACACATATCATGGTGGCTTTTATAGGGCGTTACGGCTAGTTAGTTCTGCAAGTATAACGCAGAAGGAGTGGAGGTCATGCTTTTAGTAAGATCGTTTCAAAGAAAAAGTGATGAAAGTGAGAAAGAACGGGAACGCTATGTGCCAGACATTCTGGCTGAAGCAAACGTAACAATCTAAAGAGAGTAATCACTCACACTGTTAAGGAGGCGACTTAATGAAGTCCGATTTAGCGATCGCCCAAGAGGCGAAACTCAAGCCAATCACACAGATTGCAGCCGAAGCAGGGATCAGCGAAGAGGAATTAGAGCCATTCGGAAAGTGGAAGGCAAAGGTCAAACTCAATATTTTGGAAAGGCTTAAAGACCTGCCTGATGGAAAGTATATCGATGTAACCGCAATCACCCCCACACCTCTCGGGGAGGGAAAGACAACAACGAACATCGGTCTCACCCAGGCCCTCGGTGTGCTTAAGAAGAAGGTAATG
>Ga0208279_1000797_pt1 | contig 21534 bp, 23 predicted proteins | sample AntAceMetag02UKM_FD_184766 | JGI IMG/M metagenome (GOLD analysis project Ga0208279, IMG submission 184766) | Saline lake microbial communities from Ace Lake, Antarctica - Antarctic Ace Lake Metagenome 02UKM (SPAdes) (version 2) | ecosystem: Environmental > Aquatic > Non-marine Saline and... | reverse complement strand
TCGCCGGCCTCTGCCTGTGCTTCTGAGATCGCTGTTTCTTCCTCGGTCGCCTCGCTTGCCACCACCTCGGTCGTTGGGGCTTCTTCCTCAGCCGCTTCGCCGGTCTCTGCCTGCACCTCTGGGGCTACAGTCTCTTCCTCTGCTGCCTCCTGGGTCTCGCGGGCTGCCTGCTGTTCGGCCACCCAACGCTCCCACTCGTCCTGTCGTACCTGCCTGGCGCTCAGAGCGAGTCGCTTCCTCTGGCTGTCTATGCGGATGATCTTCACCAGCAATGTCTCACCGGGATGGACGATGTCCACAGGGTGAAGTTCTGGCGTGCCGATCATCTCGCTGCTGTGGAGCAAGCCCTCGATCCCGAGATCCAGTTCGATGAAGGCGCCGAAATCCAGCACACGGGTGACTCGTCCCTCGACTAACTGTCCTTTCTGGTAGTGGTCATCTACCAGCGTCCAGGGATCGGGTTGGAGTTTCTTGAGGCTGAGCGCGATCCGTTTCCGCTCCCGGTCCACGCTGAGGATGTACACGTCTATTTCGTCGCCGATCTTGAGCACCTGGCCAGGGTTGTCCACCCGGCTCCAGCTCAGTTCCGAAACGTGGATCAGGCCGTCGGCCCCGCCCAGGTCTACGAAAGCACCGAAACTGGTGATGTCGGTGACTCTACCGCGCTGCGTCTCTCCCTCAGTTAATTGGGACATGACCGTCTCGCGCTGTCGTTCCTGCCAGGCACGAAGTGCCCGCCGTTGGGAGAAAATCAGGCGGCGACGTTGGCGGTCTACCTCAATGATCTTGAGCCCTACTCTCTGTCCGATCATGGCCTCCAGACGCTGACGGCGTTCCTCCGCTTGCAGTCGCCTGGGCAGTCCCACGGTCTGTGAGGCGGGGACAAAGCCACGAATCTTGCCGAACATAACGATGACGCCACCGCGGTTGTAGTCAGCGACCTCACCATCGTAGAGTTCGCCGCTTTCCATCATCTGTTCAGCCTTGAGCCAGTCCTCGTACAGGTGGGCCTGGTGGATAGACAAGACGGGATGTCCTTCCCTATCCTCGGTCCGGAGCACGAATGCCTGGACAGTGGTGCCGACCTGGATTCCGGCGCAGATTTCCGCGTCCAGACGTGTCAGGTCTTCGGCGGGGACGAGACCTTCTCTCTTAGAACCGATGTCCACGACCAAACCGCGCTCATTTTTCTCTAGCACGACGCCGGTACGGATGTCTCCACGTTTGGGTGCCTGATAGTCAGTCAGTACCTGCTCGGTCAGGCCCTGCCCGGCTGCATCTTGTAGGGCCTGCTTGGTCAGGCTCTGAGTGCTCTGCTGGGTCAAGCCCTGCTCGCTCTGCTCGCTCTGCTCGGTCAGGTTTTGCCCGGTTGCATCTTGATCTGTTGGGGTTTCCATGTTCATCAACTGAGATTACTCCTCGTGCGATACTACACCTCCGACTAAAAACCCCGGCACTACCTGCACTCAACGGGCGTGCGGGCGATGTCGGGTCCAAGATCGCGCCTGACTTGGACGGATACTCAATCTGGTCGTCTTATCCCTGCTTACCTCACAGAAAAGGTCAACATGTCAGAGACGGTTCGGCGTCGCGGTCCGCACGGAGGGAGCAGTATCTTATAATGTACGCATATTCTATCATGTCGTGGGAGAAGTGTCAAATCATCCCACGATGATCTCCCCTCCGTCCACCGGGATGACCGCTCCGCTGATCCAGGTGATGGACGGGTCGGCCAGTGCCACTAGCGTCTTCGCCACGTCCTCGGTCGTCGTCATACGACCGCCGGGGTTGCGCTTGAGTGCCTCAGCGATGTAGGTCTTGTGGCCTGGGATGACACGCAGCGCAGGTGTGTCGGTCACGCCGGGGCGCAGACAGTTGACAGCGATGCCCCGGGACCCCAACTCCAGCGCCAGTTGCCGCGTGTGGCTTTCCAGTGCCGCTTTGGCCGCCGAGACTGCGCCATACATTGGCGCCACTCGGATTGAGCCCGCACTGGAGAGCGCGTATACCCGGCTGCCGCGCACCAGGAGATTCCGCCGCACCAGGTGCTGCACCCAGTAGACCAGGCTGTGAGCCATCACTCGCAACGTCATGTCCATCTGCGGTTCGCTGACTGCTTCCTCGGGAGCGTCGGCGATAAGGGGTAGCAGCGTGCCGAAGGCCAGCGAGTGCAGCACGAAGTGAACGCTGTCGGCCGGATCGTCTGCCAGTGTCTTCTTAATCTGATCGAGCACGCGCGCGCGCTTACGACCGTCGGCGGCGTTGGTGTTGAAGAAGACCACCTTGCGGCCCAGCGCCTCGATGTCGGCCATGACCTGCTGGGCGCGAGAAAGCGTCGCCCTCAGGTCAAGGTGCACGCCAAAGATGTTCATCCCCGCGCTGGCCAACGCCCGTGACGTAGCCGCGCCGAACCCGCTCGACGCTCCCAGGACGAGCGCCCACCTGCCTTCAAGTTCCTCCTTGCTCATTGTCACCTCCCATTGCTGATGCATAATGCATAGTGAGACCTGACAGGTTTGGATAAGTCGCGGTTGTTGTTGTCAATTTGCCACCTGGTGTATCTTAGTACCTCGCGCATCCTTACTGAAACCTGTCAGGTCTACGCTACGTTTCACGTATAACAACACCCAATGGCTATCCTCGGTGCCCCTTTGTTCAGGGGCAGCCTGTCTTGCGCCAGTGCCCAAATTCCGGTAGAATGTAGTTCGATGGAACCGGTCTCTATCCATGTCACAATCCGCAAACTTGACCACGCCGGCCGCCAGGTCACTGCCTATCCAGGCCAGGTACTCTGGCGCGACGGCCACGCCATTGCGCTGCGCACCGGGTGGGACAGAGCGCCATTGGACCTGGGGTTCGTCGTCCTCGAACCCGGTGACCGCTGGACGGAATACTTCTGCGCCGACCGATGGTACAACATTTTTGAGATTCGCGCCAGCGACGGGCGCTTGAAGGGCTGGTACTGCAACGTCACCCGCCCGGCTCGCATCGGCGCCGACGAGGTGGTTGCCGAAGACCTGGCGCTCGACTTGTGGGTCGCGCCCGACGGGGAAACGCGGGTGCTCGACGAAGACGAGTTCGCCGCGCTGCCGCTGACCCCGGTGGAGCGTGAGGCCGCACGGAAGGCGCTGGCCGAACTGCAGGCGATGGTGTTGCAGAAGACGCCACCCTTCGACAGGAGGCGCGATAGTGAGTAGCACCGCTCTGCCAGGTTGATTTGGTCTCGTAGGGCTTCCAGCCTGCGCTTGATCTCTGCCCCGTCTCAATGTACAATCGTCTCCCGGAGATCAAAATAGTCATCGCAGTAATTGACGGCATGGGCGGGGGCATCGGGGCACAGATCGTGACCCAACTGCGGCAGGAGTTGCCGCAGATCAGCGCCGCCATTGAGGTTATCCGGCAGGCGCTGGAGGCCGAGGAGGTTTGACATCCCCTGGAGTTTATGGTATAGTCGCTATCACCGACAAGAAGTCGGTGGAAAGCGTACAGAGTTAGCCGCGCACATACTGCGTTCTTCACGCCAACAGCACTAGAGATCATAAGGGCCATGAAGGCCGTTTCCGGCTTGAAGCCGGCCGGTTTTCGTGGCTCTTTTTGTGGTTCTGACCTGCGGGGTTCGTCCGCTCAAGCCGAGCAGTCATTTCTTGAGACAGGACTTGCATGAGTACTTCAACCGGCTATGTAGCATTGCTGCGCACCAACCGAGGCTTTCGCCTGATGTGGGCTGGTCAGTTCATCAGCCTGCTGGGCGATAGCTTCAACTCGATTGCTACCATCGGCCTGGCCCTGGCGATCACCGGTGGTTCAGGGCTATCGGTCGGTCTGATGTTGGCCCTGCGCACAGTACCTCGCCTTCTCTTCAGCAATGTCGCTGGCGTGTGGGCCGACCGCTATGACCGCCGCTGCCTGCTCATCACGCTCGACCTGCTGCTGGCGGTTGCCACGCTAGGCTACCTGCTGGTGCGTGAGCCATCGTACTTGTGGCTGCTGTACACGCTTTCTATGCTGATGGGCGCACTGGCGGCCGCGTTCGGCACGGTTCGCAGCGCCTTCGTGCCCGACGTGGTCGGCAAGGAGGTGTTGGTCACCGCCACTGGGCTGACGCAGGTAAGTTTCGGGTTGGCGATGTTGCTGGGCTGTGCTCTGGGCGGGCTGGCCATTGCGGCGGTGGGGCGCGATGCGGCTTTTGTCATCAACGCCGCCTCGTTCGCGCTCTCGGCCGTCTGTACGTGGCTGGTGCGGACACGCACAGAGACGGAGGCCACGAGCGCCCCGGCGGAGTCGCGCTCGTTCCGGCGCGATCTGGCTGAGGGCACACGTTACCTGCGTGGCCATCCCTTCCTGGCCGGGATGATCGCCGTGGACGCGATGTGGACACTGGGCGGCGGCGGGATGTTCGTGATTCTGGCTATGCTCAATCGGGCGCGATTCGGTGGCGGCGATGAGACCATGGGACTACTGTACGCGATGGCGGGTCTGGGTGGATTGCTGGCGGCGGCGCTGCGGCCACTCATTGGCCAGCGATGGAATCTCGCCTCGTCGGATCTCGACCCGGCCGGCATCGTGCGCCAGATGGCGCGCGTGACCGGGCCGGGCGGGACGCTGCTCTCCGTCGAGCCGCTGGGGGCGGGGTTCGATCAGGAGAAGTGGACAAGGCTGTTGACCAAGGCCGGATTTGAGGTGAACGCGGTGAAGAGGTTTTTCGAGACGGAGACATCGCGTGGCGAGACCGAACACCACGCACTGGCCGTCAGTATGCGGCGTTCTAGTACATAGGGAGTTCGTAGTGGCGACTTCAGTCGCTCGCTCCTCACTGTGGACGACTGCAGTCGTCACTATGAACAAATTGCCAGTGTCCAGTCTGAAAACACGGGAGGAGTCAAAGATGTGTGAAGAATGTGGTTGTGGACTCGATACAGGCCTTGTCTGCCCCGAGTGCGGCGGAAGAGTGGTGCTCATCAATGGCCAGGAAACTTGCCTGTCCTGCGGTGTATCCTCTTCACCGGATGCAGACCCGCCGGAGCGGGAAGAGCACCATCATCACCATCACGCCGAACACACGCACGCCGAGGAGGCGCAGGCCGAGCCCGACGACTTGCTCAAGCTGCGCGTGCTGCTCCCGCACTGGATCGAGCACAACGAGGAGCACGCGGCCAGTTTCGAGGGCTGGGCGGCAAAGGCGCGCGTACTGGGACAGGAGGAGACGGCGCAACGGATAGGGGAGGCGGTGGAGTGGATGGCGGCCTGCAACCAGGCGCTCGCCGCCGCGCTGGAAGGGCTGAAGAGATAGGTGACTATACAACCCTAAGTATGGGATGGCGGTGACCGGCGTCGTGCACCCCGACCGCGTGCTGACTAACGCGGCGGCCCATCCCGGCGACCAGATCGTGCTGACCAAGCCCATCGGCACGGGGCTAATCGCCACGGCGGTCAAGCGCGGCCTGGCGGACGAGACCACGACGCGGCAGGTCATCGCGCTGATGGCGGCGCTCAACCGGGATGCGGCCGAGGCGATGGTGGAGGTCGGCGTCTCAGCCTGCACCGACGTGACCGGTTTCGGGCTGCTGGGCCACCTGCGGGAGATGACCGCCGGCGCCGGGGTGGATGCGGTGATCTACGCCGGCCGCGTGCCGGTGCTGGAGGCGGCGCGCACCTTCGCCGGGGCCAACGTGGTGCCGGGCGGCACGCGGGACAATCTGGCCTTCGTCGAGCCGCACGTGGACTGGGGCGAGGACATCTTCGAGGTGCAGAAGCTCGTCTTGGCCGATGCGCAGACCTCCGGCGGGCTGCTCATCGCTGTGCCGTCGGAGAGGCTGGAGGCGCTGCTGGTGGCGCTGGCGGAGCGGGGCGTGGCTGGGGCGGCGCACATCGGCGAGTTCACCGTGCTCGGTTCCGGCCGGATCGCCGTCCGCCGGAGGCGGAATTGACCCTATCCGTTGCCGGTTCTTCAGGCGATTGGCTGTTGGGACGAGTCGAGGAGGTGATGATATTAGATAGATAAGTCGGCCTCTTCCACGCGATGTTGAGTAACATTTTTATGAAGGGAGAAAAAATATGAAAAAGGTGTTTCCCATTCTGGTGATCCTCGCCCTCTTCGCCTCGGGCATCCTCGTCGGCTGCGCGCCCGCAGCCGAGCAGGGAACGCTCCAGTTCAATGCCAACGGTGAGGACTTCGTCCGGCAGGGCTTCGTCTCCAAAGACGGCTGGGCCATCACCTTCGATCACGTGTACATCACCCTGGCGGATGTCACCGCCTACCAGTCCGATCCCCCCTACGACCCGCACGCAGGCGGCGAGGTCCAGTCCAAAGTCGAGGTTGGCCTGGACGGGGTACATACCGTGGACCTGGCCGAGGGTAATGAGGATGCCCCGCCGATCCTCGTGGGCGAGGTGACTGATGTGCTTGTGGGTCACTACAATGCCATCTCCTGGAAGATGGCCCGGGCATCCAGCGACCCCGCCTCGGACTATTGCCTGGTCGTCGTCGGCACGGCTGAGAAAGACGGTCAGACCGTTAACTTCACCATCAAGGTCGAGCCGGAATACACGTACACCTGTGGCGAGTACGTCGGCGACGAGCGCAAGGGTTTGCTCCAGAAGGACGGCACGGCCGATCTGGAGATGACTTTCCACTTCGATCACATCTTCGGCGACGCTGAGACGCCTCTGGACGACGCTCTGAACGTCGGCGCTCCCGGCTTCGAGCCTTTTGCTGGCGTCGCGGAGGGTGGAATGCTGGACGTGGACATGGCCGGGCTCCAGGCGAACCTCTCCGGAGGGGACTACCAGATGTTGGTGGACATTCTTCCCACGCTGGGTCACGTTGGGGAGGGTCATTGCCACTGCGAAACTCATTGATTTCCCTCACCTCTCCCCCTAACTCCCTCCCCTCTCCCAATCCTGGGAGAGGGGAGGGGGAAAGAGAAAAGAGGGAAAGGAGATTGTAGAATATGAAGTGGAAACTTATACTACCGTTCGCTCTGCTCTTCTCCCTGGGCCTGACGATGACGGCGTTTGCCCATGGCGCAAGGATCGAGTATACTATCAGTATGGCGGTAGAGATTCTCGCCACCTACGACACCGGCGAACCGATGGCCGGCGGTCAGGTCACGGTCTATGCCCCCGACGATCCGTCCATCCCCTGGCTGACCGGGGTATGCGACGAGGAGGGCCGCTTCGCCTTCACGCCCGACACCTCCAAGCCGGGGACCTGGGACGTGCAGGTGCGCCAGTCGGGCCACGGCGATATGGTCCACATTCCCATCGGCGAGGATATGGCCGTCTCGGGTGGCACCGGACATACCACCCTACAGATTGTGCTGATGGGAGCCTGTATCGCCTGGGGTTTCGTCGGCACGGCGCTCTTTTTCTCCCGCAAGCCTGCCCTGAGCCTGCCGAAGGGAGGCCCTGATGCACATTCCTGACGGTATACTCCCAGCCGCCGTCTCCGTCGCTGGGTATGCGACCACCGGAGCGGCGACGTGGTATTCGCTGCGCAGGATCAATCGGAAGGAGAACCCTCAAGAGAGCATTCCCAGGGCCTCTCTTCTCACGGCCGCCTTCTTTGTCGCCTCCTGGATCCATATCCCGATACCCCCTACCAGCGTTCACCTGGTGCTAAACGGACTTTTGGGCGCCGTGTTGGGCTATTACGCCTTCCCGGCCATTCTCATCGGCCTTTTCTTCCAGGCGGTGATGTTCCAGCACGGCGGCCTGACCACGCTGGGGGTGAACGCGACGGTGATGGGGGTGCCTGCACTCCTGGCCTACCACGTGTTCCGGCTTCGCAACGTTGTGGTCCGTAGGGGTGACCCCGGTGATCGCCCACACCAGGTGTGGACCGGTGTGTTTGGATTCTTGGCCGGCAGTGGTGGTCTTGGAATTTCGGCCCTCATGGCCCTGATTCTCCTCATAACCACTGTCCCAGCCCACCTCGACGTCGAGGTGGAGCGAGCGAGCGTCTACGCGCTGGCCGTGGCCCACATCCCACTGATGGTCCTCGAGGGCATCTTCACCGCACTGGTGGTTCTCTTCCTTCAGCGGGTCAGGCCGGAACTCCTGGAGGATTGAACTTGTGAAACTCGGGCTCGACGAACATGCGCACCTGGACTCACCATTACATCACTGGGAAACGAGGTATAAGCTCGTTGGCCTGATGGTTTTGATTTTTGCCTTCTCTTTCGTCCAGGACCTGCGGTTACTGCCAGCGATGCTGGTGGTCACTTTCGCCCTGTACAGCGTTTCCAGGTTGCCCCTCTCTTATCTGTTGACCCGGTTGCGTGCTCCTGGCTTTTTTCTCCTGATTGTGGCTGTCTTGTTGCCCTTCCTTTCGGGCTCCACCGTCATCCTGCGCATAGGGTCCCTTGCTCTGCGGCAGGAGGGATGTCTCGACCTACTCCTGATCGTCACCAAGTTCGTCTCCATCCTGACGACCGGATTGGTCCTCTTCGGCACTGCTCCTTTTTTGGCCATCATCAAGGCGATGCGGGCTCTCGGTCTTCCGCCCGTCCTGGCCGATATGACGCTCCTCTCCTATCGTTATCTCTACGAGATCGGGGACGATCTGGAGACGATGGAAACGGCGATGGGGCTGCGTGGCTTCCGTGCGCGCCGCTCTGGTAGGGGCGGGCACAAGGCCATGCCCCTACTGGGCGTCCTGGCCTCGCTGGCCGGCACCATCCTGGTGCGCAGTTATGAGCAGTCCGAGCGGGTCTACAAGGCGATGGTTCTGCGGGGGTATGGTCACTCCCCGCGTCCTCGCGACGAGTTTCAGGCCTGTCCCCGCGACGTGGTCGGCCTTGGCGGTGTTCTCGTCCTTGCGGCCGGATTCGTCGCTGCGGAAATCTTCTTTCGCCGGTTCGGAGGTTAATACAGTGGAACGTGCGACGTTGTGGTCTGAACGCTCCTTTTCGATGGAGCCCGCACTCATGGTCTCCGGGCTATCGTTCTCTTACCCGGACAAGCCTGGTGTACTGCGGGACGCAAGTCTGGAGGTGTTGCCGGGGGAACGTGTCGGCCTCATCGGTCCCAACGGTGCTGGGAAGACGTCCTTTTTTCTGGTGATCTGCGGAGTGCTGAAGCCGGACGGTGGGGAGATACTGCTTTTCGGAGAGCCGATGGCGCATGGGGATTTCCGTCCCGAAATCGGCATGGTCTTTCAGAACCCGGACGATCAACTGTTCTGCCCGTCGGTGCGGGACGATGTCGCCTTCGGCCCGCAGAACCTGGGGTTGCTTAAGGAGGAGGTGGAGGCCAGAGTGACAGAGGCGCTCTCGCTGGCGGGGATGCTGGAACTGGCCGGCCGTCCGCCTCACCACCTGTCTGGGGGGGAGAAGCGTATGGTCTCCATTGCGGGTGTGCTGGCGATGCACCCGCGACTGTTGATCTACGATGAGCCGAACGCCAATCTCGACATCCGCTCCCGCCGCCGCCTCATCCGTTTCCTGCAGGCCTCGAAGGAGACGGTTCTCATCGCCTCCCACGATCTGGAACTCATCCTGGAGGTGTGCGACCGCGTACTCCTGATGGACGAGGGGTGTATCGTTGCGGACGGGAATCCCCGCGGGTTGATGGGCGACGTGGAGTTGATGGAGGCGCATGGCCTGGAGAGGCCCCATTCCCTCGTACCCCATGCAGAGCCGCATCATGAATGGGAGACCAGGAGACAAGGAGACAAGAAGACAAGGAGACAAGGAGACAAGAAGACAAGGAGACAAGGAGACAAGGAGACAAGAAGTAACCGGAAGACTCAGCCCTGATTGACGTCAAGGCCTACTTGCGGTAAAATCACACCTCGAAGGTAACTACGCAGATGCTCCGAGGCGGTTTGAAACCGCCGTCTTGGGCTAGAACGAGGCTCTGCACGGCAAAAACCGAGGGTTATAAACCCTCTCCGAGCATAGGCTGAGTAGCCACCCTCGAAGAATTTATCGCTGGTTCATTGTCACGGGGTTTCCTATGATCGTCGCAGTAATTGATGGCATGGGCGGGGGCATTGGTGCTCAGATTGTGGCCCAACTGCGGCAAGAACTGCCGCTGGACGTGGAGGTTCTCGCGCTGGGCACCAACGCCGTCGCCACCGACAAGATGATGAAAGCCCGCGCCAACCGGGGGGCTAGCGGTGAGAACGCGATCCGGGTGTCCATCGGTCAGGCCGATTTCATCCTGGCCCCCATCGGTGTGGTTGTTCCCAACTCCTTGATGGGCGAGGTCACCCCGACCATCGCCGAGGCGATAGCCAGTGCGCCAGGACGCAAATTGCTCCTGCCCATCAACCAACCACACTTCGAGGTCGTGGGCATCGAGTGGAAGGCGCTCACCAAACAGATCAGCGCCGCCATCGAAGTCATCCGGCAGGCGCTGGAGGTCGGGGAAGCCTGATGTCTCGTTTGTTTTCTTGGGAGGTGCAAGATGTGTGAAACTAAGGTCTATGTCAGCAACGATGGCGAAGAGCAGAAGATCATGGAGGACGTGGTGCTGGTGCAGCCTGAGGGCGATGCCTACCTGCTGGTCAATATTCTGGGCGAGCAGAAACTGGTACAGGGGCGCATTGAGAAGATAGACTTCTTGCGCCACGCTCTCTACCTGAGCCCCCTGGAAGGGCCGGCCGCCGTCGAGAGTTGATCCGCGCGGGGGGAGACAAATCATGACCGATGTCCCCATCCCCGGGGGCGTTTTATGTTAAGCAGCGCCTCGCATGGCCCGCCCCCGAGTATGTGATCAGTGTCTTTGCACTATAGACACAGCCCCCAAGAACGAGTATAATATCTTTGTCGCCATTGGATTTCAGGTTGGATCACGATTCGACTGTGGCCTTCTCGGCCCAGATATTGCCGGGTGGTTCCGTTGCACGCAACACGTTTCACACTTCACGTTAAAGGAGGATGACGAGCCATGGAAAACAAGCCTGTGAGTGGGCCAGGTGTCCGAAGGGTCCCAACCTTGCGTTGGTCCATCGGTATCAAACTGACCATCGTCTGTCTGGCGCTGGCCCTCATTCCGATGGCCGCCACGGCCTACTATAACCTGACTCAGAGCCAGAGCGAGGTTGCCGAAGTCACCAGGGAGAACCTGGTGGAACTGTCGCGCAGCACCGCCCAACACATTGGGCAGGTGCTCGCGGAGAACCAGCGCGCCTCCGCCACGCTGGCGGGCCAGCCGTCGGTGATACTGTTTCTGACCGCTTCTGGAGATGAGCGGGAGGCCCTGACCCCCCAGGCCTACCAGACGCTGCAGAACTATGCCGACAACCACCCCGACCATGACGCGCCGGGTCTGTTGGACGTGAACGGTTTCGTCGTGGCTTCGCTGGATGATGTCCTGGTGGGCAAGGACCGCTCCTTCCGCGACTATTTCCAGGCCTCTATCCAGGGCCAGCCTTACGTCTCGAGCATGCTGGTCGGACGCGCCACCGGGCGGCCGGGCGTCTTTCTCACCCACCCCGTCGTCACGGCCGAGGGGGAGATCGTCGGCATAAACATTGTGTGGCTCAAGGGGGATACGGTCTGGTCCATCATTGACGACGTCGTGGTCGGCGAGGAGGGTTTTGCCTACCTGGTGGACCAGGACGGCGTCATCATTGCCCATCCAGACCGCGATCTGCTGTACCACAGCCTGGGTGAACTGACGCCGGAAGCAATCGAGACGATCTCCGCGACCATCCGCTTCGGCACGATCGAGGGCACCGACACGCCGCTGATTCCCGAAAGCCTGGGGCTAGACGACCTGGCCGCTGAACTGGTACTCCCCCCTCAGTCCCCTTCGGCAAGCTCAGGGCAGGCTCCCCGATCCCAGGGGGGAAGTCTGGTACCTACCGCTACTATTCCCCCCTCGACCACCGCGACCACGTGGCCGGGTACACCCGGTTGGAGGACTACCCCTGGACGGTGGTGGTGGACCTGCCCGAGGCCCAGTTCCTGGCTCCGTTGCAGCGGCTGGGGGCGGTGACCTGGAGCAGTGTGGGGTTGGTGGGAGTGATCACCCTGCTCGTCTCTGTCCTGCTGGTGCGGACCATCACGCGCCCCATCCGTCGCCTGACCGACGCGGCGATAGCCGTGGAGCAGGGTCAGCCGTTCGAGCCGGCGGACATCGCGGACGTGACCTCGGGCCGTGACGAGATCGCTCAACTGGGGCGTGTGTTCGGCCGGATGGTGCCGGCCCTGCGCCAGCGTGAGGAGAAGATAGAACACCTCAACCTCGTGCTGCGGGCCATCCGCAACGTCAACCAACTTATCACCAGGGAAAAGGGACCGCGACTGTTTGCTGCAATCCGCTTGTGACAACCTCGTCGAGACACGTGGTTACCACAGCGCCTGGATCGCTCTGTTGGATGAAGCCGGAGGGCTTATGACGACTGCCGAAGCCGGGTTGGGCGAACCGTTCTTGCCGCTGGTCGAACAGTTGAAGCGCGGCGGGTTGACCGCCTGCGGGCGGAGAGCGCTGTCTCAGCCGGGGGCTGTGGTGACCGAAGACCCGCTCTCCACCTGCACCGACTGTCCCCTGGCGGACAAATACGGTGGCAGGGGAACGATGACCGTCCGGCTGGAATATGGCGGCAAGGTCTGCGGTGTGTTGGCCGTCTCCATTCCCGCTGACTTCATCGCACACGAGGAAGAGCGATCTTTGCTCAGAGAGGTTGCCGGAGACATTGCCTTCGCTCTGCACAGCATCGAACTGGAGGAGGAGCGCAAGCGGGCGGAGGAGGCGCTGAAGGAGTACTCCGAGCGGCTGGAGGAGATGGTGGAGGAACGCACCCAGGAACTCCGAGAGGCCCAGGAGCAACTGGTGCGTCGGGAGAAACTGGCTGTCCTCGGCCAACTGGCCGGCGGGGTGGGCCACGAACTGCGCAACCCGCTAGGCGTGATCTCCAACGCCATCTACTTCCTCCAGATGGTCCTCTCCGAGACCGACGAGACCACCAGGGAGTACCTGGGCATCATCTCCTCAGAGGTGCGCGATGCGGAGAAGATCGTCTCGGACCTCCTGGACTTCTCGCGTACCAGGCTGCCGGAGAGAGAGGAGGTAGCCGTCTCCGATCTGGTTGCCCAAGTGTTGGAGAGACGACCTGCGCCCGAGGGGGTGGACGTGATCACCGAGATCGGACCCGACCTGCCCCCGTGTTTGTGGACCCCCGGCAGATCGGCCAGGTGCTGACCAATCTGGTCACGAATGCTTACCAGGCCATGCCCGATGGCGGCCGCCTGATGATAAGCGTATCGAAAGACGAGGGCATAGGGAGACGCGGGGACAAGGAGACAAGGAGACAAGGAGATAGTCTCCCTGTCTCCCCCTCTCTGTGTCTCCGTGTCTCAATGAGCGACAGCGGCTGCGGCATTCCCCACGAGAACCTGGAGAAGATCTTCGAGCCGCTGTTCACCACCAAAGCCAAAGGCATCGGGCTGGGTTTGCCCGTGTCGAAGAGCCTGGTGGAGGCGAACGGGGGCAGCATTGAGGTGGCGAGCCCTTCGACGGCGCTTCCCTCGGCCACGCTCGGGACAGGCAGGGCAGGCGAGGAGGGGAAGGGGAGCACCTTTACGGTCATCCTACCCACCAGTGGAAAGGAAAATGTGTAGTTTATAAGGAGGGAGAGGAATGAAAAGGATAGCGACACTTTCTACCGTGCTACTGTTGGCGGTCGCGCTCTCTACTGCCTGCCGGCCGCAAGAGGCCGAGCAGCCGCCCGACGAGGTCTCTGTGCAGTTGAAGTGGGTGCACCAGGCTCAGTTTGCCGGCTTTTACGTGGCGCAAGAAAGAGGCTACTACGCCGAGGAGAACATCAAGGTTACGTTCATTGAGACCGGACCGGATATTGACGTAATGGAGCAGGTCGTCGCCAGACAGGCCGAGTTCGGGATAGACGCGTCCGACCGGATTCTCAAACACCGCAGCGAAGGAGAGCCTGTCGTAGCCATCGCCGTCATCTATCGACGCAACCCGTTGGCGTTCGTGTCTATGGCAGACTCTGGCATCGAGCGTCCAGCCGATTTCCTGGGGCGGACCGTGGCCCTGACGGGCTATGGTGAATTGCAGTTTGCAGCCGTGATGAGCAGGTTGGGTCTCGACATCCATCAAGTTGAATTCGCGCCGTATGAATACGACTATCGATCCTTTTACAATGGCAATGTGGACGTCACAAGCGGCTATTCAACCGGAGGTCTCATCCGTATGCGCCAAGCGGGCTACGAGGTGAACCTGATCTGGCCTAGCGACTACGGCGTGCACATGTACGCCGACACCCTGATCACCACCGATCAAATGATGGCGGAGAACCCCGACCTGGTCACGCGCTTCTTGCGAGCGACCCTTCGGGGGTGGCGCGAGGCGATCGAAGATCCCGAGGCGGCTGTGGAGAGCACCTTGAAGTATGCCAAGGAAGCGGATGCTGAACTCCAAACCCAGATGATGGAAGCCAGCGTCCCCCTGGTCCACACGGGAGAAGACCACATCGGCTGGATGCGCGAGGAGATATGGCAGGGAAGCTACAACATCCTAGCGGAGCAGGGGCTTCTCGATGAACCGTTTGACGTGGAGGATGTGTACACCATGGAGTTCCTGCATGAAATCTACGGAGGCGAGGAATGAAACTAGCCACCAAACTGATCATCCTCTTACTGCTGCTGACGACGATCCCCCTGGCCGTCGTGGGTTACCTGGCCTACGACAACGGGCGGCGGACGATAGAACAGAACGTGCTCAACCACCTGATCTCCACCAACATCCTCAAACAAGACGAGTTCGACAGGTGGGTGCGGGGCAACGAACGGAGCCTGCGGGACCTGGCCAGACGCCCCCTCGTCCGAGAATACGCGGCCACGTTGGCGTCGTACGATCCAGATTACCCAGAGTACCAAGCCGCCTACGTGAGCCTCATCGAAGATCACCTGAGCCCTACCCTCGAAGAGGAAGGGGGCTTCCTGGACCTGTCCATCCTGCGAGGGGACGACGGGTGGATCCTCATCTCCACGGCCAAGAACCTGGAGGGGAAGTACCGGGAGAGCGAACCCTTCTTCGTGGAGGGGAGGAACCGCACCTACGTCGAGAACGTCTCCTATTCCCTGAGTCTGGGGGAAGTGGTCATGCACATCAGCACTCCGATCGTGGACAGGGAGGGGCACCTGATCGCGGTGCTGGCCGGCCACGCGGACCTGGGCGAGATGTCGGGGATCATGGAGCAGCGCAGCGGTCTGAGCAGTAGCGAGGACACATACCTGGTCAACGCCTTCAACTTTTTCGTCACCGAACCGCTGTTCGGCGAGGATTATGCCCTGAAGAAAGCCGTTCGCACTGAGGGCGTGGAAGCCTGCCTGGATCACAACGATGGCGTCGGCTTTTACGACGACTACCGGGGCGTGCCGGTCATCGGGGCCTACCGCTGGCTGGAGGAGCGGGAACTGTGCATCCTGACCGAGGTGGATCAGGCCGAGGCCTACGCGCCCATAGTCGCTCTGCGCAACATTGTACTGGGGATCGCCGTTGGCGTGGCCCTGATCGTGGCCTTGCTGGGCATGCTCTTTGCCTACACCATCACCGGGCCGGTGCGTCAACTGGTGGTGGGCGCCGAGGAGATCGGCCGGGGCAACCTGGACTACCGGATCGAGGTGGGGGCCAGGGACGAGATAGGCCAGCTTTCCCAGGCCTTTAATCAGATGACGGAAAACTTGCAGGCCATCACCGCCTCGCGTGACGAGTTGAACAGAGAAATCGCCGAGCGCCAGCGGGTGGAGGAGTCGCTGAAGGAGTACTCAGAGCGGCTGGAAGAGATGGTCGAGGAGCGCACCAAAGAACTCCGAGAGGCCCAAGAGCAGTTGGTCCGCCGGGAGAAACTGGCCGTCCTCGGCCAACTGGCCGGCGGGGTGGGCCACGAACTGCGCAACCCCCTGGGGGTGATCTCCAATGCCGTGTACTTCCTCCAAATGACCCTCTCCGAGGCCGACGAGATCACAAAGGAGTACCTGGGCATCATCTCCTCAGAGGTCCGCAACTCGACAAAGATCGTCTCCGACCTGTTGGACTTTGCACGCACCCGGCCCGCCGAGAGAGAGGAGATCGCGGTCTCGGCGTTAGTGACTCAGGTGTTGGAGAAGCAGCCTCCGCCCGAGGGGGTGGAAGTGACCACCCAGATAGCCCCCGACCTGCCTGCCGTGTACGTAGACCCCCGGCAGATCGGGCAGGTGCTGACCAATCTGGTCACGAATGCTTACCAGGCCATGCCCGAGGGCGGCCGGCTGATGATAAGTGTGTCGGAAGACGAGGGCATAGGGAGACGCGGGGACAAGGAGACAAGGAGACAAGGAGATAGTCTCCCTGTCTCCCCCTCTCCGTGTCTCCGTGTCTCAATAAGCGACACCGGCTGCGGCATCTCCGAAGAGAACATGGAGAAGATGTTCGAGCCGCTGTTCACCACCAAAGCCAAGGGCATTGGGCTGGGTTTGGCCGTGTCAAAGAACCTGGTGGAGGCGAACGGGGGCAGCATTGAAGTGGAGATCCCCTCGACAGAGCTCGGGACAGGCCCCTCGACAGAGCTCGGGACAGGCCCTTCGACGGGGCTTCCCTCGGCTACGCTCGGGACAGGCAGGGCAGGCGAGGTGGGGAAGGGGAGCACCTTCACTGTGAGGCTGCCGTTGGCCGGGTGAGGGACTGGAGGCTAGGGGCTGGGGCGCGGGGAGCAAGGAGACAAGGTGACAAGATGACACCGGGCAGGGGAGCAGAGGAGACGCAACACGCAACACGTTTCACATTTCACGTTTAGGGGGCACACAATGACAATGAAGGGTCAACTTCGCATCCTGGTCGTGGACGACGATCACAGAATGGCCAAGACCCTCGTCGACATCTTCAGGGTCAAGGGGTACGAGGCTGAGGCCGCCCACTCCGGCCCTGAGGCTTTGGGCAGGGTGAAGCAGGAACGCTTCGACTGCGTCTTGAGCGACATCAAGATGCCAGATGTGGATGGGGTGGCGCTCTATCGAGCCATCAAGGCTGTGCAGTCTGACATGCCGGTCGTGCTGATGACCGCCTACTCCACCGACAGGCTGGTCAAAGAGGGGTTGGAGGAAGGGGCTATCGCCTGTCTGACCAAGCCGTTGGACATCAATCTCTTGCTGTGCTTCTTCTCCTCCCTGCGCAAAGAACGCTCCATCGTCATTGTGGACGACGACTCCCAGTTCTGCAAGACGATGGGGGACATATTGCGGATGCGTGGCTTCGCGGTGACTGAAGTTACCGACCCGCATGATGTAGCGGAGCAGATCGAGGCGGATGGAGAGGTGGTGCTGCTGGATATGAGGCTGAACAGCATCAACGGGCTTGACGTTCTCAAGGAGATTAGAGAGCGGTATCCTCGCCTGCCGGTGGTCATGGTGACCGGCTACCGGGCGGAGATGTCCTCAGCGATAGAGGCTGCACTGGAGGTCGGTGCCTACGCCTGCTTCTACAAGCCTCTCCAGATAGAGGATCTTCTCCAGGTATTGACTGAGATCTACCATCAAGAGTTGGGTAGGCTCTTGACGTAGCCCCACAGGTCCGCCAGCGTCCCCTGTCCGACCAGCATCCCCCTCTTATCCTCTCTATGAGAGGGGGGGGGAGGCGGTGCGTCAGATGTCCCCGCGATCCAGTAACCAGGGATGCCAGCCGAAGCGGCCGGGGCGATGTCGCGCTCCCAATCGTTGCCTGCCATCAGGCACTCGCCGGGCTGCCGGTCCAACTGCGCCAGGATCTCGCGGTAGTAGGCCGGGTGGGCTTTGGTGGCGTGCATGTTCTCGTAGGACGTCACCAGCGCGTAGTCGAACTCCGTCACAGGCACACCGGCCCACTCCAGCCGCTGTTCGATAGGCGAGCGGGGGAACAGTGGGTTGGTCGCGATAGCCACCTGCAGATCGCGCTCGAAAGCCCACTCGACCAGCGGGCGGGCCTCCGGCCGTGGTTGCGTCAGTCCCCGCAATTTGGGGAACTCCTCGGCGTAGAATTGGTCGAAGAGGGGCTTTAGTTCGTCTGGCTCGTACCCCAGCGCCGGGAAGAAAACGGCTGCAAACGCTTCCTCGTTGGTGGGTCCGGTGCCGTCGTTGGTCTCCATTGCCTGCGTACCGCGTATCAACTCGGAGATCAGACGCCCAGGAGGGATCAGGTGGGCCACGTGGCGAGTGAGCGCCTCGAAGTAGGCCGGGATGAAGGTCTCCATCAAGTTGCCCAGCAGCGTGTCGTCCAGGTCGAAAAGGATGGCTTTGAGCATTGCGTTACTCCAAATGTTCTGGCCGGTCTCTGACCGAGTCAGGGGGCGCATTGAGAATCGTCGCTGCTTGCGGGTGGCAGTGGCCGCAGCCGACGTAGGGGTCCGCCACCTCGACCTGGGTATAGGTGCAGACGGCATAGACATCGACGCGGCGGACGAGCCCCAGCCAGCGCCGGACCACTCGCGCCTCCAGCACCATGTGGGGGCAAGCGTTGGCGCGCAGAATGGAGGGCACCGGGCAGCGGGCGCACAGTTTGGGCTCCCACGGCACCGAGCGCGGGTTGCGCCCGATCAGGCGACACTCCTGGGTGGAGCGGCCGCGGTAGAAGTCTTCGTAGTAATAGGGACATTCGGTGCCGGTGGGTGTGCGCATTGGGTCAATGACAGATGACAAATGAGCAAATGACAAATCTCAAACGCTCTAGTCTTGTGTAGCGGAGACGAGGGCCTCCAGGTCGCGGGCCAGTGCCTCCAGTTCCGCGCCGTAGCAGGCCCAGTCTCCCCGTTGCAGACATTCCTGCGCCGACTCGTAGTGCGCCTGGGCCGAGTGGGCCAGCGCCGCTGTGTCGGTCGGCAGCGGTTCGACCGGGGCCGTCACCTCCGCTTCGCCCAGTACCTGCGCCAGTCCCATCGCCAGCGTTTCGGCCATCGCGACGCGGTTGCCATGCACTACCAACACGCGCTTGAGTTCAGGCATTTGGCTCGTTTCGGCCTGGAGGTAGAGCGGCTCGATGTACAGCAGCGTGCCGTCAATAGGGATGACGATCAGATTGCCCCGGATGACCGAGGAACCGCGCTGGTCCCACAGTGTCAGTTGTTGCGAGATGTAGGGATCCTGGTCAATGCGGGCCTCGATCTGCATAGGCCCGTAGACCAGCGCCTCCTTGGAGAACTTATAGACGCCCAGTTGGCCGTAGTCGGGGCCGTCGGAGTCGGCGTGCAGCCAGGCGATCATATTCTGCTTGCCGGCCGGCACGTAGGGGCGGATCATCATGAATTCCACATTCTCTGCGCCGGGCAGCCGCATGATGACATAATAAGGTGACATCCAGGTTTCTCCCGTCTCCCGCATCTCTTTCGGCGTCTGCCACAGATCCTCCTGGTTATAGAAAACCCTCGGGTCCTGCATGTGATAGGCGGCGTAGATGTGGGCCTGGATGCGGAACAGTTGCTCCGGGTAGCGGAAGTGCTCGCGCAGCGGAGCATCCATCTCCTCACCAGAGGTGAACAGGTCGGGGAAGATAGCCTGGTAGGTCTGCGCCAGTGGGTCGGAGGGGTCCACGACGTAAAAGGCCGTCTCGCCGGTGTAGGCATCTACCGTGACCTTCACGCTGTTGCGGATGTAGTTGAGGCCCCAGACAGGCTCCGAGTCCCAGCCTGGCTCCGAATAGGGGAAGCGACTGCTCCAGGTGTAGGCGTCGTACAGCCATACGATGCGCCCGTCCGCGATGACCGGGTAGGGGTCGGGGTCGAACCAGAGCATCGGGGCCAGTGTCTCCACCCGGTCGGAGAGTGCGCGGCGAAATAGGATGCGGCTTTCGGGACCGATAGCGCTTGAGATAAGAATAGGAGTACTGTCGAAGCGGAGCGTGAACGCCAACCGGCGCAGCAGACCGCCCAGCACCACGCCGTCGGGCCCCGTGTAGCGGGTGTAGACGTTCTCGTCACCTCTGGGGTAGTCGAACTCGTCCTCGGTGGTATTGACGATGACGTAGTTGGTGGTCGCCTCGCCGAAGTAGATCTCTGGCCGGGTGATGGACAGCGCGGGGTTACTGCTCTGGGGCGGGATGTTGCGTACCAGAAAATGCGGCAGCCCCTCATCACTGACCTCGGCGACGGGGCTCAGGCACAGCCCGTACCCGTGGGTGTAGATGAGGTGTTGGTTGATCCAGGTTCGCGCGTCCTCGCGCAGTTGTTCGATGTCCAACTCGCGCACCGCCAGCGTGACCTCACGCAGACGGCCATCGAGTGTGTAACGGTCCACGTCCACGTCCACGAAGGTGTAGTAGGTACGAATCTCCTGGAGTTGTTCGTAGGTGGTGCGCAACGGTCGCCAGTCCCACAGCCGCACGTTGTCGAGAATGTCGGCGTTCGCCTCCAGTTGCCTGGCGGTGAGCACGCCAGTGACTTGATAGTCGGACTCCTGCACGTCCTCCAGGCCGTAGGCGTAGCGGGTGAGGCGGATGTTGTGCTCAATGTAAGGCCGTTCCAGCGCCAGTTCGTTCGGTTGCACGCTGAAGCGCTGCACGAAGGCCGGGTAGAGCGGGCCGAGGGTGCTCAGGGCCAGCCAGGCGGCTCCTGCGATCAGCAGCAATCTCCACCGGCGGGCAAAAAGATTGACCAACAGCAGCAGCGCGCCCAGCGCGACCACGCCGGTCAGCAGGTGCAAGAGTGGCATACGGGCGTGCACGTCGGTGTAGCCTGCGCCGGAGACCACCCCGAGCGAGGAGTTGAGCAGCGCAAACCGCTGGAGTTGGTAATCCACGGCTTTTGCTGCCAGGAAGAGCGCTCCCAACACCGAGAGATGCCTCGTCGCTGTCTGTTCCTGAATCTTCTGGGTGGATAGGTACGTGAGGATGTTTCCGATCAATGTCACCGTGATCAATCCCAACAGCCAGCCCGCGATAAAACGATAGAACGGCAGTTTGAAGACGTAGAAACCAGCGTCGAGGCCAAAGATGGGGTCGCTCAGGCCGAAGTTGGTGGCGTGGCGGAAAGTGAGGAAGGTCATCCACCGGCCGCTTACCTCTGAGGCCATCACCAGGGCGACGAGGGCTGCCACGACGCGCAGTCCTATGGTGAGCACGCGTGAGCCGACGACCAACTGCTGTTGCCGGTGACTGCGCAGGTGCAGGCGAAGTTGGCTGAGCAGCCGGCGTGGAATGACGAGCCAGTTGATCACCAACACCCCCATCACCAGCAGTGCACCCGCCAGCCACAGCCCGACCCGCGTCCACAGTTGGGTCTGGTAGGTGCTCAGTTGCCCCAGGCTGGCGAACCACAGCCAGTCGGTGTAGATGCCGACCGTGCTGGTGAAGACGCTGAACAGCGCCACCAGTGTTCCAATCCCGATGGCAAACCTGATGACAGTCCGCCTAGATTGTTGCTCCATAAGGCTATCCTTCCTATCAAAACCTGTCCACTATCATTTGTTGTGATTACTGTTGATCCGTGTTCTATTTGGGTGTGTTTCAAATGGGTTAGAGCAACCTTGCGAAGGTTACAAATGGCCTTTCTGACATGACGATTTCCTGCTAGAGTAAGCACTTTTGGGCTGAAACGTATACGCTAACCTTCGCAAGGTTTTT
>Ga0208279_1000796_pt1 | contig 21535 bp, 18 predicted proteins | sample AntAceMetag02UKM_FD_184766 | JGI IMG/M metagenome (GOLD analysis project Ga0208279, IMG submission 184766) | Saline lake microbial communities from Ace Lake, Antarctica - Antarctic Ace Lake Metagenome 02UKM (SPAdes) (version 2) | ecosystem: Environmental > Aquatic > Non-marine Saline and... | reverse complement strand
GACATGTTATGCAGAAAAATTAAATATTATTGCAAAAAATCTGTCAAGAGATTATAAGTCACTGTATGAGGTTTTAAGTAGGTCCTGAGGGCTAAGGAAATATTGGCCGGGCTGCCAAGATAATTCATTATTAGATAACACCTTGAAATACCTAATTTAGCTGTGGCATTGAACAGAAACCATGGAATCACTCTTCTGTATATCACGATAGGTGTGGAGATATGCAGAACTATAGAATAACTTGTTAGACGGCATACAACACCCCGGCGGTTGGCTATGGAACTCAATAGGGGCACCAAGAAAAGGAGGAAGAAACATGCACTGGTATCTCGAAGCACTGAAGAAGTATGCGTTGTTCAACGGGAGAGCTAGGCGGAAAGAATATTGGTACTTTTTCTTGTTCAACATAATTATCACCATTGTTCTTAACGACATCTATGGTGAAATTTTCGGCAGTTTCATTGCCTATCAAGGAATTGGGCTGTTGGGTAAGCTTTACATATTGTTTGTTGTGATCCCAAGTTGCGCAGTGTCCGTTCGCAGGCTTCATGACACTGGTCGGAGCGGTTCGTGGCTGCTTATCGGCCTTGTGCCCGTCTTCGGCGCGCTTGTCGTGTTGGTATTCATGGTAGAGGACAGCCAGCCCTACGAGAATCAGTACGGTTCAAATCCCAAAACAGAAAAAGCATGGGAAAAGCATGGGTGTTAGGCCTACACAGTTGACACTTACGCCCTATTAGCCAAATGTCCTAACCAAACGCTTCACCAGACGCCGTGAAATATGCGGATTTTCAATTGCCATCCCGTTCATGGCGCTGGTGAGCTTGTCGTTCGGCAACATAACAAAAGGGGGAGACAATATGTCCAAAACCAGATTTAGAGTCCTATTTGTGATATTTTTTATTGCTATCTTGGCTTGTCCTTCAACGGTTTTCGCTCAGGGCAATGAAGTAGAATTTGACAACCAATCTGGTCAGGTTGCTTTGGTTAAGCTGCTAGGGCCTACCACAAGAGAAGTTAATGTTCCAATTAATTCCAAACTTTCAGTCACCGCCTCGCCCGGCGAGTATTATATAATGGTACGCTATGGAACATCTGAAAATTACCAATATTCCAAAGGTGAAAAGTTTGAGGTAACTGAAACCGCCACAGAGAGATCGCGGACCACAATAACACTCCATAAAGTGATCGGCGGCAACTATGGTTCCAGATCTATTTCTGAAGACGAATTCGCTGCAACAACTCCAAGCATTTCTAAAGAGAACAATAAAAGTTCTTCAAAAGAATCTACAGAAAAATCTTGGGTTGAATCAACAGACGTGAACTTTGATGGAGAGGTTGGTTTTTCCCAAGATACGATGGGTTCAATGAATGATCTAATTGCTAAATATAAAAGAGGGGAGAAAGGTGCGAAAATATATGCGAATGGAAAAGTTGTTGCCAAAAGTGGGAAGGTATTAGCAGTATTTAATGAGACCCCTGCAAAAATTGTATCAATAGGCGATTCCGAGTATTACCAATTCGATGAAGGTGATTGGCGGTTTCGTTCTAGCATCAATCGTTTTGAAAAGTATAGGAAAATTTTTCATAAGGAGGGGGTAAAGAATATATCTGCCTCAGGTAAATCCCAAGAACCAACGTACGTTCCTACCGACTCAATGAGTCAAACCTGGAAATTACTAAAGAGTGAAATATTACCAGACTTAAATGGACATCCGCCCGCCCCTGGGAAGAAATTGCTAAAGTTATATTTTGATAGTGGTGGCTATGTGTTGAAGATGTCTTTCAAGGATCAAAACGGGGCGGAATTATTTTTGTTTCAAACACAGATGACATCAAAACATGCAGCAGCTGTTATTGAGATTGATGAATCAACAACCAAAGCAGTCATATATACATTATCTAAATAGATGTCACCATTTTAGTAACTGCCTGAATTTATGAAAGCTAAATAGCATACACCATTGCCGAACCATTGCATTCACCAGACGGCAAGAAGCGTGGCGGCGCTGACGCGGCAAGTTTGGGTGGGCCGCTGGTGATACAGGTCGTTAGGTCAGAGAAAGGAGACTAAAATGAGATCATTCTGGGAGTTGTTGAAATTCGGTCGCAATCAGTTTGCCAAGATGTGTGTGGTATTGATCCTACTGGCGTCATCACTGGCACTTGTCCATGCACAACATGGGAAACATGTCGATTTCTGGGTCGCTGCGGAGTCCCTACGGATAAGGGGCGGGCCAACGACCAATGCGCAAGTGGAAGATGTGGGGGTGTTGTCCAGTGGCGAGAGAGTGCGTGGAATTCAGATATGGGATTTCTGGGTCCGTATCGACCAGCCCAAAAAGGGATGGGTCTTCGGCCCTGCCTTGGTCGTTTCTCAAGACGAGTTTAAAAGGCGAAAGGCCGCTGGGACCATCATGAAAAAGGTGACCACTCATATATTCGCACGTAGGAAGGGCGACGATACGGTCTATCATCAACTAAGTTGGATCTCGGGAAAGTTTCCAATCCAGATCAGAGATGGGGTCATCGTTCCATCGGTAGCGGAACTGGGGCACGGCGCATTCATTGATTCAATCCAAGATGACCTCCCAGCCATTGCGCTGCTCGGCAAGCCGACGATTATGGGTACTAATCAGATCTTCGTACTGTGCCCATCCGGGTGGCAGAGTGTAGGCACATGGGTTCCGGAAAACTTGGGCTTGCCCAACTTGCCCAAAGCAGACTTTAAAGCCCTCATGACGTGGAAGGGCGAACAGGGCATCGTGATGGTCGAGAAACCGCTCCAAGCAGATCAATCTGAAGTTGCTCTCTCTACCGCACTCTTGCCGCCGTATCTGGCCGAACTTGTTGGGGAAAGGGAAGTGCGCATTGTCAACCCCAACGACTTCACCGTATTGGCAGCAGTTCGGTCCTACAAGGGAGGAACTAATCTAACTATACCCGCAAACGCTCGACGTTCAGCCTACGTGCCAGATGGAAGATACGACATCTTCTTCGTGTACTCTAGCAAGCCCGATGCGCTTTTTCAAGGCGACAGCTTTACGCTCGATGGCAACGGCGTCGAGATCAAGATTGTGAAGGTCGTAGGGGGCAACTATGGGATCAGGCAAGTCAAATAGGCTCCGAACCATTTTTTGCAGCGGATCGGCAAAGCCGCCCGCTGAAAAATCCGTTATCTGCCACTGAGGGCAGGAAAAGGAGAGAAGTCATGTGTCCAATTGGGGTCGTACCAAGTTAACTTCTTGATATAAAATGGAATAAGCCTGAAACACCTCCTGTATTTGGGTCTATATCGCCCTTTTTTGGGGTAAAATGGGCAATATAGGCAAATGACCTAATGGCGAGAACACAACGACATTATATACCCGGAACGATATTCCGGGGACACGATACTTAATTCCAACCAAAAAATGCACCGGATGAAACCGGTGATTTTCATGTTCGGCAAGAAGGAGAAAGGTGATCGTGCAATCGTTAGCAACGGCCTGGAATGGGATTTTCGCAACTCTGGTTAGATAACTCGGCAAATGAAAGGTGATGTCATGAAAGCCAATCAGTCGTTTCTGGTCGTGAACGCAGCACTTGCGTGTGCTTGCGTCTTCTTTGTGGTCACTGCGCGGGCAGGACAGGAGCGGATGCGCAGGACGGTCGTGAAGAGTATCGAGAGCGAAAAATGGATTCTGGACGTATCGGAAGTGCAGTATCATCTTGACGCCGCTACCTGCCTGTCCGTCATGACAAAAGCGAGGAAGGGAGAACAATGGATCATTGTGAGTGGGTCGCTGACACCATCCATTGCGCAAAACAGCTACGATGTGGATCTGCGCCCCTATAAGCTACGATGCGACGGTGTTACTCGTGCCGTAACTCAGTACCTAATGGAGGATGTTGAGAACAAGCAGTACGCGGGCCCCCGCGATTCATACGTGAAAGACATCAGTGCAAACAGATTCCCGTTGAAGGCAACCATCTATTACGAAGCGGCGCTTGGTGTCAATCGCATAGAGCTGGTTGCCGACAATCGTACGCCGGTGCTTCTGCTGAACCTTCGGCAAGAAATGGAAAGTGCACCGACGTATGCTCCGTCTCTTCGGGTACATCCTGCTCTGCCATTTCGCATCTTGGACGTGCGGAGAACCACAGACCAACAGGACTTCTTTGACAAGATCAACCTGCAGACAGGGAAGGTCCACATCAAGAAAGCTACGCCTATGACAGATCACTGCTTCCTGTTGGTCAACGTGGAATACATGCCTGATGTCGAGACAACGGAAGTGTGCATTGATCTTGAGAAGGACCTGCTGCTGTTGGAGCCTGATGGAACGAAGACCCGGGCGCATACAACGTATGAGTATGATGGCGGCAAATGTTGGGCCTATTCATCAAGAATCACGTACGAGAAGGGGCGGAAGGAAAACAGAAGCCTACTGTACGCCGTTCCTGCTAACCACATAGAAGGGTCAAGGATTCGCTTCTTTGGCGCTGACTACGCTGTGCACAAGCCCGACGCCGCGGCGAGCTTCGGCGCACAAGACAGTCCGAAAGCAGCAGTTCCATCTCCTGAGCCGACTCGCGCCTTTCCGGCCTACCGCTTCAGCCTGAACGGACGGAACGAGGTCCGTATCAGGAACCCGAATGCCTTCAAGGTCACTGCAGGCCTGCGACGGGGGGAAGGCGGAAAGGACATCGATGTTCCATCCAACGGAACGGCATCAGTTCTTGTTCCTGACGGGCAGTATGCAATCTACTTCCTGTATTCCGACAAGTCTGATGCCCTCTTTCGGGGAGACGACTTCACCCTTGACGGAAATGGTGTGGAGATCCAGATCGTGAAAGTCGTCGGGGGCAACTACGGAATCCGAAGAGTTAAGTGACCGCCGAACAATCGCCTCCAACATACCCCGAAGGGCGCGCGGACGCGCCCTTCGGGTCTGCTGAGGCGTGACGTTATTTGAGTTTTATGCATGAGCAATTAAAGGAGCCAAAAATGAAGCTATCAGAAATTCGTTTCAAACTTTTTTTTACAGTAGTCCTTTTAGTCCCAATTTTTCTTTTATCTTCAACTTTCGCAAACGCTCAGGATTCATGGAGAATCTATCCTCCATCAGGGATGTCGCTTTTTCCCTTAGCAGGAAAGTTTACAACCCTTCCACCAGCCCAAACCGATCAAAATAAACGAGAAAAATCATGGAAACGGGCAGAGATGATTGTGTCTGATCCCATATTTATGGTTAACAACAAAAGTGGGAGGTATAACCTATGGGCTTCATTAGAAAAATTTGAAGGGAATTTTAGGACTGATCAAGTGCCCCATGGTCCTTGTAACATACAAAAAAGTTTCGAGTATTTGACACAAAAATATGGTAGCCCCGACTTTGTCGGCGCATTTCGTTATCGCACAGGTAAACAAGATAAGGTTTATTGGTTTGGGCCAATATTCCTGATGGTGGACAACAAAGGTTTTTTTGAAATGGGTGGTTGGCCTTCTCGTATTGGACAACCTCATCACAGTCCTAAGTCAATACTACCTTCCTATGATTTTCTACTTCTCAATGGACAAAATCTTGTTAAAATAAAGAATCCAAATTCTTCCGGAGTAACTTATGGAATCCGATCAAAGGACCAGATAGAGTATTCTCTTGGGTTCGATTCTTATTTGAAAGCTAATGCCATGGACACAGTGCATTTACAACCCGGTAATTATGACTTGTTCTTGATCTACGATGAGAAACCTAATGCATTATTTCAGGGGGATAGCTTTAATATAAAGACCTCCTATAACATGCAATCTGGGACTAAGGCAACATCGGTCGATATAATACTAAAAAAAGTAGTTGGTGGGAATTATCCTATACATCGAATTAAATAACCGACCTTCAGTTTTAACAGTAACAATCACATAACCAGGCTAATTCAGCCGACGCAAAAAGCCGCGCGGCTGATTAGCAGCGTGTGTGCCAGGCATGGCACGTAACTAGTAGGGTGCAAGTCCCTACACCAGGTGTTCGCGGAGCCTAAGGTTAGGAGAAGGACAAGGGCGTCGTCGTGAGGCGGGGTCTGGAGGAAGTCCAATCCAAAGATGCAGGGCGACGAACAGGAACCGGATCTGAGGTGTGGTACATCCGGGACGAGCGGGCACGTGACCGCAAAGTCCTCCATCCGCAATTGGGGTGTGCTTTATAAATCCGGCGTTTATGCATTGAAAGTTACGTGTCTTACCCTGGGAGATCTCTCATGTGCCCTGGGATGTCGCGTGCGACGGAAATTGGCTGAGGGGAGAGCAATCGACCCTGACCGCATGAGAGAAGTCAGCAGAGGGCATAGTAGGTGTTCTGCAGGCAAAGCTAGTGAGGCACTCCATGTCGAAAGACGGAGAAACGGATATGCTAAACCGTAAAGCTGATACTGAAGGCCCGAACGGTTAGAGAGAGCGAGTAGGCATTCAGGCAATAGGCATTAGACCGGCGCAATAGCGTGGTCGTTTACCCTTTAGGGAAACAAATTGCATATTGATCTGGATTAACTGAAAACTCGGCTGGTCAAATTAAGGCCAGAGTAATCAACCGAACCGCCTTGGTACGTGATCCGTATGCCAGGTGGTGTGGGAGGGGGGAGGCCGTGAGGCCCCTCCCTATCCCGATTCGGCATCGAGATGAAAGCGGACACGTCAGATGCCAGCCTAAACAATGTCCGCAAGCGTTAGGAGAACGACCATGTATCACAAGTCACTCGGAATAGCAAGAACCGTGAAGATCGGCGCAGCAATGATCCTTGCCACCGCAGCCGTTGCTTTGGCTCAGGACAACACCATCACGTTCGACAACAAATCTGGAAAACCTGCTCTTGTCAGGCTGGTCGGTCCCATAGCAGTTGAGGTTGCCGTTCCGCAGGGCGGCGCAAAGACTGTGACCGCCGGTCCGGGCCGCTACCACATCAGAGTCAGATACGGCACAGGCGGCCGCTTCCGATATACGAAGGGAGACGAGTTCGACATCACGCAGACCGCAAACAGTCGATCCAGAATATTCATCACACTGCACAAGGTGCTCGATGGAAACTACGAGACAGAGGCGATCTCGGCGGAGGAATTCGTTGAAGGGAGAGCCACACGCCCAGCGGCAACGCAGGATCCAATGGTTGGCAGGTTTTTCCTGCCTGCGAAGGAAGCGAACGCAAGCAAGACCTGCTCGACGCGTTGCGGAATCGAGAGCTCGCCGGACGGGAAACACCAGAAGTTGACCACTGATCTGGGCGCCGGGTACATCTTCCAGTTCACGGGCGGTATGTACCCGGACATCACGTCGCCTGGTGCTGAAATCACAATGCTTGGCAAGGTGGAATGGTGCGGCTACAAGTTCGACTCCGACAAGATGCTCCCGCTCGTTTTCAAGGCCGTCCAAGGCAAGGGGCTTGCGTACATGTCCGGCCGGGGTACAGCCGTTGCGCCATCCGGCGAAAACTACGTGTTCGGGAGCAAGATGACGGAAGAGAACTGCTCACCAGCCCTAAAGGACAAAGACGACCTCACACGCGAGGCGGCTGCGCAGGCACTTGGCTATCTCGGTGTGGATACAGCCGTTCCGGGCCTTGTGTCTGCACTGCGTGACCCTTCACTCACCGTCAGGCGGAATGCCATCGAAGCTCTTGGCAAGATCGGCTCCAAACAGGCGATCGAACCACTGAGTCGGCCAGACCACGACGAGACTTTGTCGAAGGTGGTGAAGGAGGCATTAGCTAGGATTGCCGAGACGAGGGCCGCACCCCAAGTTGTACAAGTCACAGTTCGTGGCCCTGCCGTAGCCGCGATTGAAGCTTGGCCTCCGACCCTAATCGCCTTCACACCTGCACACGCACCCCTCAAGAATCTCGCGGATATCGCAGGGCCAGCGGAGTATGCGGTTTGGGGTGGTGAACTCACCACCACACTTACAGCGTTTCTGAAGGCAGCCGGAGCGAACGCCCCCGGCTGCATGGTTATCGGGAACGCGCACTTCCCTCAGCTTTTCAAGAAGCATGACTCCCTGAAATTGTTCCTCACCAGCACCCGCGTTCAGAATGTGGGCGAAATAACCGAGACCGGTGGTGGCGTCAAAGTTTCCTTTGTAGATGAGAATGGAAACCCCATTGACCAAAAAGGGAAGTAGGTGACGGGAGCCGAACAATCGCATGGAGCACGACGAGGAATGGCGCGCGGACGCGCCATTCCTCGTCGTGCTCCATGCGTGACGTTATGTTTAAAAAGAGGAGTCAATCAATGATCCAGAAATCAGTTCATTTATTTGTCTTAACTTTTCTCTTTAGTCTTTTATTGTGTGAATCTGTGTTTTCTCTTGAAGCGACAAAGCCCGAAAAGGAGTATCGTAATTGCTTGCTTTTAGAAAACAAAGAGGTATATGGGGTCACTAACAAGAAAACAGAAGAGGGTAAATACATTCCTGTCAAGCTCACCGGAGAAGAAAAAGTTAAAGTCCTATTATATGCATTTACAATGAAAGATGACGTAACCATTGACATGGTGAAGTCAGATAAAACGCACAAACTTATAAGCGATATACTGATGATCGAAAACAGAAGCTCTGTCAAATTATTACGTGAGTGGTTAAAAGATAAGAATCCTCACGATCGTGATAAGGCGTCTTATTTGTTGGACATTATTGTTAATACCCCCCATTAGCTAAAGGCTTTACTTTGAAAAACATAACGACCGTATCAACTCGAACTGGCAATTTTGCTGCGCTCCATTGCCAGCCGGTTATGCGGAGCCAGCCACTGAGGGCAGGGAAAGGAAAAAAGTCATGAAGCATACAAAATGTAGTTTCAAACTTTGCGTGGCCATGTTGTTTTTAATACTAAGTTTTACCGCAAAACTTCCAGGTGTTAATGCACAGAACAATCCGAACACCATCACTTTTGACAATCAATCAGGGCAACACGCCATAGTGAAGCTGATAGGACCAACAAAGCAAACTGTAGAGGTCCCCAGTGGACTGAGCCGAAGAGTTAATACCGCTGCAGGCGAATACTACATTCTCACTCGTTATGGCAGCAAACCTAAGGCGTATAAATATGCCAAAGGTGATCCATTTACTGTAACTCAGACTGCAACACAATATTCAACTATCACGATCACCCTGCATAAAGTCATCGGGGGCAGCTATCCCACTCATCCGATCTCAGGCGAAGAGTTTGAGAAGACCTTTGTAACTCAACAGAAGGCTACGGGTACTCAGCAGGCCGCCAAGGATATTACCGAAGGTCGGGACATCGTCGATCTTTTGAAGGAAAAGAAAAAGGAAGCAACTAAATCCAAGCTTTTCATTGAAACCGATCCCCCCAGCGCACGTGTCCGAATTCTTAATATCAAACCCAAATTTTATCAGGGTATAGAGGTGAAGCCCGGCAAATATCATATTGAGGTTTCAGCAAAAGGTTATGAATTAGAAAAAAAATGGGTCACTCTCGACGCTGGAGATAATCGAAGACTTAGTATCGATTTACAGAAATCTGACCCAACCAAAGCAAGGGCGAATTTGCCGATAATTCGCGACAAGACAGAAGCGTCTCAAGAGAAGCAGAAGTTGCCACCCCGTGAATCATTGATTCAGGGTAATATTCAAGCGCGATACCGAAAGAACGGGATTCCAAATAGAACTCGCCGAATAGTAGTGAAGGATCTGGCAGGTGGTCGTTTCAGTATAAGCACTCTCCCTGGCGGTCAGGTGCATGTGGTGGGCGGAAGAGATATCTTTGAAGGTCCGGGTACTCAGGAAGTACATATCGAATTGGAACCCGGAATTATGGCCACAACATATTACGATTTGACCTTCACTACACCGTGCGTGGTCTCAATTCTCAAAGACGGTACTCTCGTCACTAACAAGGAAGGTATAGTAGCTAAAAATAAACAGGGAATTTCTTGGAAGAGCCACAAGGTCTTTCTCAATAATGAGCACGTAATAGCTTTTTTCCCCACTAACAATCGGAAAAAATCACAACTCCCATCTTCCCAGCCTTCATCATCTACTTCCAATGTAATCAAACGGGCCGGAATTTATGTGGCGTATGCGAACGGGATTGTAAAAGATACGAAAACAGGACTTGAATGGGTTACGGGTCCTGATAAAGATACAACTTGGGATGAAGCCAGGTCCTGGGTTAAAAGCCTGAACCTCGATGGAGGGGGCTGGCGGATGCCGACGATGGATGAACTGGAAGCCCTTTACAAGAAATGTGAAAATATGCGCAATATGACGCTTCTCTTGAAGACTACAGGCTGGGAAGTGTGGTCAAATAAAATCCAAGGTTCATCGGACGCTAAGTGCTTCAACTTCTATTACGGCAAGAAGGAGTCGCATCTCTGTACCGCCAACTACTTCAGACGGGCCTTTGCGGTGCGTTCTCGGGACCTAGAACAGCTAAGCGCTCAGCTCGAGACGAAACAGCGTGACTCCCAGAGCCATCGGGTTGAGGTTGGCGGTGTTCCTTTAAAGCCTTCCTATGGGATTGTAAGGGATACCAAAACCGGTCTAGAGTGGGTTGCTGGTCCAGACAGGAATACAACCTGGAATGAAGCCAGATCCTGGGTGCAAAGTTTGAACCTTGATGGTGGTGGTTGGCGGATGCCGACTATGGATGAGCTGGAAGGTATTTTCAAGAGAGGTGCAGGCGAACACAATATGACGCTTCCCTTGAAGACTACAGGCTGGTGGGTATGGTCAGGCGAGACTAAAGGTTCATCGGACGCCAAGAACTTCGGATTTGCCGGCTGCTTGGCCACGGACAACCGTGAATTATGCTCCGACAGGCGGGCTTTTGCGGTGCGTTCCCAAAGAGGATCTGAGACGAAATCTGTTGATTTGGCAACTGGTGCAGATGGATCATCGAAAAAGACCGTGAAAGTGTCACAAGCAGGTCCGGAACTGGAATCTCTGCTGCCGCGGTTCCAAACAGCACTTAAAGGCAGAAATGAGGTTTGTGTGAAGAATTCGAACGACTTCAGCGTCGTCGCAGGAGTACGTAAAGGCAAAAGTGGGGTGAACCTCACCGTGCCTGAAAATGGCACCGCATCGGTCTTCGTACCAGACGGAAAGTACGACATCTTTTTCGTCTATTCAAACAAACCAGATGCCCTGTTTCAGGGGGACAGCTTCACCCTCAATCACAACGGTGTTGAAATTCAGATCATCAAGGTAGTTGGTGGCAATTATGGTATAAGGCAGGTGAAATAAGAATTTGCACATAACCTTGCTCTTGCAGCGGAGCGCAAAAAATCGCGCCCGCTGAAGAGCCCGTTATCGAAACAGGTAGTAAGCATGGAAAATCACACACAAGGAGACCGACGATGAAGAAACACTACCGATGGCTGTCACAAGGCACAATCATGAACTGCGTTGCAGTGTGCTTATTTTTGACACTCGCGACGATATCGTCGTCTGGCTTTGGGGGCGATGCGTTGGATGCTGCGAGAAGGCAACAGCAGATTGATGTCGCACGATCTGTGAAGGTCATGAGATTCGTGGTAGATGAGGATTATGCAGCTGCAAAGGGCGTCAGCATGGCGCCACGACTGCTGGAAGTAACCCGGAAGATGCTTGATCCGTTAGGTATGTCGCTGGTGCGGTCAGATGCGAAAGACTTTTGCGTCACCTTGTACGTCAAGGTGCGAGGGGAGCCGTTGCCGGGCTTTTACATGGTCAGGGGGGAGGGTATGCAGCAGACGCAGCGCCTATTCACAGGCGCGGCGCTCAGGTGCGATGTCTCGTTGGTAGTGGGAACCAAAATCATCTATTCGAACTATTTCGTTCACCGTGAAGATCCGTCGGGTGCAGTGTTTGCAGACAACAGGAAGCGGCCGGAAGATGCACCGTTTCGCCAAGCGCTTTGGGGGGATCACTTCGATTCGCTTTCTAATTGGAGCCCTCAGCCGTTCGGATCTGATTATCTAACCTTGCTGTCTCAGATGATTACCTTGTTATTGAATAACGACAATGGGACTCCGCTTATTCCTTTTCTCCAGGACAAACCGTCGCTGATCCGGGACAGCGCGATCGCCGGAATTGGCTGGACGAAGTGCAGATCAGCTGTTCCGGATCTGGTGCGTATGCTCAAGGATGACGTACACTTCGGTGACAGACAACACGTGCGTTGGGCTCTCGCCAAGATTGGCGACAAGCAAGCTGTAGGCCTTTTGATTAGGCTCTTCGCTGAATGCAAGGACAGCGCTGAAAGAAAGAGCCTCTCTAGGAACCTCAAAGAGATAACTGGATGGGATTTGCCGGCTGATCCGGTCCTGTGGAGAAAGGCGTGGCAAGAAAAGAAAGACGGTTTTACATGGGAAAGATAACAAGGCAGTGGACGCGGACCGGGAAACGCTGGCGCTTCTTCCCGGTCGGTCACTGCCGGCGTTATGGGTGCAACCAACAACCGTGAATTAAACCATGTAAAGGCCGAGGAATATGCTTAACAATAAAAAACGTATCAACTCTATTAATTGAAGTCAACCGACAAACTAAAAGGAGGTTTGCGATGAAAGGGAAACTGACTGCAGTTGTTTGTATTTTTTGTTGCTTCATCTTTACTGGGCTCCCGGTTTTTCCTTACCAACTGCCAGATACCGGGCTACACAAGTGCTATGACAATGAGAAGGAGATTTCGTGCCCAAGCCCGGGTCAACCCTTTTACGGGCAGGATGCCCAGTACCAGGGGTATGAACCCTCTTACACTGATAACGGAAACGGAACGGTTACAGACCTCAATACCGGTCTGGTATGGCAACAGGAGCATGCAAGAGGCCGCCCTTGGGAGGAGGCATGTGAGTACTGCGAGGGACTTACATCGGGAGGCAGAACCGACTGGCTCCTGCCGACGAAACGAGAAATTGCTTCCCTTCCGAACTACGGCGCTTATGGTCCCGCCATCAACACAGCCCTTTTTCCTGATTGTTCCAGTTGGAGGTACTGGACAAGTAGTCCCGACGTAAGAGTTTCTTTTTCAGACGAAATAGCCTGGTTCATGAAATTCCACGATGGCGATTTCGGAAACCTCTATATGGACGGAAAGTACCTTGTCCGTTGTATCCGCGGACAAGCATCGGGTCCGATTGTTGATTTTGTGAACAATTGGAACGGCACTGTCACCGATAAGATTACAGGCCTGGTGTGGCAGCAGGGCGATGGACACAATGATGGGGAAGGCCGCACGTGGGAAGAGGCCCTGGCCTTCTGTCAGACTCTCAGTTTAGGAGAGCATACGGACTGGCGTCTACCAAATGTGCGTGAACTGGAGAGCCTGACTGACGTGAGTCGTTTCATTCTTCCGGCCATTGATCCTTTATTTGATTGCCGCTCGTCCTATTACTGGTCGAGTACTACCGACGCCGAAGACCTGGACCAGGCATGGATGGTGTCCTTTAGCTATGGGGGAATGAACCACAGGGATAAGTCGCTCAGTAGTTCATCTTACTACTCGTATTGCGTTCGTTGTGTGCGAGGCGGGCTGAATGGATCAGCTCCCACAGTGCCCACCAGCGCTCCGACGAACTGGGCATTTGAGACAGGAGCTCATGTATCCTCCCCAGCCATCGCCCCAGACGGGACCATCTATGTGGGGTCTGCTGATAACAATCTCTATGCCATAAACCCGGACGGCACCGAGAAATGGGCATTTGAGGCAGGAGGTGGTGTGTTGTGGTCCTCCCCAGCCATCGCCTCAGACGGGACCATCTATGTGGGGTCTTATGATAACAATCTCTATGCCATAAACCCGGACGGCACCGAGAAATGGGCATTTCAGACAGGAGATGATGTACGTTCCTCCCCAGCCATCGCCGCAGACGGGACCATCTATGTGGGGTCGTGGGATGACAAGCTCTATGCCATAAACCCGGACGGCACCAAGAAATGGGCATTTCAGACAGGAGGTGGTGTTCTTTCCTCCCCAGCCATCGCCTCAGACGGGACCATCTATGTGGGCTCTGATGATAACAATCTCTATGCCATAAACCCGGATGGCACCGTGAAATGGGCATTTGAGGCAGGAGGTGGTGTGGATTCTTCCCCGGCGATCGGCTCAGACGGGACTATATATGTGGGGTCTTATGATGACAAGCTCTATGCAATAAACCCGTATGGCACCAAGAAATGGGCATTTCAGACAGGAGGTGGTGTTCTTTCCTCCCCAGCCATCGCCTCAGACGGGACCATCTATGTGGGGTCATGGGATAAGAAGCTCTATGCCATAAACCCGTATGGCACCGAGAAATGGGCATTTGATACAGGAGGTGGTGTTCTTTCAGGAGGTGGTGTTCTTTCCTCCCCAGCCATCGCCTCAGACGGGACCATCTATGTAGGGTCATGGGTTGATGACAAGCTCCTCTATGCCATAAACCCGTATGGCACCAAGAAATGGGCATTTGATACAGGAGGTGGTGTGTTGTGGTCCTCCCCAGCCATCGCCTCAGACGGGACCATCTATGTAGGGTCGTGTGATAACAAGCTCTATGCCATCAATAGCAGCTCAGGAGGGCTTGCAAATAGCCCCTGGCCCATGTTTCACCATGATTTACAGCATTCAGGAAGGGAACAGGCAAATGGAGGCAATGATAAGCCGAATATTCCCCTCATCATGGGCTGTAACACCACACCAGCCAGCCCCGGCAAGGCACATCCAATCACTATAGGAATTGACACCAATGATTTAACCATAGGTGGCATGGAATTTATCCTCACCTTTGACCCAAATCAGCTAACACCAACTGCATTTAGTGCAACTGGCATAGCTCAAGGGGCTACTGTATTAACGAGCAGCCCTGCTTCAGGGCAATATAGGATTGGCCTCACCCATGCATCCGGCTTTTCAGGCACAGGAGATATCCTTCGCATAGACCTGAATGTAGACCAAAATCTCTGTAACCAGTCTACACCGCCCTCTACCCTTCAGGTTGGCATCAACGCAGGGTTTGCAGCAGGTACATGCACTATTACCCTTTCCTGCAACATACCGGACGGTGATGTTGCGCCACTTGGTAACCGAGATGGCAGAGTGAATGTAGGTGATTCCCTGGTATGCTTACGCTTTGCCTTATGCCTTGAGACACCTACCCAGGAGGATATGACCCATGGAGATGTGGCCCCTCTTGATTCCAACAACCAACCCAACCCTGATGGAAAGATTACCGTAGGTGATGCCCTGGTAATACTGAGGATGGCGTTAGGTATTATTGATCAAGTAGGCCCTGATCCAATGGATGGAGATGATGACGGTGATGGCTTTACAGAAAACCAAGGTGACTGCAACGACAATAATGCCAATATCCACCCAGGGGCAACGGAGATATGCAATGACACTAAAGATAATGATTGTGATGGGTTAATTGACTGCAATGACACGGATTGCTTTAGTGATCCTGCATGTAAGTCCTGCACGGATTACGACCATGATGGCTACTACGCAGAAAGTGGTTGCGGAAGCGATATTGACTGCAACGATAACGATGACACGGTTTATCCTGGAGCAGTGGAAATACGATGTGATAGTATCGATCAAGACTGCGACGGCAGCGATCTCTGCCTATCGTATTCAAAGTGCTGCGAATGCTCTTGTCTTTATTGCAGTTTTACAAGTACGACTACAAGTTATGATGGCCCTATTACAGAATCATGTTCGAGTATCTGTAGATCAGGATGTATGTCGATCTGGGATTGCGGGGGGTATGTAGCTGGGAGTGAATGCAATTGATGAACTGATTTTTGCATTTTATCAAGAGATGGCTCATCAGGATCCTTGATGATTATTCCGTTGTTCCGATAACGGTGGAGCCGAATTTCTTCAGTTTTGATTAATAAAATGTAAACAACTATATTGCCCCCCTATAACGAGGGGGGCAATATAGTTAATTGATTAGTGGTTAAAGGAAAAAAGATGAAAAGAATCCAAATGCTGTCACTTTTTTTAATCATTTTTTCACTCGCAGCCTGCGCCACGCAGCAATCCCTTTACAAATCAGCAATAGAAGGCGGGGGAATCAGCTTGAGCAAAATTGGGGTCGGGCCGCGCCAACTTCTTGATATCTATAGATTAACGTTCCAAAAATAGGTGTTTTCAGGCTCTATATTGCCCTTTTTGACCCCAAAATGGGCACTATAAGGAATAGAAGGCTCTCGAAGTTGATAGGCTTCTCCTGTTTCTATCCTTTTTCTTCCTAAGGCCAGTGCTCCCAGTATGGATTTTACCCTATCAACAAAGCCCCTACTACCAACAGCAATACTCTTTGTCCATTTTTCATCTCTGATATTTTTTCCATTTCCCAAATAATTCTCTACCCACCTTCTATGGTACTTCTTGACTTCATCATAGGAGTCAAAGCCAAGAAGTCGGGTTAGCCTTTCATAATCTATAAGAATGTTTTTACTTCTTGGTTTCTGTATTTCGTTGTAGCCACAAAAAGGACCATTCTGAAGGGTGATCAACAACCCCCGCTCTCACCATATTGAGATCAATATATACAAGACACTGAAATAAATGCTTACCGCTTTCAACTGCTGTTGCGTGATAGCGGTCCTCCCAAAAGGCTCCCTTTCTTTTCTTCCTTTGATTGAATTCTTGCCCGGTTCGTCCAGCAATCAGTTTAATAGAATTTGGAATAACATCGCGATCATCATCACCAACCAAAAGAAGATGAATATGGTTTAAGGTCACAGCATAATTCAATATTGGAAGGCCATAACGTTTCTTCGCTTCAAAAAGCCACTGGAGCCATCTTCGCCGGTCCTTTGCAAATTTGAGCAAAAACTCTCTTTTATGACATCGGTGGGTGATATGCCATATCTGCCCCGGGATATAATGTCTTTTCGCTCTCGCCATTGTTTATTGTGAATAATACTCTTTTTGCCCCTGAAAAGTGCGATATAGGGCCTAAATAAGGGTGTTTTCATGTCTTTTATCTAATAGTTTTAGGTAGTTACCTTGGCCCGACCCCATCCCTCCCCATCCCTCTTGGATAGATTTTGCTTTTGAAACGACATTGGCAGGCCGCAACCAAATTAATCTGCTGAAAAAACTCAGACAGGGCAACTGGCAGTTGGTCTTGTTTTTCTTGTGGATTCCTGATGCCGATTTCTCCAGGAATCGAATTCGCGAGCGAGTTGAACATGGTGGCCATGATATCTCCGATGACGTAATTTACCGCCGCTTCCCTCGTATAATGCATAATTTAATAAAGATTTACATTCCTCTTTGCGATAAAGTGATTTGCTATGATAATTCCAGACCTAAACCCGTTCTTGTCTTTGAACAGAGCGGCAAAAACAGGCGTATTTTTAATCAAGATGTATATGAGGAAATTTTGAGGCAGTCAGATGACTACAAAACGAACCAGTAAAATGGCGATAATTGCTGGCAAATGCCTTTCAAAAGCCGTACAGGAAGAATTACAGCGAAAGGCATTGCTTGGCCAGTATGTTATTATAAACCGTAACGGCAAGGCCTGCCGTGTTTCAGCTAAGCAAGCTCTTAAAATGGCCAGAGCCAAATGATCTCCTTGTCATACCAAAAGATGCAAAACACTCAGCAAAAATATATGCAGGATATGCCGATATTTCGTTTTTCAATGAAAGAGACCGCTACAAAAGAAATTGACCGTCAAAAGCCTGCTTAAGAGCTAATGAATAAGTGTATAAGTCGTAAATTTACAATGATTTTTTGCAATTATGCGCTTAAAATCTGCTAAAATTTAGCTTGACTGATGTTTTAAGTGGTATATTAATTGATAGTATAATGGTATAGTCTTAGGTATCTCGACAGAGGTTATTTGGGAAAAGTCAGTTTATGGTTTCTCTTGCTTAATAAAAGGAGGAAATTCAATGGCAAAGGTAAAGTTCTTTCTTGTGCCGCCCACTTCCGCACGAACAAGTTATTTTCTGCTGGTTTTGGCGTCATTTTTCGCCGTATGCATCGCACCCGCTTATGCAAAAGAAGAAATGCGGCTTGGGCTCAGGGTTACCCCACTGGAGGAAAAAGCAGCAATACTAAGAAATCAGGTATTCTGGGTAAAACCTTCTTTTTCCATTGAGGTATCCTTCCAAGGAGGCAAAGTAAACGTTCCCATGACAAAGCTTCGGCAAATCTCTTTCATCTGGGGCAAAGGCTCAGGACGAGCAAAATTGACAATATCTACCGGTGAGGTACTCGAAGTGAAAATCGTTGATCAAGAAGCAAAGTTACCTACTGTCCTGCGGGGTATGCCACAGGAGGTGAAGGTAGAGTTTCCACTGAAATCGATTGCTTCGTTCGAACTGCTTAATGCTGGTCCTATTTCGTCAACACTACCACCGTCTGGGACAAAACTGTTTGCAAAAGCTACCAAGGACGCAACCAACCCACCTCTCGTTGAGGTGGGCCAAGTAAAAGAGGACGGCAAATCCATCAATTACCATGGTTACCAATCAGAAATAAAAGTGGAAATAGAAGGAATCCTCATCAATTGTCCCTTTGGCTCGCTAAAATCGGCTTTAGTCGAAGGTGAACAACTTAAGATAACACTCTATGACGGTAGTGTGATCTATGGGAAAGGTTCTGCCCGAAATATTAAGGGCAAATTTATGGATATGGACATCACGATAGAAGATTGGGGCAAGGCCGAGTTTGTGTGGCAGCCCAAGCATGCAGATATGCCAAAACCACTAAAAGAAGAACCTGCTCCGGGATTACTTCTGGTTGCAGCATTCACCAAAAACCAGGTTAAAAGTCCCGACCTCGTTGTCGCGAAAATCAATGAGAACGGAACATGCCAAGGTATCAAATATTCAGCTGAGCCAACATTTAAACTCTCAACGAGCGAAGGGGATATTACCTGTCCTTTCTCGAAAATCAAATCCATTATGGTCAGCGGCGAAGAAACAACAGTAGCTCTGCGTGACGGCACCACACTTCACGGCAAAGCCGAAACCAGAAAAATATCGGGTACAATAGGGAAAAGCCAGGCAAGTATTAACGATTGGAGCAGTGCAGAGTTCTTCTGGCGTGCCCCGGAATCTATAAGCCCAATGGGGCTTGAAGGCGGCATAACGACCACGGAGACTCCGTGGAAGAAACGATATTATAAGGTCAAGGCTCTTCCGGGACGTCTCTTTATCATTGATGAATTTCTTACTGATAATGCACATACTAAATCAATAAGGTCGGTGAACGCCGAGTACAAAGGAGCCGAACTTAATGTCTCCGAAGGATGCAGAAGCTATACCTTCTATTCAAAAGGCGGGTTTGCAATCCTGTCTAATGGAGAAAAAATACCTCTTAATACCAAAATAGAAGGCTATATTGTATTGCTTAGCGAATATTCCCCATCGATACCGGCACGTGTGGTGATATCGACTGATGACATAATTGAAATGGTCTCAGGTGACAGTGCTGAAAAATCCAATCTGGCGAAAGAGCTGTCGGACCTCATTAAAGCAACATCCAAAGTAGCTTGGTCGATTACTGATCTTATGAACCGTACCCATATTGTAACTAATCTTGAAGGTTACCAATATGGACAAGGTTACGACTCTCCGCCAGCTGGTTATTATTATATTGGAGGGTGGCGTACAGAAGATGCCCTACTTGGTGGGAAATGCGCGGTAATCGACATGGGAAAGGCATCGGTACACATACCCCTGGCAGCTATTGAAGTGTTTGACACTACTAAAGGCTTTGTTAAGCTTAAAACAGAAGGTTCAGACATCTCCGAAAAACTTCGAGGCTTTTGCAACTATTCAAGCGGTCGTGACGAAATCAATAACTATATGCGGACGAAAGAACAAGAATGGGAGAAGAGTGTTTTGGTGGGAGATTCAGCACTCGGGCGGCTGGCTATTCCTATATTAAATTGCGCCAGGATTGAACAAATCCCCTTGCCACCAGGCTTTGCGGTTCCCCCAACAGATAAAAATCCTCGAACCATCAAAGTCCAAACCGCCGAGGGCAACCAGACGCTGACAAATTGTCTGATTCAATATGAGTGCCCGAATAATAAGTTTCCCAGCTCGCCCAATAACATGTCGAAGGCACCATACCTGCTTGTACTGGGTAAAGATGAAGAAGACGATGACCCTGACGAATACAAATTAGCTCAGCTTGCTGTGGAACTGCCTGAAGGGCCAACGATTCTGATACATCTTCGCACCATCGTCTCAGCTCAGAAAAAGGGAGAACTGGTGGAGATTTCCCTCACGGATGGCAGAAAGATCCTCGGTACACCGACCGAAGGCTCATTTTCAGGCACTGGTGTCCTCGGCGAAACCTCCATTGAACTCACCGAAACACAAAGCTTTGAAATAGAACGTTGAAAGCCGAAGGAGAGCATAGGGTCACTGGCAACTCTGTTTTTTGTCCTTTCTATTATCGTGCTTACAGTGCTGTAGACGTAGGGTCAAGTCTACTCTTAGCTCTTGTGTCATTTGCAAATGACACAATGTGGAGGGCATAGGTGTCAGACCTACACAGTTGACAAATCGAGCTTTGAAATAATTTCTGCAATCAATTTTTTTAGTTTTTTATCTCCTTTGATTTGCAGCGCAACTCGGCGGCTTGCCTGAGAAACACCAGATACGCCAATTCCAAAGTGCAATCCGATGTCTTTTAATGTTTGACCACTAAATCTATGGCACAGGTAAATCTGTACTCTTCTTAATAATGCAGCATCTTCACATAATACTTTGGAGGCCTGTCTAATTATTTCTTCCAAGTCGGGCATTTCATGCAATCGCTTTAAATCCGGTAGATCACGATCCGCTTGTTTTTTATCTAAATGACTTTCTCTTATTTGGTTTATTCAACGGGCAAGTCTCCGGTTGGCTCATGTTCTGTTTTTAAATGTAAATTCATTTATCTGGCCGCTCTCTATGTCAACATGAAGCATTGAATTTCTGAAAACCCTGCCCCTTTTCAGGATAATCTTAAGTGCTTCCATGACCTGAAATGTGGCAATCAAGGAAGGCATCAAGGCAGGTACGCCAAGCACAGATTCGGGACTCTTTGCTTTATCGTGATCTGCTCTCCTGTCTTTATATAAACTATTGAAACCTGAATCATCAGGGAAAATAGTCATAATTTGGCCCTCAAAACCTGCCAGCGCACCGTGCACAAGAGGAATGCCCAGCTTATTGCATGCCTCCTCCAGCATAAACCTGTCCGGTATGTTATCCAAGGCATCCACAACCACATCTGAGCCGTTGAGTATTTCAGATGCATTGGATGATTTTAGGATGACTGGAAAGGATAAAATAGTAACTGCCTTATTAATCAATGCCACTGTTTCAGCTGCAACGTCTGTCTTTGGTTTGCCCAATGTGTTTTTATTGCACAGAGCTTGGCGGTTCAGATTTGTTTCATCAAAGACATCTTTATCAACAACCGACAGGTGACCAACACCGAGCCTTGCCAGCAGCAAAATTACCTGACCACCCAGTCCCCCTGCACCTACAATGGATACTTTGGATTTTGCAAGGGTTAGCTGCTCTGATAGTGAAATAGTATCCCTGTTGCGAAGGTATCT
>Ga0208279_1000794_pt1 | contig 21584 bp, 23 predicted proteins | sample AntAceMetag02UKM_FD_184766 | JGI IMG/M metagenome (GOLD analysis project Ga0208279, IMG submission 184766) | Saline lake microbial communities from Ace Lake, Antarctica - Antarctic Ace Lake Metagenome 02UKM (SPAdes) (version 2) | ecosystem: Environmental > Aquatic > Non-marine Saline and... | reverse complement strand
AATTCACCCAAACAGACGGCAATGAATACATAGATAGTCTTGCTGACGGGTATATGGATTTAGGTGCTACGACAGGCATAAGGCTTAATGACCCAACAACCGTAACAGGGCTATTAACTACTGACGAGGTAATAATTAGCGATGTGATTGCAGCAGGAACAGAAGTAGGAACAGCTTTATTTATTGGTAGCGATGGAAAACTTTGCACGACAGGACACTGTAACTAAGGATGTGACAAATGCGGAAAACAATATTAGTTCTAATATCTTTAGCGTTATTGGTTTTTAGCGGCTGGTATCTATCTAGCGCGGCAGCGGCAGACCCTTATCATACCCTGAAGAAAGGCGTAACCTTAAAAGGAGGAGTAACTCTTTCTGTGCCCGTCGCCTGGTCTTGCGGTAGCGACCTGGAAAAAGCTCATACTGCTGGGGATGTAGCTCCGGTTACAAAAACCGTAACTTATGGTACCGTAACCTCGTCTCTCTCCGGCGCCAGTAAGTGCTGGATTACCCAAAACCTTGGCGCTGACAATCAGTCAAGCTCACAGGGTTATTCTACCGAAGCTTCGGCAGGTTGGTATTGGCAGTTTAATCTTAAGCAGGGATATAAGCATGATGGCTCAACCCTTACTCCAAGTTGGACTGTAACGAGTATTGATCAAGACAGTGATTGGACTTCAGCTAACGATCCTTGCACAATATTGCTTGGAACTGGTTGGCGCCTACCTACTTCTGCTGAGTGGGCTACTGCTTATAGCGGATGGGGTAGTAATATGTATGCTGCTTTCGCCTCTGTTTTGGTAATCCATAACGCCGGTTGTCTTGACTACAGCGATGGCGATCTTGACTCTAGCGGCCAAATCTTTGTCTATTGGAGCAGTACGCAGTCCGATGTAAATACTGCCTTTGGCCAGTGCCTTTTCTACGTCGAGGAGTTCCAGAGCGGTGTGTACCAGATAAATAAGGCCACTGGTGCGTCTGTCCGTTGTCTTAAGGATTGACAATTTAATTATTTGACAGACCATCCTTGCACACCCGGTGTGCAAGGATGGTAAATAGGTGATTTTATTTGTTACCGAATTCGTGACGAGAAAAGGTAAATTTAAAAATGATAAAAAAAGTTTTTCGATTGTTTAGCTTAGCCGTAATAGTTGGGGCCTTTACAGCTGTTTCGGTTTTTGGCAGTCCGGCACAGAAACAAGATACAAACCAACGCCGTCTCACTGTTTATCTGCGGGGAGTATTCGAGGCAAAAGTTTCTTTAATTCCTTTTGAAGGGTTAAAGGCCGTTTACTCTAAACCGGTCGGAGAAGTATCGGATGTAAAAAATGACGAAACCGCTGTCATAGAAGTACCCGCTCAATACCTTCCGGGAGAATTTGTGCTTAGGATTGACTATCGGGTTAAAGAAGCTGACAACCCTTATCCGGCCGAGAGAATTATCTACATCAATAAACAAGATGTGGAGTTGGTCGTAAATCCGCCTTATATAAATAATGACCAAAAAACTAAATTCAACAAAGGTGAAAAGGAAAATACAGCCTACCGCGCGTTCATGGAAAAAAATAGCAAAAAACGTATGACTGTAGATTTGCTCAGACAGTTTCTGTTAAGTTATGACCGTCCTAAGTCAAAACTTTACAGACAGGGAGTTAAAGAGTTCAAACGGCGCAGAGTGGAACATAATACATGGCTGGGTAATCAGACTAGGGCGCATCGCGAGCTTTATGTCAGTAATCTATTTCAGTTTCAGTATATACCGGCAATAGCATGGAAGGGCAGTGAGCGTGAGCATATCGGCCAGGTATTGAAAAACTATTTTGACGGGATTGATTTTAGCAACCCGGTTATCGTCCGTTTACGCGAGCTGCATAGGTTTATGGATGGCTATATGAAGCTATATGGTATGCAAATCACAACCGAGGAACTGCGCGATTCACTCTTTGTTCAGGCCGGACGCCTTGCCTGTAAAAAGGCATCTCAAGGGCATCCTAAAGTTTACGGTTGGATGGTGGACTATTTTTATACCGGTTATGAAACTTATGGCATAGAGGCTGGAATGATTATGCTCCAAGAGCATATTAATAATCCCAATTGTTTAACTTCAAAGAAACAACAGATAGCTAAGCGCTTGGAGGGTATGATAAAATTAATTCCCGGAGCTTTATCTCCCAATTTTTTTAACAGCGATAGTGAAGGCAATGATTTTGAGTTTCATAAATGGAGAGGTAAAGCCAGGTATAAACTACTTTTGTTTTGGTCAGCCTATTGTGAGTCCTGTCACCAATTAGTAAAAGAGCTTAAACAATGGTATAGCGAATCGGCAAACAAAGAAAAGATTGATATCATCGGAGTCAGTTTGGATGAAACCGAAGCCGAAGTGCAGAAATGGGAAAGTATAATAGGCGGATTTCCTGAGTGGAAACATATCCATGTCAATGGCGGAGTAAATAGCCCGGTTGCTAATGATTATGCTATATTAAGCATACCGGTTATGTTTTTAATAGAGAGTGAAAGCAATACCATTATCTCTGTCCCCGATAATTTTAATCAGTTAATAAAAGACCTCTAAGAAAGGTCAACTCCCTTTTCGGAAATTTTCCGGGGACGGTTTTCCCTCTATTGAATCTACCCACTCTGTTGCATGTTTACACCCGGCTTAACCAGAATATGCCTTAAGAATAATGAATGAACTAAAACTTATTAAGAGTTGCCTTCAAAAAGAGAAAAAAGCCTGGGATGTATTCGTCCAGAAGTATTCAAAGTTAATTTACTGGGCTATACGAAAACGCTTAAACGCAAGCGGCTTTAAATTTAACCAAGATAATATTGACGGAATTTTTCAAGAGGTATTTCTCTCAATTCTCGAAGGCGATAAACTCCGCCAATTAAAAGATGCCAAGATAATTCCAGGCTGGTTGGCAATGATTGCTTCCAATAAAACGGTTGACTTTATACGCCGTGTGATTCGTGAAGATAAAAGGCTGGTTGTTGATATGCCGGTACTAAAAGACGATAATTTTAGGCAAGAACTGCAGCAAAGAGATTTGTTTGATTTAATCGGCAACAGTATAAATAGTTTATCTGCTAAAGCCAAGATTGTTATCTCTTTTAATCTTCTCCAGGGTCGGACCCATAAAGAGATTGCTAATATTATGAATATGCCTACAAACACTGTTTCCACTATAATTGCCAGGGCTAAGGAGAAGCTTAAGCAGGACCTGGAAAAAAAAGGAATAAAAGATTTATGAAAGAAAAAAGGCAGTCAGTTCGTCTATTATAGGTGGAGGGGAAGTATGGATAAAATGGAGAAATTAATCAAGCAATATTTAGGAGAGAATTTGAATAAGATTGAAAAAACCGTTGACTGCCTTAATGAGCAAGTTTTAATCGATTACTTTCAGCGGAAGCTAGATGAGGAAGATTGCCAAAATGCTGAAAAACATCTTGCCGGCTGTGAGTTTTGCCGCAGCCAACTGAATTTGATTTTCCAAGCCGGCGAAGCCTATAAGCGCGGTAAAGGCGAAAAAGTACCCGAAGAGCTTATTAAAAAAGCAAAAGGTTTAATTGGAACTGATAGGAATGACCACAATAAAAGAATAATGCGAAAAAAGCGAATAGCCAAAAAGTTATTTTTCCTTGGAGCACTTATTTCTTTTATTGCCTCGTTTTTTGTCCCCAAATATTTCTTTCAGTGTTTAGTAGTTACTCTTATCCTGGGAATGCGCTGGGCCTTTGAGAGCGAAGGCGGCCGTACGCTTATTATGGTGCTTGATTCCTGGCGGCGGCATTCTCACGATCAGAATGATGAAATCTCTAATCGTTTAAAGGATAAATTCGAATCCTTCCATCGATAATACCAGCCTATTTCCTAAAAAAATAAAAATTTTTGAAAGAATTTTGCCTCCTGCTTCGTCTATATAGTAAAGGAGGTGATTAAGATGGTTTTGGATTTTAAAGTTACAAGGCTTCACAAATTCAATGGTGAAGGGGCGACAAAGGCGATGTGTGACATCTCTATTGCTGATGAATTCCTAATAAAAGGATTCCGTATAGTCGAAGGTAAAAATGGTTTATTCGTCGGTGTACCTCGCGAATCAGGTAAAGACGGCAAGTGGTATGATAGCGCCTTTCCTCTAACCGCTGAAACTCGGCAAGCCCTTAATGAAGCAGTCCTATCTGCTTACGAGGGAGAACAATCTGGGTAATATACGATGGGTAATGTAGGGGCGGTTCGCGAACCGCCCCAACCAATAATCAGAAAAATATGGGGGGTGTAGTTACAATCAGTGATATGAGATACCCGCGGTTGCTTAGAGAGATAAAATCGCCGCCGGAGATACTTTACTATAAGGGAAATTGGGATAGTAGTATTTTTGAGAATTGCTTGGCAGTTGTTGGTTCAAGGAGAATGACAACTTATGGCAAACTTATTACCAACAAACTGGTATTTGAGATAGCAAGAGCCGGGGTAACCATTGTTTCCGGATTTATGTTTGGAATTGATGCTACAGCTCATAAAGCGGCAATAGATGCCGGAGGTAGAACCATAGCGGTGATGCCTTGCGGTATTGACATGATTCACCCCGGGTATCAGGAAGATTTATACAAAGAAATATTAGAGCACAAGGGACTTATTATTTCCGAATTTGAAGGCACTCATCCTCCTGGCCTCTGGACTTATCCAAAGCGAAATAAAATTGTGGCAGGATTATCTTATGCAACCATGGTGGTTGAAGCCGGCCAGAAAAGTGGTTCCTTAATTACAGCAGGGCTTGCCAAGAAGTACAAAAGACGGCTTTTTGCAGTTCCCGGCCCTCTTACTAGTGCGCTTTCAAAGGGTACAGTGCAATTAATTAAAGAAGGAGCAGAAATTGTTATCAGCGCAAAAGATATGTTAGCGGGTTATGATGTTGATATAGGGGCGGGGCTTGTCCCCGCCCAAATAAAAGGATTAAACGAATTGGAACAATCGATAATAAAAAAATTGCAAGAAGAGCCAATGGAGATAGACGTTTTAACCCGGTCGATAGGGGCGGTTCATGAACCGCCTCTACATGCTTCAGAAATTGCAACTACGCTTTCGCTTATGCAGATAAAAGGGTTAGTCTTTGAAGAAGGAGGAAAATACTATGTTGATTAAGGTTTGTTCGGCGTCAAATTCAGGGCTTGAGACTATTGGTGTGGATGTAGAGGTTAATCTAGCAAACAGAGGTTTGCCGGCATTTGAGATTGTTGGTTTACCCAGTAAGGCCGTAGATGAAAGCCGAGAAAGGGTAAAGACCGCGATTGTAAATTCTAACATCGAATTTCCAACAAAGAAGATTACTGTTAATTTGGCTCCGGCTGACGTTCCTAAGGAAGGTTCATTTTATGATTTGCCGATTGCCACCGGAGTTTTGGCATCAATTATGAATTGCGAGTTGCCGAAAAAGAGCCTTTTCTTTGGTGAGCTCTCCCTTGATGGAACGCTTCGCCACACAAAAGGAGCATTGTTATTATCACTATTTGCAAAAGAAAAGGGAATTAAAAGTATATTTGTACCCAAAGCTTCTGCAAACGAAGCAGCTATCATTAAGGGTGTCAGGGTATATCCTGTAGAGAGCATTAGTCAGTTATTAGCATACCTCTTAGGTCAGATACCGCTTGAACCGGCTAAGTATCGGGAAGTAAAAAGCGAAGCTGTTCAGGCTGAGTTTGACATGGCCGAGATTTTAGGCCAGGAGCAGGCAAAGAGGGCAATGGAGATTTCAGCGGCTGGCGGCCATAATTTTTTTATGGTTGGTAGTCCTGGTTCGGGAAAGACCATGTTAGCGCGGGCTCTTCCCGGTATTTTACCGACTTTGGCTGAAAGAGAATCTCTTGAGGTTACAAAGATTTACTCAGCCTCGGGACGCATTCCACCCGAAGGCTCACTTATTAAAATACGCCCTTTTAGGGCACCCCATCATACAATTTCTCAAGTTGGGCTTATTGGCGGGGGCTCAAGGCCTCAGCCCGGAGAAATAAGTTTAGCCCATCGCGGGGTATTATTTTTAGATGAGTTTAATGAATTTCCCCGGGGAGTACTGGAGGCCCTAAGACAGCCACTGGAGGATGGCTACCTTACTATTTCAAGGAGTAGAGAAAGGGTTTGCTATCCTTCACGATTTATATTAGTTGCTTCAGCTAATCCTTGCCCCTGCGGTTACTTGTATCACCCTAAGAAGTCGTGTACCTGCACGCAAAGGGAGATAGAAAAGTACAAAAAAAGGGTTTCCGGGCCGCTTTTAGATCGTATTGACCTTTATATAGAGGTGCCGGTGGTTGATATTAAGGAGCTTTCAAAGAGTCAACAATTGCGAAGTCCTTCCTCTTCATCTCTTGAAATAAGAGCCCGCGTAGAGAAGGCAAGGCAGGTGCAAAAATATCGGTTTAAAGAAAAGGGGATTTATACCAATGCTGAAATGAAAAACGCCCATATTAAAAAATACTGTTTCCTGTCAAAAGAAGTTAAACAATTGCTCTTGCAGGCTGGAATGGCTTTTCAACTTTCAGCACGTTCCTATTTTAAAATGATAAAAGTCGCACGAACTATTGCTGACTTAGAAGGTTCAGAGGGTATAAGGGTTTCTCATATGGCCGAGGCATTACAATATAGACCAAGAGTTCAGATAAGAGATAAGTGAATATTCCTAGGGAGACAAAAACAAAAAACCTGGAAACAGGATGTCTAGGAGAGGCAATCGCGAAGCGATATTTGCAGAATAAAGGGTATTGTATTATTGAAGAAAATTACAGGACTAAATATGCAGAAATTGATTTAATCGCGCACAATAAAGGTGCTTTGGTATTTGTAGAGGTGAGGACGAGGAGGGATGAGCGATTCGGGAGCCCGGAAGACTCTATAAATAGAAGTAAAATACGAAAACTTATCAGAAACGCAGAAGCCTATGTTGCCAGAAAAAGATACGTAAAAGCATACAGAGTAGATGCAATTTGTATTGTTCTTGACGAAGGCGGAATGACAAGCCGCATCACCCATTACAAAAACATCACCCTCTAAATCACCTAAATTAACCATCCCTCCACACCCGGTGTGGGTGGAGGGAGAACCGGAAATCAAGATTAAGGAGTAGCATGCCAGTACGAATATTTCCTGCAATAACTGATGAGGTTCATCATGTTTTTTCTAAAAGCATTGAAGGGTTTAAGGTACTTCGAGATGATAGAGAATATGAAAGAATGAGAAGTTTGCTTAAATTCTACACAAAAGGAAATCCGCCATTAAAATTTTCAGCCTTTTTGAAACTGAAAAATAAAAGTTACTTTCAACAAAAGAAAATTTCCGATAACAATAGCTTAGTAAAGATAATTGCATATTGCTTTATGCCCACACACTTTCATTTAGTTTTAAAGCAATTAAAACACAATGGCATTTCTATTTTTATGAGGAGGATTCTTGATAGCTACGCTAAATATTTTAATATTAAGACCAAACGCAAAGGGCCTTTGTGGGAAAGCAGGTTCAAAAATGTCATATTACGCACAGATGAAATCTTACTTCATGTAACCAGATATGTCCATTTGAATCCAGTAACTGCTTACTTGGTAGACTATCCCAATAATTGGGCATTTTCTTCTTACAAAGAGTTTTTAGGTCAGATTGAAGAAGATGAAAAGGTTTGTGATTTTTCTGAATTGATGGATATTAACGCCAAAAGCTATCAAAAATTCGTAGATTCAAATATAGATTATCAGCGTAAATTGGCATATACTAAGAAGTATTTTTTGGAATAATTACTTACACACCGGGTGTGGGGGCGGTGTCCTGCCAGAGAGCAAAAACCCTTAAATTCATTAGTCAATCTTTTTAAATATATACTTGAATATTGGTCCTAAAAAAGGTAAAATTTAAGTAGGGGAGAAGAAAAATTAAAGGGAAAAATATAGCGATTCTACCGCGTTTTGTGAAAACGCTATTAATGAAAAGGGTAGATTGGCGGTAGGCGTTTATGCTTTTTAAGGATATTATGAAGAAAAGAAGAATAATCTGGCTATCAGTAGTACTTTTTGCTTTGGTTACTTACCCCTTTAGTGTTCATAGTGATATTGTTGATAGCTACTTTGAGAATTTCGATGGCTTAGCAGATAATGCTATAATTAGCGGGGTTGATTCTTGGGTTGTTGATCAGGGAGATACCAATGATGCTAAAGCCCAGGATTCAACTACCTATAATAATAGTGGTAATTCTTTAGAGCTTAGTGGTGAGGAGATAACAGTTAATGTTTCTCGTAGCGCTACTTACGGCAGCAAGTCACCTTGCTGGATAGAGTTTTATGCAAATGCCGGAGTAGGTAATGAGGTAAGGAGTGTTCCTACCGGAAAGATTGCTGCGGTTACTTTTGATTATACTGGAAATATTTATGCTTCTGACGGTTCTACCTGGGAAGACACTGGAGAAACTTTTACTACCGGAGAGTGGTATCGGGTTTTATTAAAAGTAGACTTTGATGATCATCAGTATGATATTTTTGTTAACGCAGTAAATGATCCTGACGCTGAACTTATCGCCAATAAAACCGGCCTCGCCTTTATTGATACCTCTATTGATTCCTTAAGCCAAATCGGTTTAGAGGGGGTCTATAGTATTACCCGCGACGATGATACCTATATTGATAATCTTTGTATCTATTTCATAGATAGATTAACAATAATTACTGATTTACAGAGCATAGAAGAAGATGTTTCTTCGGAAGCTATTACTGTGCAGCTGCAGAATGCTTATTCTGAGCCACAAAGCGCTTGGACCAACGTTGCCTTAGACTTAAAGTCAACTTCGGCTACTGGAGAATTTTCTTTAGATAATACTAATTGGTCTGCAATAAGTCAAATTATAATGCTCAAGGATGTCCAAGAAGTTACTTTTTACTACAAGGATTCAACTGAAGGTACGCCGATAATTACAGTTGGAGAGTATGTTGACCGAAATTGGACTGAAGCTACTCAGTTAGTCAAAGTATCAGCTGAGGTAGCAGCTTTTGTTGTAACGGTAATGACCCCTCAAGTAGCCGGAAGACCTTTTCCAATAACAATTACCGCTGAGGATGATGATGGAGATATAGATGAGAGCTATAGCGGGGAGGTAAGTATTTTCGCAAGTTATATAACTCCTGCTGGAGGGACCTTAGATATTAGCCCAGTGAGTGTTGCTGAGTTTAGTGAGGGTATAGCTCAACTAGAGATTGAATACCCTGACTGCGGAGTTGTTGAAATCGTTGTTCAGGATTCTTCTGATTGGGCTAAAACCGGAACCTCGGGTGAAATTCTTTTTATTCCGGCATCATTTACAGTTGTCGCTGATAGTCTTCAAACTGTAAATAAAACTTTTGAATTGCAAGTAAGTGCTCTTAACCAAAACGGTGAAGTCACTCCTAATTATGACGGACCGGTTAGTTTAACGATAGATGCTGTTTCTCCTGATGATGCTTCCGGTGGAAGTATTTCTATTTCATCATTAACTAATGGAGATTTTACTGCTGGTGAGGCCGTTAAAGGAGTTAGCTATGATCGCTGGGGTACAATAGAGATTGTAGCGGCTGATACAACTTATCCTGATAAGAGCGGAACAAGTGAGCGGTTAAGTTTTATGCCTGACAATATATCTGTTGAAGTCGAGGCTCCGACAACCGATAGAGAATTTTATTATGTTGGCGAGAGTATTGGAATCTTAGTCAGCGCAACTGATGATAATGGGGAAGCTATTCCCAACTATCAGGGGTTAGTTAATGTAAGTACTACTCTAGGCTTGTCTTTAGCCGATACCTATCAATTCCAAGCTTCAGATGAAGGAAAGCATGCCTTTATCACTAGTGTTTCGTCGTCAGGCTATTACCAGGCGGCTTTTGAGGATGCAATCGCGGATATTACTGGTACAAGTTCTCAAATAGAGGTAAAGAATGCTACCATTGTGGTAATTTCAACTGTATCAACAATTGGTACAGCGGAGGTTACAGTCCAATTAGTAGATGATGACGGGAATATTATCGATACTGAAAGCGAACTTTTAGTTCAGATTGAGTTAGAGGAAGAGTATGACGATGATAGTTCTTCAACTTCTACGGCTCCGGTTACCTTTAATAATGGTATAGCTAAAATCTTAGTAAGCAATAATCAAGCTGAAACTGTTACAATCTCACCATCGTCAGATTTTAATTTTAAGGTTAAAAAAGGAACGATTACCTTTGGCCGAATCGCTAAGACCGGAATTGGCACTTTAATGTGGAGGGAGATTAAGAAATGAGAAGAGGCTTTACTCTTATTGAGCTATTAATGTCTATTGCTATAGCCGGTTTAATTACTGCGGCTACTTACTTTAGTCTTGATACAGCTTTAGATAGCTGGGGTTATTCTCATGATCGGCTTGCTTTACAAAAGGTTGTTTCTGAGGTGATGAAGGAGGTAATTAATGGCGCTCCCGGTGATGAATACGGCATAAGGGATAATTTAGAAGTAGTGACTGCTGGCTTAGAAAGAGTAGTATTTACGCCGCCTTGGACAGATGATACTCATTCAGTTGCCAGTGAGAATTTTATTTATCGTCTAAACCGCAAGATTAAGCCTGGTACTGGCGTTCCGATTGGGGAGATAAAACTTCCCGAATCAAATAAATACCAAATTATTCCGGTAAAAGTAGTGGAATTGGAAGATTCTGATGTTTCTCAGGTTCAATTAGGCATTGCTGTTCCCTTAGGCAGTGACTTGCGTTTTACTTATCATCCTGATGCTAAAGGTGCCGGGGTAACTAGAAAAATCTGGTGGAATTCTGATGCCCAAGAAGTATATCTAGAGGATGCTAATGGGATAGAGAGTATTTCTAAAAATCTTTTTGGAGTTAAAATTGTTGATTTGCAATTTCGCTATTACGATAATACCAATACGTTAGTTAGTGATCAAGAGTGGGTTGATCAGCGAGATTTAAATATGATTACCGGGGTTGAGGTTTACATGGTTGCTAAGTTGAGGGAGAATAAATTACAAAGTCTTATTAATTTTGTTAATCTTCGCAATGCTCCGATGCGCTCAGGATATCTACCGTTACGCCAAGGAACCAGGATACCTGTTCCAGACAGCGAGAACATCCATACACTTCTTCTAAGCAATATATCTGGTGTTAGCAGCGGGGATGAGTTGGAGCTTGAGATAGAACCGGAAGCTGGAAAATCCTGGCGGATAAATTTAAAGTTTGAACATGTAAGCTTAACTAAGTCAACAATCGATTCTTATACCATAGAATACCCTATAGCTCGTCCGGTTCATACTGAATACCCTAGAACTAAGGTTGAGGACGGTTTGGATTTGCTGACTGTGGGTCCTAACGGCCTTTATGATTATGATGACGATAATGATATAGAGGATTTTGTACTTATAAAGGGTAAGGCTATGCTAAGGGTTGTGAAAATGGATGTTGAAGGTGCAGGATTATTTATGCGGCCTTAGAAAAAAAAGGGAGGGGAGATGCTTAAGAAGATTTTAATCTTATTTATAGTTTATTTTATCCTCTATCCTTCAACCTTTATCCTTGCTTATTCTGCTGATAAAACCTGGGGTGGTGGAGGTGATGGAGTCAGTTGGTCTGATCAAGATAATTGGTATCCGCCTGTAGTACCTACGGCTAGTGATGATGTCTTAATTGATATTGAAGATGGCGAGATAACTGCCGATCAAACTTTTAACGCTAAGTCAATTACTGTTGGCGGTAGAGAAACCACGACGCTAACTACCGATAGTTTTGTTTTTGGTACGGTTGAGCCCGATGAGGTAACTGATTCGGCCATAATTAATCGTTCTGGTGGAAAGATTACTTTCGGTGGTTCAGGCGTAATTACTTTAAAAGGTAAATATGAATCCTCAAAGCAGGCCTCTACTATTACCTCTGAACCGAGCTTTATGTTCTGGGTAGAGTAATTAAACCTATTTCAAAAAAACAAGGAGTATAAAATGGTTAAGAAAGTGACAATTTTAATAATATTTCTTCTAATAGGGGCAATAGTTTCTTCGCCCTTAGCCTTTACTCAAAACAAGGCTAAAAGTATGGAAGAGGAAATGAAAGAAGTCCAGGAAAGGATCGAAGCCTTACGAACTATTACGAATCTGCCCGTATCCGATGTTACTTATGCAACCATTGCGATTAAAGCTCTCTATTATCAAAATATTCAGATAATCGAGCTCCTCGAGCAGATGAGAGACCTGCTTAAACAAAGTCTTGAAAAAAAAGAATAAAAGGGTAAGAATTATCTTACCGCTGAATAAAAAGATAAGGATTTTACTATGGAAAGAGTATATTTAACTAGAGCAGGATATGAAAGGTTGGTTGAAGAACTAGAGCATTTAAAGCAGGTAAAGAGAAAAGAGATTTCTGCTGCCATAGAGCATGCCCGTTCCTTAGGTGACTTAAAGGAAAATGCTGAATATCATGCAGCCAAGGATGCAATGGCAAAGAGTGAAACTAGAGTGTTGGAGTTAGAGGATAAGCTAAGTCGAGTTGAAATCATTGATGGTAATAATAGTGATAGCGATAAAGCTTATATTGGTGCAAAGTTAAAACTTCTTGATTTAGATAGTGATGACCAAATTGAGTATACTTTGGTAGGCCAAGAAGAAGCAAATGCTATAGAGGGTTTAATTTCTGTGACCTCTCCAGTGGGTAAAGCCTTACTTGGGCGTAAAGAGGGCGATGTTATAAAGGTAGATGTTCCAGCCGGAACCGTTGAATATAAAATAATCAAAATATTAAGGTAATGTTAAAGAAACCGGAATTAGTTGCCCCAGCCGGAGATTGGAGTTCTCTTCGTAGTGCTATAGCCTCAGGCGCTAATGGTGTCTATTTCGGGGTTAAGGGCCTAAGTATGCGTAACCTGGCAACCAACTTTGATACGCTTGAGATAAAAAAGGTAATTGAACTGCTTCATGAGAAGAAGCGCAAGGGGTACCTGGCTTTAAATACTATTGTTTACAACAAAGAGGTTACGAAGGTTACCAAGATTTTAAAAGCAGCTTCTAAAGCAGGGGTAGATGGTGTCATCCTTTGGGATATGGCTGTTTTTGCTAAAGCTAAAGAGTTAGGTTTGAGAGTTCATTTATCTACTCAAGCTTCAGTGGCTAATTACTTAGCTCTAAAAGAGTATGCTTTAAGAGGAGTAAAGAGAGTGGTTTTAGCTCGAGAGTGTAAACTTCCTGAGATAAAAGAAATAATTCGAAGAGTAAAAAAAGAAAAGCTTGATTGTGAAGTTGAGGCTTTTATTCATGGGGCAATGTGTTTAAGCGTCTCCGGTCGATGTTTCCTTTCCGAATTCACATTCTCAAAATCAGCCAATCGTGGCGAATGCATTCAGCCTTGTCGGAGAGAGTATGTAATTGCTGATACTCAGGGTGAGTGTCAATATATAGCCGGCCAAGATTATATTTTAAGTCCCAAGGATTTATGTACTATTGATTTTATTGATAAGTTGATTGAATCGGGGATTAATTCTTTTAAGATTGAGGGGCGTATTCGTTCCCCAGAGTATGTAGGGGTGGTAACTTCGGTATATCGAAGAGCAATTGATTCTTACTTTAAGGGTAAGCTAACTAAAACCCTAAAAGAGAAGTTAAAAAAAGAGTTAAGCACTGTTTACAACAGGGGATTTTCGAGTGGTTTTTATTTGGGTCAGCCAAAAGAATCTCCAAGTAGATTTCTAGAGAGTACTCATGAGAAAGTTTATTTGGGTGAGGTGATAAAGTTCTATAAGAAAATTAATGTAGCCGAAGTCAAGGTGCTAAGCGCTGGTTTAAAAAAAGGAGCTCAAATTTTGTGTATTGGCAAAAATACTCCGGCTTCGTTTGCCAAGGTTGGCGGCATTCAAATAAATCATAAGTTTGTAGACAATTTAAAAAAAGGCGAAATTGGAGGAGTCAAACTTCCCTTTATTGTTAAGCGTAAAGATAAGGTTTTTCTTTGGCAGAAGAAGGCTAGCATTTAAGTTTGGATCAAGAGGAGGTTTCTCTAAAAAATTATTTGACAAGTTAAGAGTACTTATTATAATAGTATACCAAGAAGGTATACTATGCTTAATTTTAATAACACCCTTACTTATGGTTTAAGATTTTTGATTAACTTATCTATGAGTGGTGATAAGCCTAAGCAGCTTAAAAGAATCGCTCAAGAGGAGGATATTTCTTTGCAGTATTTAAGGAAGTTAATGATTCCTTTAGAGCGAGCAGGAATAATAAAAGGTTTGCGTGGTCCCGGAGGTGGGTTTATACTTAATAGGCCTCCGGCTCAGATTAGCCTTCTTGCCGTAAGCGATACACTTAATCATAGCAAGGCTATTGATTGTGTTAAGGGTACCTCAGGCTGCCAACGCTTTGGTAATTGTGTTGTGAAAGATTTATTGGAAGAAGTTTATAATAAGATTCACTCAGTACTTAAAAATAAAACTTTAGCTATGATAATAAAAAGAGGTAAGAGATGATTTATCTAGATTATAATGCTACTACTCCTACTGATGAAAGAGTTTTAAGGAAGATGATGCCTTACCTAAAAGGTATCTATGGCAATCCTTCATCAGTATACCGTTTTGCTCAAGAATCAAAGCGGGCAGTCGAAGAAGCTAGAGAAAATCTTGCCAAATTGTTAAATGCTGAGGCTAGTGAAATTGTATTTACCTCAGGAGGAACCGAGTCTGACAATACGGCAATAAAAGGTATTGCCCTTGCTAAGGAAGCTAAAGGAAAACACATTATTACTTCTAAGATTGAACATCATGCAGTTTTGCATGCTTGTGGGTTTTTAGAGAGCCAAGGATTTGAAGTAACCTATTTAGGGGTTGATCAGTACGGGCGAATAAATTTAAAAGAGCTAAAGGAGAGCATTCGCAAAGACACTATTTTAGTTTCAATTATCTATGCTAATAATGAAGTTGGAACAATTCAGCCGATAAAGGAAATCGCTGATATTTGCAGGGGGAGTAAGGTTTGTTTTCATAGTGATGCAGTTCAAGCTGTAGGTAAGGTCAATGTAGACCTAGGAGTCTTAGGTTTGGATTTGCTTTCTCTTTCCGGCCATAAATTTTATGGGCCTAAAGGTGTAGGTGCTCTGTATGTAAAAAAGGGTCTAAAGTTTATTCCACTTTTTCATGGCGGCGGACATGAGCGAGGAAGACGCTCGGGGACTGAGAACGTTTCCGGTATAGTTGGTTTGGGCGAAGCCGCTCGAATAGCTAAACTTGAAATTGAAGATGAAGGAAAAAGAGTAAAACTTCTTAGAGATAAACTAGAGCAGGGAATCCTAAAAAGTATCCCGGAGGTAAAGGCTAACGGTGACCCTGATAACCGAGTGTTTAACACTTTAAATGTATGCATTAGGCATATTGAAGGTGAGAGCATTCTGATAAATTTAGATTTTGAAGGAATATGTGCGTCCAGTGGCTCAGCTTGTACTTCCGGCTCTCTAGAACCTTCGCATGTTCTCTTGGCCATGGGTATACCAGCTGAGATTGCTCACGGTTCCTTGCGAATGAGTTTAGGAAAGCATACGAATATTAAGGAGATTGATAAGGTTTTAGAGGCGTTACCGCCAATTGTTGAAAAATTAAGAAAGATTTCGCCATTTTGGCAAAATAAATAAAAGGGGTCTGCTATGAGATTAAACAATGACAAAGAATTTTTAAGAAAAGAAATTTTAAAATTAAAACAAGAAAAAAATGCAGTTTTAATTGCTCACAACTATCAAATTCCCGAAGTTCAGGATATCGCCGATTTTTTAGGCGATTCTTTAGAGTTGTCAAAGATATCTAAAGCGGCAGACGAAGAGATTATTGTTTTTGCTGGAGTAAAATTTATGGCAGAGACTGCTAAAATTCTGTCTCCGCAGAAGGAAGTACTCTTACCAGTCCTAGAGGCTGGTTGTCCACTTGCAGAAATGATTGAGCCTGAACAAGTTATAGAGTTAAAACGAAAACATCCTGATGCTTGGGTGGTTAGTTATGTAAATACGACTGCCCAGATTAAGGCCTTAAGCGATGTTTGTTGCACATCAGCTAATGCTGTTACTGTCGTTAATAACGTTCCAGTCAAAAAGGTAATTTTCATACCGGATAAGAATTTAGGTTGGTGGGTGCAAAAGAATGTTCCTGAAAAAGAAATAATTATTTGGCCGGGATATTGCCTTGTTCATGAATATTTTTCTTATAAAGATTTAGAAGAATCACGTAAGCTTTACCCTGATGCTGAAATTATGGTTCATCCTGAATGTCAAAGTAATATATTGGAAGAAGCTGACTACGTTGTCTCAACTGCAGGGATGCTGGCAAAAGCCAAAGAATCAAAGGCCAAAAAAATTATTGTTGGAACTGAGGAAGGAATGATTTATCGTTTGAGCAAAGAAAATCCTGATAAACAATTCTACTCCCTAGGTAATGCCAAAGTTTGTACGGACATGAAGAGAACTTCTTTGACTGATATTCATCAGGCCTTAACTAAGGATGAGTATAAAATTGAATTAAGTTCAGAAATAATCGAACGGGCTAAAATTGCCCTGGAAAGGATGGTGAGTTATGTCTAATCTTGATTATACAAATAAGGTTTTAGATTATTTCCGCAATCCTCGTAATATGGGCGAGATGAAAGACCCTGATGGTATTGGTAAGGTCGGAAATGCTGTCTGTGGTGATGTAATGTGGATATATCTTAGAATTAAAAATGATATTATTACTGACTGTAAGTTTAAAACTTTTGGTTGTGTTGCAGCAATTGCGACTTCGTCAGCCTTAACTGAGCTTGCTAAAGGAAAAACCCTAGAAGAAGCTTTGAAGATTACCAACAAGGATGTAGCTAAGGAATTAGAGGGTCTGCCTCCGATAAAAATGCATTGTTCTCTTTTAGCTGAAGAGGGTTTAAGAGCAGCTATAGAAGATTACCGCAAAAAAACTTCACAAGATAAACAAAAATGAAAAAAAGAATTGCAGTGGGCCTAAGTGGAGGTATTGACTCTTCTTTTGCCGCTTATCTATTGAAAAAAAAGGGTTGGGATGTAGTCGGTTTTACTCTTAAATTTTATCCCCAAGAGAATCGTTGTTGTGATTTAGATAGTCTTGACCAGGCTAGAGATTTATGTCATAAGCTAGATATTGCTCACTATACAATAGATGTTGGTGATTTATTTCAAAAAGAAATTATTAATTATTTCCTAGATAGCTATCTTCAAGGATTAACACCTAATCCCTGTGCCTATTGTAATCGTTTGATTAAGTTCGGGAGTTTTTTCAAGAAGCTAAAATCCTTAGGTTTTGACTATTTAGCTACCGGCCACTATGCTCGTGTAATTAAGAAGGGCAAAAATTACTTACTTAAAAGCGGAAAAGACAGTAAAAAATCTCAAGAGTACTTTTTGGCGTTATTGGACCCTTTAGTTTTAAAACATTTAGTTTTTCCCTTGGGTAATTACACTAAAACTGAGGTTAAAAGAATTGCTAAACGTAAAAAAATTATTTATAAACAGAGAAAGGAAAGCCAAGATGTATGTTTTGTTAAAGAAAAAAATTATCCGGAGTTTATTGAAAATAACCGTAGTGATTATTATAAGTATTCTGGAGAGATAAAGCACATAAGCGGTAAAGTTCTAGGTCGACATAAGGGGATTTATCAATACACATATGGTCAAAGAAGTGGCTTAGGAGTTGCTTGGAAAGAGCCCCTTTATGTTATCAGTATTGATGCTAAGGATAATAGCGTTATTGTTGGTGAGCGTAATTTTTTAAAAAAAGATACTTTTATCGTAAACTCCCTTAATTGGCTTTATCCGTTTAAGCAGTATAAAGACCTTAGTGTAAGGGTACGTTATAATTCACCGGCTTGTAAGTGTAGCTTAAAAATTAATGGAGAAACTGCCCAAGTAAAGCTAGCTAAGAAAATTGAGGCGATAGCTTCGGGACAATTAGCTGCCTTTTACCATAAGGATTTATTGCTTGGTGGTGGAATTATCGCAAGATAAATTTAAACAATGATCATCTTTCATGCTATAATTAAAAAAAGTGGAGCAGTAGATGTCTAAAAAGAATATAAACCTATCAAAACTTTCTGAGGAGGAGTTACTCAATTTGCGGGTATGCGAATTACCTCTAAGTATAGAGGGTACCTGGCTAGAGGAGTGCGTAAAAGCGCTTTATCAGGAATTAGAAGATAGAGGCTTTCGGTTTCAGCCCCCTTGTTATTTAGCTGATGAGTGGCTCACTCCGGATAAGGAACCAGTTGTCGGGGTTCCGTTTTTTCTAGCTCATCCGGCTCTGATTAAATTAGAGAAGAAAATGGTTTTAGATGCTGAAGGGTCTACTCGTTCCTGGTGTATGAAACTTCTGCGCCATGAGACTGGCCATGCTTTAAATTATGCCTATAAATTATATCGTCGCAAAAAATGGCAGAAAGTTTTTGGCCAATTCTCTAAGCAGTATGATGATACTTATCGTTTTCGGCCTTATAGTAAGAGTTTTGTGAGGCATTTGGAAGATTATTATGCTCAATACCATCCTGATGAGGATTTTGCTGAGACTTTTGCGGTCTGGCTTACTCCCGGTTTAAATTGGCAGTCTCAATATAAGGGTTGGAAAGCCCTTGCCAAGCTTAATTATGTAGATGAGCTAATGAATGAGATTAAGGGCAAGGAGTCTTTAGTCAAACGGGGCAAGAAATATTGGGAAGCTTCAAGAATGCGGATAAATTTAAAAAACTTCTATAAGAAAAAGCGTCATTCATACATGGAAGATTTTCCTGATTTTCACGATTCTAATTTAAAGAAAATATTTTTAGAACCTCTAGATCATAGTTCCAGTAAGAAGAATAAAGAAACCCTAGCGGCTAATACTATACGAAGATACAAAAAAGACATTTTAAATAATATAGCTACATGGACCGGCGAGAAGAAGTATATTATAAATGATCTCCTAGATACAATAATTCAACGCTGCAAAGCTTTAGAGCTTTTCTCCGATCAATTGGAGTCTTTAGTGGTATTAAGAGTTTCTACATACATTACTGCTTTAGTTATGAATTATCTTTATACCGGAGGGTTTAGCCGAGAAAAATGAAAAAGTTAAAGGTTCTTCTGCTTTTTGATAGTCCTTATTTTACACCGCGTGGTTATGATTTTAAAAAGGAGTTTAAAGATTTTGATTGGGGTTCTGAATCTGACATTTATAATGCTCTTATAGCTAATGGACATAAGGTAAGCCTTTTAGGTTTATTTAATGATATTAATATTTTATTGGAGGAGGTTAAAGAAAATAAGCCCGATGTTATATTCAATGCTGCTGAAGTTTTTGATCAAAAGTCTTATTTAGACAAGAATGTTGTTAGTGTGTTAGAGTTACTGGGAATCCCTTATACTGGTGCTTCGGCAACTAGTTTGATTATTTGTGGCAATAAGGCCTTATGTAAGAAGATTTTAAGTTTTCATAAAATAAAGGTTCCCAATTTTTATACTTTTTACAAGAATCATAAAATATGGTTACCTAAACGTCTTAAGCTTCCTCTAATTGTAAAGCCTCTTCGTGAAGAAGCTTCTCGAGGTATATCTCAGGCGTCGGTTGTAGATAGTGAGGAAGCTATGATTGAGAGGGTAAAATTTATTCACGATAGTATAAAAGATGATGCAATAGTTGAGGAGTATATTGACGGAAGAGAGTTCTACGTAAGCGTATTAGGTAATAAAAGGGTTAGAGTATTTCCTATACGGGAGATGAAATTCGGAGACTTTGGCGAGGATGAACCAAGAATAGCTACCTATAAGGCAAAGTGGGATTATGAATATCGTGAGAAGTGGGGCATAAAAAATGAATTCGCCGGAAGGCTTCCTAATGGTTTAGCCAAGAAGGTAGAAGAAATCTGTAAGCGTGCTTACAAAGCATTAAATATGCAATGTTATGATCGTTTTGACATAAGGATTACAACAGATTCTAAGATATATATTATTGAAGCTAATGCTAATCCTTGTTTAGATGAGTATGATGAGTTAGGTCAATCAGCGATTAAGGCCGGAATTACTTACAATAAGCTGATTCAGAAGATAATCAATATGGGTTTGAAGCGAACAAGCTAGTAAAAGGAGAGCTATGGGTGCAGAATTTTCAGTTAAACAGTTTCATAATGTAGGCGGAGTTAGCTCAGTTATTACCGGGGTTGTTGAATCAGGTGAGATTATTGAAGGTGCGGTAGGCCTTACTGCCTGCAGTAAGAAGTTTACTGTAGTAAAGATTGAAGTTAAAGGACAGCAAATTCGTAAAGCCCACGAAGGTGAGAAGGTTAATATCTCTGTTAAGTATCTTAGCCGTTCAGATATAAGAATTAACGAGATTTTTCATTTTTAATTAAGATAAAACATAAAAGAATAAGCAGTGATGCCTAGAATCATCCCTTTGTTCTTATTTTTCTTCTTTCTGCCAATCTGTATTTTTGCCCAGGATATTAAAGAAGCTGATTTAGTTGGTTCTTGGTATCCGGGTGAACCTCAAACGTTGAAGAATGAAATAAATAATTACCTGGATTTAGCAAATGTACCATCAATTGAAGGTGAGGTGGTAGCTCTTATATTGCCGCATGCTGGTTTAGTTTACTCCGGAAGTACAGCAGCTTATGGTTTCAAAGCTCTTGAGGATAATGAAATTGAAAAGATTATCTTAGTTGGGTTTAGCCATAAGATCGATTTTGACGGTATAGCCGCCTTTTCTTACCAAGGTTTTAGAACACCTTTGGGAATTCTAAATATTGATCAAGAATTAACCAAAAGAATAGCTTCATTTAATACGAAGATTTTTACCTATCCTAAAGCCTTTGAAAACGAGAATTCACTAGAGTTAATCATACCGTTTATTCAGACATATTTTAAAAAGCCAAAAGTCGTGTTATTAGCTTTAGGCTCTCAGAGTTGGGAAAATGTTCAAATTCTAACGCAGGCTCTTACAAAATCCTTAAGCGATGAGAATAATTGCTTGATTATCGCTAGCACGGATATGAGTCATTATCTCCCCTTAGCTACGGCATTAAAAGTTGATCAAGAAACCGTAGAATTGCTTATGAAAATGGATCCCCAAGCTTTATTTATAGCTGCTAAGGAAAAGAATCGTATGTGTGGTTTAGGTGCAGTAGCAGCAGTAATGGCAGTGGCAAAAAAATTAGGAGCAAATAGATTAAAAGTCTTGAAGCAGTCAACCTCAGCCCAAGCTAGTGGTGATGAGAGCAGAGTAGTTGGTTATTTGAGCGCGGCAATGGTAAGAGATAATAACCAAAAAATCCAGGAGAGTGAAAAAATGAAGGATCTTCTTAATGCCAATCAAAGAAAGGAATTGCTAAAGTTAGCTCGAGATACGATTGCTTTTTATCTTGACCAAGGAAAACCCCTAGAAAGAGATACCAACGATGAAACTTTAAAAGAGGTAATGGGTGTTTTTGTTACCTTGCATCGCAATCAGCAGTTGCGTGGCTGCATCGGGAATATAATTGGCACTAAGTCGCTTTATCTGGGAGTAAGAGATATGGCTATTGCCGCAGCCACCCAGGATTTTCGTTTTAAGAGT
>Ga0208279_1000792_pt1 | contig 21595 bp, 12 predicted proteins | sample AntAceMetag02UKM_FD_184766 | JGI IMG/M metagenome (GOLD analysis project Ga0208279, IMG submission 184766) | Saline lake microbial communities from Ace Lake, Antarctica - Antarctic Ace Lake Metagenome 02UKM (SPAdes) (version 2) | ecosystem: Environmental > Aquatic > Non-marine Saline and... | reverse complement strand
CCACTCCTTGGTTAGAAAAAAGTGTTTCCATGCCTTTTAAAATTTGATCGGATTTTACCGAAAAATGGTATTTTTAAGATAATATGCATTTTCTTAAAAATACTGTTAATTTGACTTTTTTACAAACTATTTATTTGAGTCGTATTTTTCGGTGGAAGCGTTTGCGTAGCAGGGTTCAACCCGTACTGTTCAGGAGTGATGGAGAAAAAAGAAATGTGCCGGTTGTTGACGCCACCTTGAGCCCTCAAGATCATTTCGAGAGAAAATCGATTATTACCGTTAGAAGACTTTAAAAAGATCAAGATGCTATCCATTTGCCTGTATTAATGGAAAGGTATCCACAGATCGAGAGCACCTCATAATATTCTAAAGTTCCTTGACATTTCAACCCTTTTCGTTAAGTATACAAAAGCTTTATCAATATAACAGAAGGTGCTATGAATTAAACAACAAACGATCTTTTCTTTCCAAGCACAAGAAAGGTCTGAAAAATGGCAAATAGTCATACGCCCCTCTTCCTTTAAAGTATATTTGCAACCAGTTCAAAATGATTGAGCGAGAAAGAATAGTATTGATGTTGACAGAAACACAAAAGTCTAAACTTGGGCACTTCGGATTCAGCTTCGCAAGAGGAGGCGCGCATACGGCGCGCACAATAATGTTGCAGGAATTACGTCTCTTGTTATCTTACGTGAATAATCCCTGCGCTGATAAAGACGATTATATGCGAGCGATAGTGCAGGATAATTGTCTTGGAAAAAGGTCAGGTAAAACCAGGCAACTCACAGCTAAACATCTCATCGAACTTTATTCCCTCGATCCATCAGAAACCTTATTCCACTCGCTCCTGTATTTCTGGCACAGGGATATTAATGGTCAGCCTCTCCTCGCACTCCTTTGCGCATATGCAAGAGATAGCATCCTACGTATGAGTGTCCCCTTCATTCTGAATTTTACTGAAGGGACTCTTATAAAACGGGAAGATTTAGAGGAATTTATTGATAAAAAAGAGCCCGGACGCTTTAGTGAAGCAACCTTGAAATCGACGGCACAAAACATCAATGCCACATGGACAAAAGCTGGGCATCTCGTAGGACGTAAAAAAAAGATACGTTCCAGAGCGAAGGCCACAGCAGGTTCAGCATCCTACGCCTTACTTCTCGGGTATCTGAGAGGAATACGGGGAGAAGCCCTGCTTAAAAGCGAATATGCGAAGCTTCTCGACTGTTCCACCGAACATGTCATCGAACTGGCCGAAGAAGCCACACGACGGGGATGGATTGTCTTCAAACGGGTTGGCAATGTAATGGAGGTCTTATTCCCTAATGTATTAACGATACAAGATATGGAGTGGGTTCGTGAGCAAGATTAAGAGACTCCTTCAATCATACGGCAGATTTATTGAGATTCCGTGGAGACAAGACGCAGCGGCGGCACAGCGTGTTATTTTTTGTGTCTATAACGAAAATGAAGAACTCCGCATAAGGGCAAGGATTGACGAATTTGAAATTGTGACAAAACGTGCGGGGCATGATTGGATTGTCTTCGACCTCACGAATACATTTGCCGACTGGCTTACCGGGCAACGATATGCCAAGAGCTATTTCCAGAAGCCGCATCTTCTTTCTGCGTTATTACCGAAATATCTCGTGTTCATCGAACAGGAATTCCAGAAATTTCTGGACGAGAAAGCGGCAGGAGAAAATTGTGTGGTCGCCTTGACAGGGGTGGGCTCGCTTTTCGGTTTCCTTAAAGTGAAAGAAGTCGTTGATAGACTTGCTCCGCTTGTCTCAGGTCGTCTCCTTATTTTTTTCCCAGGGATGTATGAGGATAACAACTATAGATTGCTGGATGGGTATGATGGGTGGAATTACCTTGCCGTGCCCATAACTGCGAACAAGGAATATTAATAGGGGAGTTCAACATGCTGAACAGAGCGATTTATCAGAGAGATCCATCTACCAAAAAACTGGTTAATGAAGGCGTAGCTAACGTTAATGATGATATGTCAACAGAAGCCTTGGCCGTCCTTCGATATGAGCTGGAAACTTTTGTATGCGATGGCCAATATGAAAAGGGTATGGCACATGTCCTGGAAACGTACCTTAAAAATATCAGTCAGGCGCAACAACCAGCTGTGTGGGTAAGCGGTTTCTATGGATCGGGCAAATCACATCTGGTTAAAATGCTTCGCGCTCTCTGGTTAGATACGGTATTTGAAGACGGGGCTACCGCCCGAGGCATCGTCAATCTACCGCAGAGTATTCGGGATATATTCAAGGAACTCAGCACGGAAGGCAAAAGGTTGGGAGGATTGCATGCGGCGTCGGGTACGCTTGGTGCGAGCGCCAGTGGAAGTGTACGCCTCGCGTTACTGAGTATCATCTTCAAATCAGTAGGCTTGCCGGAACAATACCCTGTGGCTCATTTTGTTATGTGGCTGAAAAGTGAGGGGATATACGATGACGTACGGATTTTTGTCGAGGAGAAAGGATATGGCTGGCAGGAAGAGTTGGACAATTTTTATGTAGCCGAAGGGTTGCATGAAGCCCTCATCCATACAAAACCTAATTTATTTTCGTCGACCTCCACATGTGTCGAAACGCTCAACAATCTTTATCCCTATGTGCCTGATGTGAGTAACGACGAAATGATTAAGGCATTTCGTCAGGCACTTTCAGGCAACGGCAAGTTACCCCTCACACTCATTGTGCTTGACGAAGTTCAACAATATATCGGTGAAGACACCCAAAAGTCTTCGGAGGTGCAAGAAGCCGTTGAGGCCTGCTGCAAAAATATTGGCAGCAAACTCTTGTTTATCGGTACAGGCCAGACGGCAATAACCGGAACATCTAATCTCAAAAAACTCGAAGGCCGTTTTACAATTCGCGTTGAGCTTTCTGATGCTGATGTCGACGCGGTTATTCGGAAAGTTGTCCTTGCCAAAAAGGCCGATACCATCGGCGCCATAGAGAAGTTCATGCAGACCAATATCGGTGAGATATCACGACACCTGGCCGATTCAACAATTGGTCACCGGCAGGATGATATCAATCATTTCGCGCAAGATTACCCCATACTTCCCGTGCGTCGTCGCTTCTGTGAGCATGCCCTGCGTAGTCTTGATCCGACAGGTACTGACAGTCAGCTGAGAAACCAGCTCAGCATGATACACAAGGCGATTCAAACAAATCTTGACCAGCCGCTGGGACATATTATTCCGGGAGATTATCTTTATTTTGATTCTGCCGATAAGCTGTTGCAGTCCCGTATACTACCGCGCAAGATACATGAAAAGACTATGAACTGGATCAAAGATGGAGAGAACGAGAGACTCATGGCGCGTGCCTGTGGATTAGTTTTTTTGATCAATAAACTCGCCGGTGAGAATAACGAAATCGGGATCAAAGCCACTGTCAACACAATTGCCGATCTTATGGTGGATAATCTCTCTGAGGGGAGCAGCACGCTACGTAATAAACTGCCGGCGATTCTGGACAACTGTGAAATCCTGATGAAGGTTAGCGATGAGTATCGTATTCAGACAGAAGAAAGCGCCGTCTGGAATGACGAATTTCTAAGTCAGCGTTCCAGTCTGGCTAACGAGGCTCACCGCATTGAGGCAGAACGGGATGATCGTATCCGCAAGAAGTTTGCCGAACTGGTGCGCAAGCTTTCGTTGACCCAGGGTAGTTCGAAAGTCACCCGCGATATTTTCCCGTCATTCGATGGCCAACTCCCGGACGATGCAGGCCAGCGGATCTACGTCTGGGTGCGTGACGGCTGGGCTATAGATGAAAATTCGGCACGTGTCGATGCCCTACAGGCAGGGAATCATGCGCCGACAGTTTTTGTTTTTATTCCGAAACGATCGGCTGATGACCTGAGACATAATATCATCGATTATAAGGCATCAAGTGGGACACTGGAAAAGCGCGGCGTACCGAGTGGACCAGAAGGTATGGAAGCACGTGCTGCCATGGAAACAACCAGGCAGGCGGCTGAAGGTAAAATCAACGAATTGATCGACGATGCTTTCTCCGGCGCGCATGTTTTTCAGGGTGGCGGTAACGAAATCCTCGGAAATAAATTGCAGGACATGGTGCTGGAAGCATCAGAAAATGCACTTCAGAGATTGTATCCGCAGTTCCACGTTGCCGACCATCCAGGATGGGAAAAGGTCTACTCTCGTGCAAAACAGGGCTCGCCGGATGGACTCAAAGCCGTGGGATATGAAGGGGAACCGCTCAATAACCCGGTATGCAAGGTCATTCTCGGATTTATCGGGGGTGGTAAGAAAGGCGCTGACATTCGCAGTCATTTCGAGGGATCACTTTTCGGTTGGTCGGGAGATGCCGTGGATGGTGGTCTCCAGGTCCTGCTCGTGTCGGGATTGATCCGTGCCCAGGACGAACGTGGACAAGCCATTGTTGCAACGGAGTTGGAACGTAAAGCCATAGGCAAGACACTTTTCAAAATCGAGTCTACAACGGTTACAACACCACAGCGGCTACAGATACGAAAACTATTTCAAAAGGTTGGGTTGCGAGCTGGCAAACCGGAAGAAGATGTTATCACTGCACCCCAATTTATTCAAAAGGTGCAGGTTCTGGCCGACCGTGCCGGCGGTGACGCTCCCAAGCCGACCAGGCCGGATACCTCATCATTGGAAGAGATACGCCTTACAGCAGGCAACGAGCAACTCCTCGCCCTATACAATCAACGGGAAGAATTAGGCAAGGCCATCGACGAATGGACCGACATAGCCTCGCGAATCGAAAACCGATGGCCATCCTGGTTAAACCTGTTGGAACTGCTGCGCCACGCCGGTGATATGAAAGCTGTCCAGGAAGCTCGTCAGCAGGCACAGGCTATCGAGCATCAGAGCCTCTTACTAACAGAGCCTGACCCGGTTTTGCCTTTATTGAAATCGTTGGAAGATGCGCTGCGCACTGCCCTGAACGAAATGGAATCCATGTATCAAAGTCAGCATGAACAAGGAATGGAGCGATTGCGTGGAGACGGCAATTGGAAACAACTTGAGCCGGAACAACGGCATAAGTTGTTATCCGAACAAAAATTGACCGAGGCCGATCGTCCCAAGGTTGGGGTTCAGACAATCGAAGACATTGTTCACTCGCTGCAGCGAATGCCGTTACCCATGTTTTCCGACAGGCTGGTCGCCATGAATAGCCGGTTTGACATCGTGTTAGAGGGGGCGACAGAGCTGATGGAACCGGAAACACAATTTATTCAAGTCCCGCGCCGTACCATAAAAACAGAAAAAGACATCGACGCATGGCTGGAAGATGTTAAACAACAGCTCAAGGTCGCCCTGGAACAAGGGCCGATAATTATTCGGTAGGCACCTTCGGGGGAATAACGCATGCAGCCGCTGGAAAAAACATTTAGAAACCGACTTGAGCGCACCATCAAGGATGCTCGTGATATTGCCGAGGTTGCCGCCCGTGCTGTGTTGGAGCAACTGGGTGTGGGCGAAGCCTCCCCGTTCGCCCATCTTACTGAAACAGAACGCGAACTGCGCCGCAGATTGCGCGTACATGGGCGCCAGTTGGGGGATTCGCTCAACGGGGATAAGACACAAAACTTCGACAGGCTCATGGAAGAAGTTGCCTATGAGCACTGGCACCGCATGCTCTTTGCCCGCTTCCTGGCCGCGAATAATCTGCTCATGTACCCGGACCCGGATGATCCGGTGGCTGTAACCCTAGAAGAGTGCGAAGACCTTGCTGCTGATGAAGGGGCCAAAAATGGCTGGGAACTTGCCGCCCGTTTCGCCGCCCGCATGCTGCCACAGATCTTCCGACCCGATTCCCCAGTCTTTCAATTGATGCTACCGCCGGAGCATCAGCAGAAGCTGGAGCGCCTGGTGGCCGATCTGCCTCTGGAGGTGTTCACCGCCTCCGATAGCCTCGGCTGGGTCTATCAGTTCTGGCAGGCCAAGAAGAAAGACGAGATCAATGCCTCTGAGGTAAAGATCGGTGCCCGGGAGCTTCCCGCCGTGACCCAGCTTTTCACCGAACCATACATGGTTGCATTTCTGCTGGATAATTCACTGGGTGCATGGTGGGTGAGACAGTTATCAGTGGGCAGGGGGCAGTTATCAGACAAAGCCCGAAATCTACTGCAAACTGCGAAGACAGAAGAAGAGCTTCGGGAATTTTTCAGCCTCCCAGGAGTTTCACTCTCATATTTACGGTTTGTTAAAACAGAACACTGCACACTGAAAACTGGCAACTCCAGCGTTTTCAGCGGCCCGCACTGGATGCCGGTCAGTGGTTGGTTCGAGGGTTGGCCCGATAATCTCGCAGAACTAAAAACGCTGGATCCCTGCTGTGGTTCCGGACATTTCCTGGTCGCAGCCTTTTTGATGCTGGTGTCCATGCGCATGAAGCTGGAAGACCTTTCGGCTCGCGAAGCGGTAGATGCCGTGTTGCGCGAAAACATTCACGGCCTGGAGATTGACCAACGCTGCGTGGAACTGGCTGCCTTCGCCCTGGCACTTACCGCCTGGAGATACCCGGGGGCGGGTGGCTATCGCGTATTGCCGGAGCTTAATGTGGCCTGCTCGGGGTTGGCGATAAGCGCCAAGAAGGATGAATGGCTGGCACTGGCTGGTGACAACACCAACCTTCGGCTCGCACTCGAGGAGCTTTACAAACAGTTCAAAGATGCGCCGGTTCTCGGCAGCCTGATTAATCCTGAGGCCAGTCTGGGCAAAGGCTCGTTATTTGAACTGAAGTGGGAAGAAGTTGGGCCGCTGCTGACCAAAGCGTTGGCGGGTGAGAAAGATGATGAAAAGGCTGAGATGAACGTTGTTGCTCACGGAACAGCAACAGCAGCAAATTTTCTTTCACAAAACTATGATCTCATAATCACCAACCCCCCATATTTAGGTCGGGCAGGCCATGATGACGTCCTCAAAGGCTTCGTAGATAAATACTATCAATCGTCAAAAAATGAGCTTGCAAATGTGTTCTTTGAAAGAGCAGTTAAGTTTTGTTCTCATAATAATGGTTGTATTCAGTTTGTGATGCCACAGGCTTGTCTTTTTCAATCTAGATTTAAAAAAACTAGAGAAAAGTTACTTTCTGAGAACCAGCTACTCCAGATTACATATATAGGAGAGGGTGGGTTTGATAGTAGTCAAGCAGCAGGTGCGTTTGTAATTTTACTCACAGCCAGAGCACGTAAAAATGAATTTCCCGAGTCATTACATTTGCTTGATACGTCGAAAGAAAAAAATATACCAGGAAAAGAAAAGTCGATTAAAGAAAGCGAGTTGATTGCTACAACTCATGAAATTATTAAAGCGAATCCTGATAGCATAATTGCGTTTGGAGAAGTACATCAGGATTCGCTTTTAGTGGAATTGGCAAGAGGATGGCAAGGAATTGTTAGTTCAGATAACAATAAGTTCATCTTATTCTTTTGGGAAATTCCAGCTAGGAATGAAAACTGGGTATGGATTCAGTGGCCACCTCAGAAAACTCTCGCATTTGATGGGCTAAGCTACGTAATAAAATGGGAGTATGGCCAAGGAGACTTACACAATAACTCCAATGCTCATAATTTTCCTCCGAAAGCAATACTTGCAAAGACAGGCCTTGCTATTCAGAATATAAGAAATCTAAGCGTATCCTTTTATTTAGGTGAGGTTTTCGGGACAAACATTACTGCGCTTGTTCCAGAGAAAGAGGATATTCTCCCTGCTCTTTGGGCATATTGTACTGATAAGGCATTTTATGATGATGTAAGAGCTATAGCTCCAAGAATTCTTGTTACTCCAGGGACTTTTGGAAAGTTAAAATTTGATCTCGACCACTGGATGAAAGTCGCTGAAGAGAAATACCCCAACGGCCTGCCCAAACCTTACACAGACGATCCCACCCAATGGATCTTTCACGGCCATCCCTGCGGTTCTGTGATCTGGGATGAAGAGAAAAAGTGGACCGCCCATGGCACGCTGCGCAGCGACGACACCGTGCTGCAAGTCGCCGTCGCCCGCCTCCTCGGTTACCGCTGGCCTGCCGAGATGGATGCCAACATGGAGCTGGCTGATGAACAGCGCGAATGGGTCAAGCGTTGCGAAACCTTGCTCCCTTACGCCGATGATGACGGCATCGTCTGCATCCCGCCGGTACGGGGTGAGCCATCTGCTACCGACCGTCTGCTGAACCTACTGGCCACCGCTTACAGTGATGCCTGGTCCAACGACACTTTGGTGCAACTGCTGAAAAATGCCGATCACGCAGGCAAGACGCTGGAAACCTGGCTGCGGGAGAAGTTTTTCATTCAGCACTATAAGCTGTTCCAGCACCAGCCCTTCATCTGGCACATCTGGGACGGTCTGCGCGACGGTTTTGCTGCCCTGGTCAACTACCACAAACTCGATGCCAAGCTGCTGGAAACCCTCATCTACACCTACCTCGGCGACTGGATCAGCCGCCAGAAGCAGGACATCGCCAGCGGCGTTGACGGTGCCGAGGAACGCTTGGCCGCCGCAGAAGCCCTCAAGAAAAAGCTGGAACTGATCATCGAAGGCGAGGGGTATCCTGATAAGGATAATCCCGAGAAAAGTTACGGTTACGACATCTTCGTGCGCTGGAAGCCAATCGAAAAACAGCCCATCGGCTGGGACCCGGATCTCAACGACGGCGTCCGCCTCAACATCCGGCCTTTCATGTCCGTCCCCGACGTCGGCAAACGCGGCGCAGGCGTCCTGCGCGACAAGCCCAACATTAAATGGACAAAAGACCGTGGCAAGGACGTGGAATCGACCCCCTGGTATAAACTTGGATTGCAATATGGCGGCAAGGAAGGCGACCGCATCAATGACCACCGTCTGAGCCTGGCCGAAAAGCGTGCGGCACGATATGCCAAAAAAACGGAGAAAAAATGAGCAAAAAAATAAGTGGTTCCGAGTATCCACTCTCCAAGATATTTAGTTCAGAATTTGACTATGTCATACCTTCTTATCAACGTCCCTATGCGTGGACGGATGACGAAGCCTTAGTGTTATTTGATGACTTGTATGATTTTTATCAACGGGAGAAAGAAGAAACCTATTTTCTCGGCAGCATTGTTCTCATCAAGGAAGAGGGATTGCCTCGCTCAGAGGTTATCGACGGTCAGCAACGGTTAGCCACGTTAACAATCCTTATAGCCGCACAACTTTCTGGTAAACAGCAGTCTCAGTTTTTAAAATACATTTCAGAACCAGGTAACGAATTTGAAGGTTTGGATCCCAAGCCTCGACTTACACTGCGCGAAAGAGACAGAGAATTCTTCGAAGAATATGTGCAGGGATTAGACTTTGATTGTCTCTTGAAGCTTGATCCGATCACTATAGAGAACGAAGCTCAGCGCAACATTAGGGCAAATTCGAAATGTATATTAGAATGTTTGCAAAGTGTTTTTGAAAAGAAAGAAGAAAAGTTACGTGCATTTGCTGCTTTCCTTGTTCAGCGGTGTTATCTGGTAGCGGTTTCCACTCCGAGCCAGAAATCGGCTTTCCGTGTATTCTCGATATTGAATAATAGGGGCCTGGATCTGCTTCCCACTGATATTGTGAAAGCTACTGTTATTGGTGCAATTCCTTCAGCGCTGCAAAATGAATATACTGACCGCTGGGAAGATCTGGAAGTGCAAGCGGGAAGAAACGGCTTTAATGATCTCTTTGGGCATATCAGGATGATCTATGCCAAATTTAAGGCAAAGCGCGCTATACTTGAGGAATTTCATGAGTATGTGTTAAACGCCGGCAACTCATCTGAAGAACTTATTGAGAGAGTTTTGGAACCTTATACTGAAGCGTATCTGATAGCAAAAAATCAGAATTATGTTTCCACTAAAAGCGCCCAGGATATCAATAGCCTGCTCAAATGGTTAAACCGAATTGATAATTCTGATTGGTTACCACCGGCGATTCTTTTTCTTTCCCAGAAAAACGGCGATGCCGATTATGTATTTTGGTTCTTCCGAAAGCTGGAGCGTCTTGCCGCATATCTTCATGTCTGTGCGAAGAATGTTAATCAACGTATTGAACGATATGCATCAGTTCTATCAGCCTTGGAGAAGGAACATTCAATTAATAATCCTGTTCAAGCTGTTGAATTGACCGATATAGAAAAAGAAGAAATGAGAACGGGGCTTAATGGTAGAATCTACGAATTAACCGCTCGCCGTCGTAACTATTTGATCCTTAGATTAGATTCGTTTCTTTCCGACGGTGCGGCAACTTATGATCCATCAATACTAACTATTGAACATGTTCTTCCACAGACAGTAAATGAAGGGAGTGATTGGTTGCAAGCCTGGCCTGATAAGGACGTGCGCAATGATTGGATCCATCGTATCGCAAATCTGGTTCCTTTGACACAAAGAAGAAATTCAAAAGCACTGAACTACGACTTCCAAACCAAAAAGAAGGCCTATTTCGGTGGCAAAAAGGGAATATCATCTTATGTCCTGACTACTCAGGTTTTGAACACTGAAGAATGGACACCACAGGTTGTTGAAAAGCGCCAGAAAGAGCTTCTGCAAGTTTTAACCGAAAAATGGGAGTTAGACCCAGTGTGAGAATTGTAGAAACGCTGGTACAATTCGTATGCGGTTCCGCCGTTTTCAACCCGGAAATCCAGGTAGCGCCTGCTATTTCTCACAAGTCGGGTGCCAAATGAACCAACCTGGGCACCTGAGGTAGTGCAAAAAGTCAAACGTAATTTCTCGGCATCATAGAGAGTAATTTGAGGATAATACGCAAATACAGATAAATAACATTTTATTGCAAAGTAACATTTAAAATGTTATCGTCCCAAAAAATGTTATTGTGGTGCCATGGAGAAGCTGACTCGTAAATTTGTGGAATACGTCTCTGAGGTGGCCGGTCAATCGGTCGCCTGGGGAACACGTGTGTCTGCACAATTTCCTCAATACCTGTCCCAGAGGTACGCCCTGTTTGAAATCACAATCGACCGCCGCCGGTTTTTGGGAATCATACTCAAAGACACCATTGATTTCCGGCCATCTGCGTTCGAAAAACATTTGCGGCAAATAATGCTACACACCACGCACCTGGAAGGACACTGCCTGATTGCCCAGGATCTGCCTGGTTACGTCCGCCAAAGACTTGTCGAGCGAAAAATCCCCTTCGTGGTTCCCGGGCGACAGCTTTACTGGCCGGAGTTGGGACTTGCCGTCCAAGCCAGAAGGGCGACGAGGGCTCCCGTACCTGTGGATATTGTCAGCCCTGCGACCCAAGTTGTCCTAATCTACGCTTTGACAGGCGGCATGCCGGAATCGGTTACTCCCAAGATCCTGGCAGAAAAACTAAACTATGCGACGATGAGCATGTCCCGCGCTCTTGATGAGATCGAGGCCAACAACCTGGGCCATGTGGGGCGTAACGGTCGAGAGCGGTTGCTCAGTTTTCCGGAAGGTCGGCGAACCCTGTGGCAAACAGCTTTGCCCTATATGCGAAACCCGGTGCGCGAGACGGTGCGTATCAGAAAGAGCCTGTTTACGCTCGCTTTACGCATAGCTGCGGGAGAAAGCGCCCTGGCGAGCCTGAGCATGCTTGTGTCCCCAAAAGAACAGGTCTACGCGTTGGGCCGCCAAGCCTGGAAAAGGGTTGCAGAGAAAGTTGAAACAATTCCCGTGGAAGACGAAGGGACCTGCCGCGTGCAACTGTGGCGCTACGATCCCGCGCTGTTTCCCAAAGAGGGGAAAGTGGATACTTTTTCGCTCTATCTCAGCATGCGAGACGAAGAAGATGAGCGCATAGAATCCGCTTTGGAGGAAATGATGGAGAACGTTGTATGGTCGTAGGACTCGATAAGTTTTCTGCTCACTTTGCAGGCTATCAGGATCGCTATGTTCTCATCGGCGGTGCAGCCGCCTGGCTGGTCTTGGATGAAGCTGGGATTGATCCACGCGCTACCAAGGATCTGGATATTGTTCTTTGTATTGAAGCCCTTGATCCAGAGTTTGGGGCCGCGTTTTGGGAGTTCATCAAAGCCGCCGAATATGAGAACAAGGGAAAGAGTGCGGGGGACAAGATATTTTATCGTTTTTGGAAACCGGCCAAACCTGATTATCCCTTCATGCTGGAGTTGTTCTCCCGAAAACCCGATATGCTGGTTCTTGCTGACGACAGCCACTTGACCCCGATCCCAATTGGCGAAGATGTTTCCAGTCTCTCCGCGATTCTGTTAGATGAGAACTATTACGGCTTTCTTCACCAACACAAACGTGAAATTGAAGGTGTTTCAATCATTGATGAGCAATGCCTGATCCCTCTCAAGGCACGCGCCTGGCTGGACTTGACACAGCGGAAAGCGGACGGAGGAAACGTTGACAGCAAGGACATTAGAAAACATCGAAATGATGTGCTGCGCCTTTATCAGGTTCTATTACCAACATTACGCATCGAGTTGCCCGGGGTAATCCGCAATGATTTGGCTGGATTTCTCAAGGCAATTGAGCCTGAGCTGAGTCGTCAGTTACTGAAACAACTGGACATAAAAGGAGTTGACGCTATTGACGTGCTCCAGACCATAAGGACTGTTTACGGAATCACATAAGGATAATACACGTGTCATTATTGAACGATAAACATACTGTCTGCACAGGGTTGGTAAAAGCGCTTCGCGATGCCTCCGTTTTCAACCCTGAAGTTCAGGTGGCACCTGCCTGCATTATCTGGCCGGATCGGGACCGCCAATGGGAGGCAATCGTACCCCGATTACAGAATGAATTGCCGGAACTGCTGGCGCTTGGAAATTACAAGCCCGAAAATCGCACCGGCCCTGCCATATGGCTGAGATGCGTGATCGCAGGAAAAGTTGAAGATGTCGATTTACCTGCCAATAAACCACCTATTTTTTACCTTCCCGGAGTGAGTCGTCAGGACCTGCGGGCCGTGGAGAGTTGCCCTGACCATTTAAAACCCTTGGCGGAACTTCAGTATCGCGGCGTGATCTGGTCACAGATAAATGCCAAGGACTGGACCATCCTCGCTTTCCTCAAATCGGATCAAGGCGGCTTGGGGCTGGATGTCGCCCAGGACAACGACGCAAAAAACGCCATGCAATTGGCGATTTACCGCCTGCTGGATGAAGAGATGGAACTGCTCAAGGGCAGGCGGTTGGACAAGGATTATTTCAATACCCTGCTGACGGGCGGCGACCCGGTGCGTGATCTGCTGCAATGGCTTGACCAGGAAACCGCTTTTCAGGGCAGTCGGGGTAAAAACGAATGGAAGGCTTTTGTCGAGATCTGCAAATCCCAACTGGTCTTTAATCCACAGAAAGAGGGCGTGCTTGCCGGTGCGACAAAGCTGGCTGCCCGCGAAGGCCCGTGGCAGGCAGTGTGGGAGCGATTCCGTGAGTCCCCGAAACGTTACCCCAATATTCCTCTGCAGATCAGAAAATGCCCCATGCCGCCGACAGATCTTTTTTCCAATGCTGATACGCATGGTGGTTGGCCTCAATGGAATGATGAGCAGGAGAAAGTATTGTGTGCTGAGCTTAATTCCCTGCAAAACATGCCATCACATGAAGTCCGCAAACAAATTATGGATTTGAACTTAAAACATAACGACAGACAAAAGTTGGTGTGGACAGATCTTGGCGAGACACCGTTAGCCTGTGCTTTGGAACATCTCACTATTCTTGCGGAGACGACGATAAACACCCTTGCTGCCGGTACTGCGGAAGAGGTGGCAGCCGGTTACACGACTTACGGTTGGCGGGCAGACGACGCTGTTCTAAGGGCATTGGCTTGCGCAAATAAAAAACAAGAATACGACGCAATCTCAATAGTTGTTCGATCTGTTTATATGCCGTGGGTAGAAGAATCGGCCCGTCATCTTCAAAAAATAGTATCTCAATCCAAATACCCAGGGAAAACGATTTCAAATCAGACACCCTGGCAGAAATCAACCGGCGAGTGTGTTCTTTTTATAGACGGCCTCCGCTTTGACGTTGCGCGCCGCTTAATCGAACAGCTTTCACAACAGGGATACTCGATTGAAGAAAAAACATCATGGAGCGCACTGCCAAGCATAACCGCCACCGGAAAGCCAGCTGCCACACCGGTGCGGGAAAAGATTTACGGTGAGCAGGTAGGTATAGACTTTGAACCATCCATTGCCGAAACCGGCCAATCTCTCAAAGGTGGCTACCCCCTCAAAAAGCTGCTTTCCGAAACAGGATGGACTGTACTGGAAAAATCATCAGACGGGGATGGAAGTAACAATGCCTGGTGTGAGTTTGGTAATATCGATCACGAAGGTCATGATCGGGGCTGGAAACTGGCCAAATACCTGGATGACATGTTGAAGGAAATCATAGATAGGATTGAACGGCTTTTCGCTGCAGGCTGGAAATCCATTAGAATTGTTACTGACCATGGCTGGCTTCTTCTACCAGGCGGCCTCCCGAAAATCAATCTGCCAAGCTCATTAACGGAGAGCAAATGGGGACGTTGCGCTGTGATTAAGGCGGGGGCTATCACTGACGAAAAACTCTACCCCTGGTATTGGAATCCAGACCAGAGCTTTGCACTTGCTGATGGTATAAGTTGCTATCGTGCCGGCGAAGAATTCGCCCACGGAGGACTCAGCCTGCAGGAGTGCTTAATTCTGGAATTAACAGTCTCATCCGGTACGGCAGGACAGTCTTTTACTCCATTCGAAATCACTGATGTTGTGTGGAAAGGATTGCGCTGCACCGTAGTCGTTGATGGGGAGTTCTCTGATTTGTCTCTTGATGTGCGCACGCAACCAGGTAATTCATCATCAAGCATTGTGGTCAGCGTGAAACAGTTTAAAGAGAATGGGACCGTGTCTGTTATTGTGGAGAATGAAGAACTCGAAGGGAAAGATGCAACCATTGTGTTGCTTGATCCCGACGGTGGACTTGTTGCTCAGATTCAGACGAGTATCGGTGGAGGTAATAAATGATTGAACTTGATCACATTGATAGAATAGCGGCTGGCTCGTTGGATGGATATCTGGTTCGGAAGGATCTTGTCAGAACATTCAGCCGCCAATTCCCGGTACCAACATATGTTGTGGAATTCTTATTAGGCCGATACTGCGCAAGTGTTGATCCTGAAGAAATTAATGAAGGCTTGGAGATTGCTCAGCGCCAGCTGAAGTCACGCACTGTTAAGGCGGGAGAAGAAGAACTTTTTAAAGCCAGAGCCAGAGAAAACGGTGAGGTGAAGATAATCGACCTTATCACCGCCCGCCTTGATGCTAAGACTGACTCGTATGTGGCGACACTCCCAAGTTTAGGTTTGCGCAATGCTCGTATAAATCCAGAATTGGTCAATCAGCATGAAAGGATGCTAACTGGAGGATTCTATGCTGAAATAACCTTGACATACGACGCGCTTGACCAGGAAACAAAAGGACGTCCGTTCTGGGTTGAAAGCCTTCGTGAAATTCAGCTTTCACGACGCGATGTGTTGGATATGCTAGCGAAGGCTCGAAATAATTTTTCAACCGAGGAATGGAAAACATTTTTGCTGCGAAGTATAGGCATTGAATCCTCGGGACTTTCCGAACGACAGAAAAACTCATTTTTGTTGAGAATGGTTCCCTTTGTCGAACGTAATTACAACATCGTGGAACTGGGGCCTCGTGGCACGGGGAAGAGTCACCTCTTCCAGCAAGTTTCCCCTTATGCTCACCTGATTTCCGGCGGTAAGGCCACAGTGGCACGAATGTTTGTCAATATGTCTTCAGGTCAGCGCGGATTGGTCTGTCAGTATGATGTTGTCTGTTTCGATGAAATATCGGGAGTTACATTCGACCAGAAAGATGGAATCAACATCATGAAGGGATATATGGAGTCAGGTGAATTCAGCAGAGGAAAGGAAAGCATCCGCGCCGATGGAAGCCTCGTTCTTGTAGGCAACTTTGAAGTGGATGTCGAACATCAGCAGCGCATCGGCCACCTTTTCGGTCCGATGCCGCCTGAAATACGAGATGATACCGCATTTATGGACCGCATACATGGATATTTACCGGGATGGGATGTGCCAAAGATCAACAAGGAACTGCTTACAAATCATTTTGGTTTGGTGAGTGATTTCCTTTCAGAATGCTGGAGCCACTTACGTAACCAAAGTCGAATATCAACTCTTCAAAATCGTGTTTACTTTGGTGGGGCGCTTAGTGGCCGAGATACAAATGCCGTCAACAAGACCGTCAGTGGATTGATAAAATTGCTCTATCCAGGTGGAGAGTCCGAGATTCCTGATGATGACCTCGAATGGGCAGTTCGTATCGCCATGGAGGCTCGAAGGCGTGTCAAAGAGCAACAGAAAAGGATTGGTGCGGCAGAATTCCGAAACACCCATTTCAGTTATATAATGGGTGAAGAAGGAGTCGAAAAATTTGTCTCAACACCCGAATTGCAGAGTGAGAGCAGTATTGGCGGAGATCCCTTAGAGCCCGGTCAAGTGTGGACCATCAGCCCCGGTGGCGTCGACGAACATCCTGGTCTCTACCGCATCGAGGTCAATGAAGGCCCTGGCTCAGGAGTCAAAATCCTAAATAAACCGATCCCAGCGGCATTCAGAGAAAGTATGGGATATGCGGAGCAAAACTTATATGCTCGTGCCACTCATTTGGTGGGCGACAAAGATCCCAGGCACCACGAATTCTCCGCACAACTGAGGGCTTTTGATGCATCGAAGTCCGGGACTAAGCTTGGAGTGGCAGCCCTTTTAGCACTTTGCACTGCGATTTTAAAAAAGAGCGTGAGAGGCGGATTGATCATTGTCGGCGAGATCAACCTTGGCGGTTCTATCGAGCCGATCCACAATTCCGTCACGATTGCAGAGATTGCAATTGAAAAAGGCGCTATTTTACTCCTTATGCCAGTAACATGTCGTCGACAGCTTTTCGACCTTTCCGATGACATGGCCACCAAAATCGATATCCAATTTTATTCTGATGCCCGGGACGCATTGCTGAAGGCTATGATGGAGTGATGCGAGTTAGAGGAGATTGAGTTTACACTCTTTCTGTAAAACAAGCAGTGACTCAAGTCCTGCCACAAGATACATTATGAAAACCTGCAAGAGATGCTTCCGAGAATTTGATGAAGAAGAGGTATTAGATGCCAATGTCAGTCCTGCAATAGGGTTGGCTGATATCATGCTCCGGGATCTTGGCATTGAAGATATTAATGACCTGTGCCCGCAATGCAGGGAGAAGCTGGGCGTGATGGATCTTCTGGGATTTGGTCAGTAAGGAAAAATACACGGTTTAGCCTCCCACATTCCAAATCGCATTCATTGATCTGGCCAGATCACCCAACCTCTCGACTTGTATTTGAACTGAATGAGTGTGGTTCATGAAAATATGGCATGAGCAGACGTTGTCTCCACCTACTACTCATCAAAATCATTTCAGGAGAAAGTTAACGATTACCGCTTGAAAGCCTCACTGTAATATCCCTTGACAAAACACCACCATGGAGTTAGTAGCTTAGCACGTTGTATTGATCTTGAACGCATCATGTGTGCCTGTTAAGAACTGTAACCGGGGGGATTATGGTCTGATCATCTAAAGCCCTGTTTCTCAAAACGAGAGATGGGGCCTTTTGTTTTTTGTGAACAACTTAATATTTGCCGGTGACAAGACGAAATAAATGGGGTTTTATACTGATCTGCATAATACCCCTGTTTCACCCAAGTAATTAATAAATCCGAGGGAATTATGGACAAGAGCCTTAACGGCCTTACAAGCTGGTTTGCTTATATGCCAAAATGGCTTCAGGACGCAGCCAGGCGGATAATTTTAAAAGGCGAAATTGATTATGATGACCTTGCTGAATTAATTATATTGTGTAAACAGGAAGCAGGAATTGAAAATTCAAAAGGTCTAAAACTCACATTTCAAGGAATCCCCAAAGACGCCTTTCAGCGTGACGAAAGTGATGTAAGCCTTCATCTGAAACAAATTTCAAAAATCAAGGGTATTAATGCGCTAGCACCTCGAAAACCGCTCACATTTGGCGAAGACCCCATGGTGATTATTTACGGAGGGACCGGTTCGGGTAAGTCTGGTTATGTGCGGACTTTAAAGCATGCTTGTGGAGCAAAAAACCCCGGGATTCTTCACGGTAATATTTTTAACCGACAGGATGCAGATAAAAGCTGCACTTTTGAGGTGATGGTAGACTCAAAACTAAAAGAACTCGAATGGTCAGAAGACGCGGGCATTTTAGACGATATTAGAACCATAGAAATTTACGATACTGACTGCGCGCATGTCTATTTAACAGAAGAAAATGAGGTTGCCTATGAACCCTGGGCCTTGTCATTATTCAGTAAATTAACCAATGTTTGCAGAATTATCAGTGAAAAGCTGAAAAATGAGATCGATATGTCCTTTTCAAAAACATCCTCCCTGCCTATAAAATTCCAAGACACAAAAAGCGCTTCATTTTATTCTAACTTGAGCCATCACACCAAACAACAAGACATAGGCATAAAATGCAAGTGGGACCCAAGCTTTGAAAAAGAACTGGTAGCCTTAAACAAGCGATTATCAGAGCCTGATCCTGCCCAAAAAGCCAAAGAACTGAGAAGAACAAAGACAAACCTTTTGGCTCTCCAGGGTGAGCTTGAAAAGATTAGAGACAAATTAACTGATGAAAAATGTTCTGCATACCTTGGTAACAAGAAAGACGCTGCCACAAAAAGAAGAGCAGCAGATGAAGACGCCAAAAAAGTTTTCGAAAATGCGCCTCTTGACGGTGTTGGATCAGAAACTTGGCGGTTACTTTGGGAACAGGCCCGACAATATTCTGAAAAAATGGCATACAAAGACATTGCATTTCCAAACATATCAGAAGGTGCAAGGTGCGTTCTTTGCCAGCAGCTTTTTGACCTGGAAGCAAAACAGCGCTTTGGAGCATTTGAAAAATTTGTTAAAGGCGAATTGCAGAAGCAGGCCATTAAAGCCGAGACGCTTGTAAAAAACCTTAAAGAAGACATCGAGGACATTCTTTCGGATAAAGAAATCCTTTTATATATTAATTCGGCGGGCATAAAAAACGAGGACAAAAGAAGCGAGATTCTGAAGTTTCATGCCTTGATGATAAACAGAAAGAATTCCTTGCTTAAGGCTGAATCTTTGTCGGATGTTAAAGGCTTGTCGGAAAAAACATTGTTTGAAAAACTGAAAGCTCAGGCCAAAGATCTGGAGAGGCAAGTCGAACAATTTGATAAAGACGCGGAAAAGGAGAATCGCAAGAGCCTTGAAAATCAGGCAAAGGAATTGGAGGCCCAAAAATGGTTGTCTGAACAAAAAAGCCCCATTGAAGATGAAGTTAAACGACTTAAAGACGTTCACGCTTTAACCGAGGCACGTAAATTAACTTATACCAGAAAATTATCAGATAAAAAATCAGACCTCACAGACGAACTAATATCCCCTGCCTTTATCAAGCGCTTTGAAAATGAGTTAAAAACCCTAGGGGCTGACCGCATTAAGGTTCAACTCGTCAAAACAAGAACCGAATATGGCCGCGTGTATCACAGAATTTTACCAAAGAACTGTGTAAAGGATGTATGCACAGCTGAAATATTGAGCGAAGGAGAGTTCCGCATAGTGTCTTTAGCCGCTTTTCTGGCTGATGTGGAAGGTCCTACCCAAAATACGCCATTTATTTTCGATGACCCCATCTCATCATTAGACCAAGACTATGAGGAAGCCACCTGCAAAAGATTAATAGATCTTTGTCAACACCGCCAGGTAATTGTCTTCACGCACCGCCTCTCACTCCTTGCACTCTTAGAAAATTCGGCAAAGAAAAAAGGGGTAAAGCCTTCTGTTGTATGCCTCAGAAATGAAAGCTGGGGGGCTGGGGAGCCAGGAGAGACGCTGATTAACGAAAAAAGACCTGATCGTGCCCTGAATTACATTTTAAAAAACAGATTGCCGGGAGCCAAAAAAATATATGATGAAGTTGGCAGGGTTGAATATGAAGAAACCGCTAAAGGTATTTGCAGGGACTTAAGAATATTGATCGAACGAATAATTGAAAATGATTTACTCTCGGACGTGGTTCAGCGTTTTAGACGGGAAGTGCAGACCAAAAACAAAATCCATAATCTGGCAAGAATAAATGCTGACGATTGCAAATTATTAGATGATTATATGACCGAGTATTCTAAATATGAACACTCACAGCCCTACGAAACACCTGTCCCGATGCCTGAACCCGACAAGATAGAAAGTGACCTGGAGAATATTATAACGTGGCTTAATGATTTTAAGGCAAGATAAGACTTTCTCTTTTTCCTATGCTATCTAATACCCGCATCGCCCAACCACACAGCTTCAGCAGATGAACTGCTGAACTGGAATGCTATGTATAAGGATATAACTTTGAATGTATTCAACAGATTACATACATAAAAAATTCACAATGGCGATTTATGAACTTGCCATAGGTGAAGGAGATGCGCGATCAAGAGTTGGTAAGGCCTATTACAATTTTTGGCATATTAAGGCAGACGAATTTCCAGATCATTTAATGAAAAAGCGGGATAAGATTGATCGCCTTCTGACAAGACTTCCTGGGAGAAAAGGTTATATAATCCCTGACAATCTGAGAAAAATGAAAAATAAGACAGCCTCCAAAATAGCAGAGTTAATGCTGGAGATATACCTTGAACTTGAGTAATACAAAAGTCGGAAAAATAGTGACAGCGACTATTTTTTAATGATTACAGAAAAAAATCCGCTACTTGTTCTTTACTCATGATTTTCTCGACTACAGGAAGTTACAAATATCACGTCACCCGGGAATAATCACGATCAATAATCTGCACATTTCCACCTGTTATCATTGATCTGGCCAGATCACCCAATCTCTCGCTTTGTATCTGTAATTGTGCTTGTCCATCTTCAATCCCGGCTTATGGAGAAGACTGTAGACAAGGAATGTCCATAAAATAGTATTTTTAAGCTTTCATACATAATCTTAAATATACTGCTAATTTGACTTTTTTTACAAACCATTTATTGCAAGTCAACAAATGAGGGGAATCGTTTTGCGTAGCAGCTTTCAACCCGTACTGTTCAGGTAAGATAAAGGGAAACGCCAAGAGAGCCTGTTATCGACGCCACCTACAAAGCTTGACGATTGGTGAGGATCAGGGAAAAGCCACATTCATGCCAAGACTCGCTCGCATCATAGCGCCCAATTATCCGCATCACATTACCCAACGGGGTAATAACCGCGCCGATGTCTTTTTTAATAAAGATCAGGACGAAAACATCTACTGGTCGGCCTCTGGGAAGTGAAGCATTCATTGCGGGACCGGAGACCACGCTTTGCCGGTAGATACTGCCGGGTAAAGCCGGTCGCCCAAAAAAACCAAAGGCCATTTAATACGGGAAGTGTCCCTATTTTACCAACTACTGTTTTAGAATTATCACATACCTGGATATGACTCCAAGTATTCTTTTTTTCTGCATTGCGGAGACGACTACTGCGCTGAAGCGTTGCGCTGACATGGGGGCCTGGATAAAGTGGGTGTG
>Ga0208279_1000790_pt1 | contig 21659 bp, 14 predicted proteins | sample AntAceMetag02UKM_FD_184766 | JGI IMG/M metagenome (GOLD analysis project Ga0208279, IMG submission 184766) | Saline lake microbial communities from Ace Lake, Antarctica - Antarctic Ace Lake Metagenome 02UKM (SPAdes) (version 2) | ecosystem: Environmental > Aquatic > Non-marine Saline and... | reverse complement strand
GCCGATACCTTGACGATTCCCGACTGGTGTAACATCTTTGGCTTCACCGGTGCGACGGCCGCCAACGACTTGAGTTTCGATATGAACAAGCGCGGTGGCGAGAACCAGTACTGCATCCACGTCTATGGCTGGGAGCAGAACATCCTGGAGATCGATCTGGAGTGGCACCACTTGGCCGCGACCTATGACGGCACCACGATTGTGTCGTACAGCGACGGGTATCTCGTGGGCAGTACAGACCGCGAGCTCAACACCGATGACATCGTGCACATGGGCAAACGCGCCCACAGCGATCCCCTGTGGCCGGGTTCCGTCGATGAGGTTCGTATCTACAACCAAGCCTTGTCCGCAGGAGAAATCGCCTCGCTGGCCGGTAAGACAGCGCCGCTGCACAAGGCGTTCTAGAGTCACAGCACGGACGAGGTCGCAACGGCTATCCAGCCGTAGCGTCACCGGCGTCCAATCTGGCAACAAACGAGGGCCTGCGTCACCTGGACGCGGGCCCTCGTTCTTTCTCAAGGCGGCGTCTGGACGAAAGTGGGACACGAACTGTGGCGGAAACCATCGCCCGGCGGAGTCACGGGTTCTCGCTCTGGCCAGTCGCTGCAAAGTAGTGGTACAGCGCCTCAGCCAATTGAGCGCCGAAGAGTTCCCAGTGCTCGGCCGACGGAGTGTCGTCTAGACCTGCGATCCACGTATCGTTGAGTTCCAGTACGCAGGCATCAATTCGGAAGCGTTCGACCAATCCTTCCTCGATAGTTCCCGTTCTGTAGCCGGATCTCGTACTGCCCTCAGTAAACCAGGTGTGTTTCCTGAGCATGGCCTCGAAGACATCCATCCTCTTCAGGTACTTTTCCAACCCGATGTCCAGACGCGTGACATGCAATTGCCCACTGCTATCGTTGTGTAAGTCGATCACCAGATTCGGAGCCTTTCCCTGACCGACCATTGTGGTAAGCCACCCTTCCAGGGCGGCGTTTTCCGGGGCAACGACCGGGTCCGCCGGTTTGTCCCACTTGCGGTTCAGATCGGCTCCCAACTGGTTGAACCGGGTGCGGCCGCGCACGACGCCATCCTTATTGGCCATGGGCATGATGTAAACACAGTACCTCTTGAGGTAACGGGCGGCATCAGCATCTGCGCGGAGCAACCGGTCGATCAGACCCTGAATTGCCCAACTGCCTCCCGCTTCCCAAGGATGGGCGCGACCGCGCAGCAAGACGCAATGGGGGGCGTCGGCGTTTCCCACACGGACTATCTCGAGATCTCGTCCTTCAACGGTCTCCCCAATCTTTGTGATTTCCACCAAAGGTGAGAGACGAATCCGCTTGAGCAAGTCCTGGAGGTCGGACAGGCGATACGGTTGCAGGCGAGCGAGATAGAGCGAACCGGTGTGGGTGACTAGGGTAAACTTGAAACCATGGTCGGCCGTGGTCTCGGCGCGTACGGGGCGCCAGACCTTGCCGTCCTCAGAGACAAAGGAGAGACATCCATCCTTACCCGGCGAGCTTTTTCGTCCGTTGTAGATATTCTCAAGGTTGTGCAGAACAATGGTCAGGGGCGCATCCGGTTTCGCCTGTAGCTCGAAGAACCAATGGCCATTGGCGCGATTGGGGGAGCCGCGCTCCTGGTCGTACACGAGACTAATATGGATGACGCCGGCGTCGTCCGTTTCCCAATACAAGGGACAGGCGTTCTCGAAACTCGTATTGATGAAGATAAGCGGTGGTTCTCGATCGGCGGCAGTAAGGACCCCAACGCCCATGAGTCCGGAAAGGATGACACACAGCCAGACCGACAAGGCGGGCTCATAACCCAAGGCACCCGTCGCGTGGTTCCCGATTTGAAGGCGGCTTGACGCTCTGTTGGCGTTTTTCATGCTGGCGCTCCTAGAATCTGATCTTCTGTCCTCACCCGGGAGATTAACACAGAAGTGGCGCCGCTGCAATTGACGAGCATGTTGTTCTTGACCTGTCGCCACGGCGAGATAGGATGAGGCACTTTGTGATTCGGGTGGCCGCCATAGCGGTCCCCTTGAGTGAATTCGTCTATCGACATGAATGAAGGACTTGCGGCTCCATGGTATCTTGTGACGGCAAATTGGGTGCAATTTTCGATTTTGACGGGGTTCTGGTGGACAGCGGATGGGCGCATCGACAGGCATGGTTCGATCTGGCCGAGAAGGAAGGTCTGGAAATGTCGGACGAATTCTTCAACGCAACGTTCGGAATGCAAAATGACACTATCTTGCCGATGCTGAAGCCGGACATATCCCGACCCGAAATGGAGCGGCTCGCCGATTGGAAGGAGCAACGCTACCGGGACCTGGTTCAGAGCCGCCCGGAATTGGCTCAAGGTGTCACGGCATTGCTTGGCGATCTGAAGGCCAACGGCTTCAAGGTGGCAATCGGCTCCTCTGCACCGCGAGCCAACATAGAGGTGTTCTGGCACTCACTTGAATTGAGCCAATACATCGACGCGTGCGTGACCAAGGAACAGGTGATCGAGGGCAAGCCGGCGCCGGAAACGTTTCTCAAGGCGGCCCAACAGCTTTCGCTGTCACCGGCCCACTGCGTCGTCGTTGAGGATGCCGTCCACGGCGTTGAGGCTGGCCGGGCCGCCGGCATGTCCGTCATCGCCGTGACAACGACCCGAAGCCGGCCCGAACTGTCTATGGCTCAACGCGTCGTCGATAGTTTGGCCGAGTTGTCCGCCGACGATTTCCGCACGCTGATTGGTCAGAGGGCGTGAGGCGCGCATGAGGATCTACGTGAAGTTATGCCTGACTGCGGTGTTCTGGGGGGGCGCCTTTGTCGCCGGCAAGCACGTCTCAGGGCATATGGATCCCTTCACCATCGCGTTTCTTCGTTTTGCCATCGCCTCCGTCTTGCTGTTGGCGTTGATCTGGAAGAAAGAACGCGGGCTGCCCCGATTGGACCGTGTACATATTCTCGCCATCATTCTCCTCGGGGCGACGGGGATCTTCGCCTATAACGCCATGTTCTTCAAAGGACTGAGCCTGATAGAGGCCAGCCGGGCGTCGCTGCTCATCGCTACCTGTCCGGCGTTTATCGCCATGGCTTCTGGAGTGCTGTTCAGAGAGAAACTTGGCATGGTCCGGATCGCGGGAATTTTCTTGTCCATCCTGGGCGCTGCGTTGGTTATCTCGCGAGGTGACTTGAGTCGAGTACTGGCCGGTGGCGTCGGCCTGGGCGAACTGCTCATTCTCGGCTGCGTCCTGAACTGGGTAGCGTACTCGCTGATTGGCAAGGTTGTCATGCGGACCCTCTCGCCCCTGGCAACGGTGTTCTATTCCGTCGTTGCGGGCACGATAGCTCTGTCCGTGTCGGCTTACTTCGAAGGATTCAGCGCGAACCTGAGCCGAGCGTCTGCTGTCGATTGGCTGGCGATTATCTATATGGCGGTCTTTGCCACGGTGATCGGCTTTGTGTGGTTCTACGAAGGTGTCAAACACCTCGGGGCGACGCGGGCCGGCCTGTTCATCAACTTCGTTCCCGTCTTTGCGGTTCTGCTGGCCTTTCTCATCCTGGACGAACCTCTGACGGCCTCCCTCGCCGTGGGGGCGATGTGCGTCCTGTCCGGCGTTTACCTGACAAACAAGACCCCACCGTCGGCCTCTCGGACACTTTGACAGTCGCGTCCCAGTCCCTGTCTTTAGCCTTTGGAGGAAGGGGTCTGCAAGGGCGCATCTTGGCCATCGGCACGGCCCGGCTGGCGCTCTCGGCGACGCGGGGATGAAGTCGGCTGCGGCACCGTCTCAATGCGAATAGGCGTTCCTGCCGCGGCTGTCGTGGCGCTGCAGATGTCGGATTCAGCAACCGCTAGGGCGTAAAGCCTGTAGTCCACACGGTTGGCGTCATACACGACATCCTCCATGAACATTTTCTCATCCTTGGCCACGTCCCTCTTCAGTACGACATCGTCCGCCAGGCAGATCGGCAGACCCTGGTTGGCCGGGCAATTCTCGATCAGGCCATAGTTGGTATAGCCTCCGATGCCGTCGAGTCTCTCGCCCTTGCGAAGGTCACGCTTGGCATAGGCGTAAACGTTAGTCCGGAAACCATAAGTCGGTTGGAGCAATGTCTCATGATCCAGAAACGCCTCGGCCACGCATTGCATTGCTTCGACGTGACAGAGATGGTACGGGCGGTTGAAGACGTAGAACGGTCCATCGCCCTGCTGAGATGGGAAGTAGTTCATCATTTTCTGTTGGAAGGGATGATCGCATCGAGCAACCACAAACACGCCCCCGTAGGGTTGCGATCCCAGGACGTAATCCACCACGGCCCTGTCGCGCGCGTAGAGTCGGTCGAAATCGAACACGTCCAACGTTTCGACGATACTCTGTGTTCTGGGGCCGTGCATGCCAGGGACATCCGTTTCCATGTCGAGCGCATTGGCCACGAGGGCCATCTCGACGCACAGTTTTGTCCCATCGGTGTACGCCGTGCACATCTTGTAGTCCAGGAACCGCTTGTCCGCCTCAGGGATGATGCTGGTCGGATTGACATAGCGGTCCAGGAAGCCCTTGATGTTGCCGGCCATGACCACGTCGAATCCCCACAGAGTGACCTCTCGCGCCAGTCGCACGATGACTCCGGGTTGATCGCCATCGCAAGTGGAGTAAACAACCCCATTCTTCTCCGCCAACCGCATAAGATGGGGACCGAAGATCAGATCGGCTTCGGCATTCATCATCACCACATGGATGCCATTTCCCAGCGCCACGGCGGCATAATGACCACCACCGGCTACGGCGCTGGAGGATTCGATCAGCACATCCACTGACTCACATTGGGCAACCAACTCGCCGTCCTCGCAAACGGCCACGGCGCCGCATCGAATGGCATCGTGCATTTCACCTAGATCGCCGGCTACCTGATGCTTGCAGTCCAGGTCCATACACGCGTTGGTGGCTTTTTCGACCACAATATCAGCGATCGCCACACACTCAATGCCCGGGGTGATATTACACTGATGCAACAAGGCCTTTCCCGTGTGACCGGCCCCAACGATGCCGACTCTGATGGGTCGAGCGAGGGTTTCTAACCTAGTGAGCAAATCCGCCATGACTTCGCCTCCAATGCGTCCCTTCTCCTGTAACGAACGGGCACCATACTGCCAGGAGCCATCATGGCTCCCACTTGGCTTACACCCATCCTCCATACCACATAAACCATCGACCTATTCACCACCACTAAGTATAGTGATTTTACCGCTCAGTTCGGCCGCTGACAAGCAAGATTTCCGTTTGTTCACTGCGTTTTTTGGGACTTTTTTGGGTTTCTCCCTTCGGAACAGGAGTCGCGCCGCCAGCCTCAAACGTCACCGAGACGCCAGGAAACCCCTTCAGAGACCGTGACCTGATTTGGCGGCACTTCAAAATCAGAATTCCGCAGCTCAGCCGTCGCTGTTGAAAAAAGCGTGGGCTATCGGTATGCTATTAGCAGGATGAACCTTGATCCGGGGTTTCCGTGTATCGAAGGAGGATGTTGATGAAACGGCGTGCTTTCCTGCAGGGGCTTGCTGCGGCGCTCACCGGTCCGTGTTTGCTGGACGCACTCGACCGGACAGAATGCACGGCGAGTGCAATGGGAACTCACAGTTCCGGTATGAACGTCCTGTGCATCGTTGTCGAGGATCTGACCACCGAGGCCGTGGGATGCTACGGCAATCCAGTGGTCAAAACTCCCTGTCTGGACCGACTGGCGAAAACCGCCACGCGCTTCACCCGATGTTACTGCCAGAGCCCCATGTGTGACATGTCGGGCAAAGCCTTCCTGACAGGGTTGCGTCCCGGCATGACACGGGGACACGACAACGCCGATTCTGGGGGGCAGTTTCCGCTGAAGACAAAACCATTGATACCCGGATTGATCCACCAATACGGTATCCACACCGTAAACATCGGCGAACTCTTCCATCATCCAGGAGCAGTCCGGCAACCGTGTTCCGGATACACGCCGGACCGAGACAGCAAAGAAGATACGGCTCAGTCAAGGGCGAAACACGCCGCTCATCTCCTCGGGCAACTGGCCGAGGAAAAGAGGCAATTCTTCATGACTCTCAGCTTCTCGAAGCCGCTCACGCCGCTGCGATGCCCCGACGCCTATCTTGATCTTCATGACCTGGAAGACATCGCTGTGCCTCCCGCCCCTCCAGAGCAGGATTCGAACATTCCGGCGGTCGCCAAGCATCTTGGCCGCAACGACGCCGCCGACGAGGGACCTGTCACCGATGAGGCGGCCCGAAAGGCCATTCAGGCATACTATGGCTGCATGTCACTTGTCGATGCCCAGATCGGAGTCGTGCTCGATGCGCTGGACCGTGAGAATCTGAACAATGATACGATCGTCATTATCTTCAGCAATCACGGGTATCACCTGGGTCAGCATGGTCTGTGGGGTAAACGCACCCTCTTCGAACAATCCACTCGCGTTCCACTGTTCGTTCGAGTACCGGGGCGAAATGTAGAGGGAAGCGTGTGTGACGAAATCGTGGAGTTGGTCGACCTGCCATCCACACTCTGCGAACTCCTGGCAATCCCTTCTCCGGAGGGTCTGGAGGGCGTGAGTTTCCTGCCGTTGCTGTCAGATCCGCGGCAGCCCTGGAAACTGGCTGCTTTCACCACCTGCGTTGTAGCTGGTCACATTGGCCGATCAGTCCGAACCAAACGCTGGCGCTACACGGACTGGCGGTCCTGCGAAACCTCGCTACGACAATTTGAACTCTACGATCTGAACACTGATCCTTGGGAGCAGACGAATCTGGTATTGGACCCGGCCTGTCGGACTCAACGGACTATATTAGCCAATCTCCTGCAGCGCGGTTGGTCGGTGGCTTATCAGCGCGGGGCCACAGAATCGGCTCACCAAGTGGGACTACCTCAACATCGTTGCAGGCACATTCTGTGGTAAACAGACCGAGCAGCACGGTCAGAACTCAACCATCTCCGATAATTTTGTCTGTTAGATTTGACTGGACGTCCCAAAACATCGATGCCCTTGATGTACGTATGGAGAAAGTCAAGCAAGCATACCGTTTTGCTGCGAGATCAACGTTCTGCGGCATTGACTGCGGGGTGGTTCCATGGTATAATAATGCATATCTTTTGGGGGTGTCGTAGCTATGAATGAAGTGTTCTTGACTATGTTCGTCATGTTCCTGTTTTTGCTGGGCGTCACAACAAAGTAACCTGCAAATTGATGGCTCCAGTCCTCTATACAGCGTGCGCCAAATGGCGTCGTTGTCAATGTGTGCTGCTGTGGCGCATTGCTGACGGGGTTCAGAACGTGTAGGTGGCCCCGAGGAGGAGCGAGAACATGGTGTCGTCCTCAATGATCGGGCTGTCGCTGATCTCGTCGTCCAACCATTCATACTGGAAGCCGAGAAACAATCCCCAATGCATCGACAGCTTGCGCCGAACGGCCATTCTGACGACGGGACTGATCGTATCGCTCGGGGCGTAGGCAGGTCGGCCCGCGCGGGCTTCGCTGGTCCTGACGCCATAGTAGTAGTCCACTAGATCGCCGCTGCGCCATCGTAACGCGACAGAGGGAATGAAAGTGAATCCGGCGTATGGAAACATGGCCGTATAGCTGGTCTCAAGCTCCTGCCCATCGTGCCTGCCCAGGAGATCCGTCACGAACACGGCGCTGAGCAGTCCCCAGTCGGTTCTCCAAGACAAGTCCAGGCCGCCATCGAGTGTAATCTCCCGATTATCCATGCCGTTCAAAGCGGAACTGTCGCTGGCCGAATAGCCCTCAAAGCGGGGACGCAGCGTCGGTCCCACGGACAAGCCTTCGTATTTGAGAAGGCGATAGCCACCGCTGATGCCGCGGAGGTACAGTCTTTCACCTTCATAGCCAAACATCGGAACGGGGTAGATCTTGGAATCTACGCCATCGTAAGGCTTTGAACTGATCACGGCCCCCGCACCGACAAAAACCTTGGCCTTCTTAGATTCCACCTGCGTCTCGTCCGTCGATGCGAACGCGCTCACCGTAACGCCGGCAATGACAAGAATCACGGCTACTACGACATTCACTTTGATCATGCTGCGGTCCCCCCGTTTCGGGCATCTCTTGTTTCCACCAACTGACAAGGGCAAGCACAACGTGCCGGTCCTACACCCCACTCAGCAACACAGAGACCATAACAATTCTATGGAACACCGCCAGCAAAATTTTACGACAAGACCGGGCTTACGCAGATTGGCCGAGGGCGCCAATGAACGTGGCGAACCGCGTCAAGTGATGCGATAGCGAGGAATCGCCAACGCCCCCAAGTGTAACCACATAAAGAGCCCTCGATATCCGGAACAGGGCATCGAGGGCTCGCAACATGCAACGGGATATGTGAGCGTTCAGCCGCCAACGCGGACGATGTATCCATGTGTCTGCGACGCCGCCCTCAGTTCATCTTATTCGTACGCATAGAAAGCGATGCCTTCAAAGATATAGACAGCCGCATACTGGTTGATGATCTTGTCCTTCTCGGTCTCACTCATCGTGTAGAAATGGCCGCCTTCTGTGGGACTCCAGAAACGATAAACCGGCTTGCACTCAGCGGGCTGCTTGCCCTCAGGATATGCGTAGAAGACCGGGCCTTCATACGTCCACGTGTAGTCGAACTGGGTGATCAGCTTGTCCTTCTCCGCCTCACTGATGGTGTAAAAATGCGATCCGAGACGGCCCGACCAAAAGCGATAGACCGGCACCAGATTCGAATTGTGCTGTGTGGCGCACGTCTTGAAGACCGGACCTTCATAGGTCCAGGCATCGGCGTAGTTGTCGATCAGTTTGTCTCTCTCTCTTTCGCTGACCGTATAGAAATGCTTGCTCGTGATGGGGGACCAGAAGCGATAGACCGCCGTGTAGAGCACTTCAAACTCATGCCCCATCGAAACGCCCTTGCCGTAGGCAAATGGAATCCCATCAGCGTTGGTGACTTCGTAGGCGTTCTCAAAGGACAACTCGGCATCGTAAGCACCCTCGTTCAAGGTGTAAGCGTTGGAACTGGTGGCGTGGCCGGCCAAAGTGTCGACAACGACGTCCTGACCACTGCCGGGATCGATGATGGCCAAGAAGATAGTATTGATGCCGCTGGCGGCGTCCCACGATACCATTACAGGAGAACCCGCGCCGCCTCCATAGGTGGGATCAATAATATTCGGCTTCTGCGTAGGCATCGTCAGCGTCGTGCTCGATCCCGGAACGCCATACCAGAACGCAGTCTGATGAGTCGTACCGTCCGTGTAGTACAGCGTGACGGTATATTCCCCGTCGCCGTAGTCGGCCAAAGGCGGGCTCAAGGCAAACTCGGCCATATACGTCCAAATGTGGGTCGTTCCCGTGACTTGATGGTAGGTGTCCACGTACGTCGAAGAGGCGTGCGGAGCGCTGCTGATCGTGTAGGTCTGGCCTCCCGGCGTGTGGAACTGAACGTTGGTGACATTGTCGGCTGTCTGGAGTTCCATCAGGAACGTGTTGGCCGGAGCCGCATCGCTGGGGGAATCATAGGCCTTGCCCTGGGCGATCTGCATGCGATACAGATAGTCCGAGACAAAGCGGCCGCGGTATTCAAAGGCGCCCATATCCACCATTGCTGCGCCGTCTTCGTCCCCGTCAACAACCCGTGGCTTCCCGTCAAAATCATAGCTCGTGATCCCAGGGGCCGAGTTGTTGCCGACATCGATACAGGGAGAGCCGAAAGGCAGAGTGAAATCATCGTAGTCCGGATTGCTGAAACCCGGGTCGACGCGAAGGTTGCCTGTCCCTGGATAAGTGCTGTCACCCTGGATGTCGCAGTAATTCGCCACCGTTTCGGCGGGAAAGAGCATGGTGTTGTTGTGAATGCCGGGGTTGGTGAGAAGAACCTCGTTGCCCCATAGAATGCAGTTCGTCAGTGTCGCGCTGGCGTTACTGCTGTATAACCCTCCGCCGCGTGTGGCGCTGTTGCCGTACATCGTGCAATTGGTGAAACGAGCCCCGGATGTGGCGCCCATATCCGTCGACTCAATGAAGACACCGCCGCCGTACCGATAGGCATAGTTGTCCGCCATGATGCAGTTGACGAACGTAGCGGTCGATCGATCCCAGACCGCTGCGCCGGTGTCGCTGACGACATTGCTAGAAAAGACGCAATCGCGTATAAAAGGTGAGCCTCCGTGGTTATACAGGCCTCCGCCGGCGGTGGTCACCGAGTTACAATCGGCGAAGATGCATTCCTGGACGCGGGTGTTGGCGAAGTTATTGCACATACCGGCGCCCACATAGGCCCCGTTGGCGGTGAAAACACAATCATCGACGATCGGGGCGCCGTCTTCGTTGTACATGCCGCCACCACCAAACTCCGAATCGACGTGGTTGCATTCATTGGCTTTGAAGGTGCAACCGGTAACAGTAAGATTCGAACGTCTTGTATAGATACCGCCGCCGTATACATTCGCCGTGTTCTTCTCGAAGACACAGTTGCTGATCGTCGCTCCATTGGCGTTATCAGCAGCGATGCCTCCTCCCATATAGTCGGCGTGATTCCGGTAGAAACGGCAGTTGACTATCGTCGGGCTGCTACTGGCGATGTATACGCCTCCGCCGCTCTGGTCGGCCGCGGCGCCCCAGGCGTACCCATTGGTGAAGGTAAAACCATCGATGTGAGCGCTAGCCGTGACCTGCAGGCAGGAGGCGAAGTCGCCACCGTCGAGTGTAGTGACATACGCCTGGCTGTCGCGTGTACTACCGACACCGCTGAAGCCGCCATAGAGTCTGGCAGCCTTCTGCACCTGGATGGCAATCCCGAGTCTGTATGTGCCCTGCTTGACCCAGATCTCGTCTCCGCTTCCAATGGCGGAGTCTTGGAGGGCCGCGCCGATGGTCTTATAGGCCGTTGCCCAGCTCTGGCCATTACTGCCGCTGCCATCCAGGGCCACATATCGCACCGTGGCCTGGGCCGCCAGCGCCGGCATCAAGGCCAGCAGGAGTACGAACTTCATAATGGGCTGTATTCTGCTCTTCATCGTTATTCCCTCCCGTGATGTTCTGCCACTCGATGCGGCCGCGAATCCCTGCAGCCCGTCAGGGCCCCTGTTGGAGGGGATGGCAGAGGTTTCAAGCATTCTCTGATTTCGACGTTAGGTACTGTATTATACTGGCTTTAGGAGGTTTACACAACAACAAAGAGGCCAGCAGCAGGAAAGACAGGGCAGCCTGGGGATATAGGCCACACTTATCAGACCCAGACCAATAGAAAAGTCGCCCAGCAGAGCGCGTGGTGACGGCTAGAGCCGCGGACAGTGAACGTATACGCTCGCCCAGACATGACTGGTATTGAGCTTTATGGCCCGCTCAAATTCCGCCCGGGCCGCGTCCATCCGGCCCAGACCAAGATATCCTAAGCCCTGGATATAGTGGGCTGAAGCCAGCCTGGCTTGTCGGGCCTGCTGCTCGCCGAATTTCGCGAATACATCCGTATCGCCGCCGTGGGCAATCTGCGATTTGGCCGTCTTGATGAGTTTCTCATAGAGGGTGTTGGCCTGGTCGACTTGACCCAGCTTGGCCATGGAGCGGGCCTGATAGAATCGGGTCTCAGGCCAGCCGTCCGTACCCTTTTGCTGGGCTGATTTCTCATCGTAGACTCCGGCTTCCTCGGCGTTCCCCAGAGCGTCATAGGCTCGCGCCGTGTAGTAAGCCACCTGGGGCGCCCGCGCGTCGTTCTGGGGCCTGCCCACCGAGAGGTTCTCCGGATACTCCCCAGCAGCCAGGAAGTCCTTCAGAGCCGCGTGCGGTCGATCCTCGGCCAGATGAGCCAGTCCCCGCAGCAGATGGGCGTCCACGTAAACGCCGTGAATTCCGCCACCGCCCTCTCGTACGTGGAAGTGCCGGCTCGCCAGGAAGTCGATGGCCTGGTCGTACCGGCCTTCCAGAACCAAGACCGTGATCTCTCTGACAAAGCTGTCGTCGCGTTGGACAACCACCCCGTGATGCTTCTCGAACATCGCCAGGCGTTTTCCAGGTGCTACGTTGCCCAACTCGTACAACCGATCGAGTTCGGTGAAGAATCGAGCATCGCTGCCGTCGCCGGCAATCGCCTTCTCGTAACTGGCGATCGCGTCAGGGATACTGTGCCGCGTGCGATAGTAAGCCCAGCCCAGATTCCGATGGGCTCGTGCAAAGGCGCCGTCAATGCCAACGGCCCGTTCCCAGTGACCGATCGCCCGCTCGGGTTGAATCTCATACAGAGCGTTGCCAAGATAGTAATGCGCCCGCGCGTCATCAGAGTTTTGTTCCGTCGTTGCGGTCAGGATCTCGATGGACTCGGCTCGGTGTGGGAAGCAGTAATCGATAGGCATCTTCGCCGCCAGCGCCAAGAGCCTCTTGGCGGCAGCGTCACGCCCCATCTGCTGATGGAGATAACCCAGATAGTAGTAGATCAGTGGGTGTGTTCCCATCGAGATCGTCTTGTCCTTGCTCGCCCGACTCAACACGGCGATCGCCTCACCCGGCAACCCCCAGCTCATATAGTCAGTGGCCAGTTCCAGATAGGACTGGACGTCCTGTCGCATCTTGGCCTCTTGTTCTTCGAGCAGTCGTGCGGCGCGCCGGCCCTTATGAGTCAGATACAACTCATTCATCGCCAGGAAATCGAGTGGGTCTTCGGCCAGCACCGATTGGGCCAGGGCCTGGGCCCCTCTGATGTCACCCTGGCGCCGGAGAAGGGCCGTTTTCAGATTCAGCGCCTTCTTGTTGCGAACGTTTGTCGACAGGGACTTGTCAACCTGTTGGAGCGCGACGCGGTAATCACCCTGCCGGCAGGACAGCTCGGCCAACTGATAGTACGCGGCGGAATGGAACGCGTAGTCCCAGGTCGCCCGATAGAACAGGTCATACGCTTCCTCGAACCGGCCCTGGCCGCGCAGGGCGACGCCGAGGTGATAGAGGGCCTCCGTATCGCCGGGTCGCGTGTAAGAGGCCGAGACCCGCGATACGGCGCGGCGCAGATATGACTCAGCCTTCGCATACAGCGCACGATTGTTGTAGTGGATGCCCACTATCGTGTTGGTGCGGCTGTCATTGGGATCGCGCCGCAGCGCCTCCTCGTAGTAGTCGAACGGGTTGACCCTCGGGTTGTGAATCTGCTGGATGCGCCGTCCTGTCAGGTACAATTCCTCAATGGTCTTGATCTCTGGCGGCGCTGCCGGGCTCTTCACGACCTCAGGCAGGTCGGTTTCGTTCGAACGTTCGACAGGCTGATAGGCAATCAATTCAGCCCCGGACGCCGAGACGAGACTGGCACGCAGCTCCGTAATCTCAACGTCCTCCGGGACTGACACCGAGGCGGTGAACGGGCGCGCCGGGCTGATGGCAATGGTCTCTTCCAGGAGGGTCTTGTCTCGGGCCGTGAGCACTACGCGAGCCTTCTTGTGCGGCCTGGTGGTATTGAAACCCACCTGGACTGCGCCGGCGGGGTCCCGTTCGAGGTTCACCGCCGCGTCGAGATTGGCATTCTTGATGCTTCCGATCTCACGGATGGGATACCAGCACTGCTGGAACGTCTTGACCTCGTAAGGCTTGATCCAACTGTAATCGGGCTGGTTGTCAGAGAAAGCGCCGACCATCAACTCCGCGTAGGGCCCGTCCGTGTCCGTGAGGATCTTGTCCCACATGCGCCCGCGCGGTCCGGGACTCCACTCCCATAGCTTGGCGCCGCAGACGACATGGTGATTGCCCACGTGTACAACGCCGGCCTGTCGACCATGATCGTAGCCCCCCATGAAATCCTCTTGGAGATCCCAGGTGAAGAACGAGATCGGCTCGGGGTGGTTCTTCCACAAGCTCAGGTTCACCCCGCGATAGTCGACCCCGCGATAGGTCTCAGCACCGATAGGCCAGTGAGCGAAATCGTTCTTGGAGTGGTAGGTCGTCGCGTTGACGCTGGGAGGAAAAACGACCTGGTAGTCGTCATTGACGTGGACGGCGACATTGGCCCAATACAGAATCGAGTGGGGTTGCGCCGTTCGATTGAACAGTTTGACCGTTGTCTCGATACAGGAACTACCCGGCTTCAGCGTAATGCCGATCAGCCACTTCATGCGGTGCCGGCGTTCGGTTTCTCCAAACCAAATCGTCCTGCCGCCATCATCGTTCTCAGCCAGAGTGTAATCGACGGGCATGTGGGTCGTGTTGCGATGGTGATGGAAGACACACCATTCGATACCGCCGGAAACCCAGGCCCCCAGCATGCCGATCAAGGCCGGCTTGACCACGTGCTGGCGATAGAAGATCTCATGCCCGTTGGTTTTGTCCGTCGCATAGAAGAGGCGCCCGCCAATCTCGGGCAGGACGCAGAGCTTGATGTACTCGTTCTCCAGATAGAGCGCCTTGTACGTCTGCTCCACACGCGCATCCGTCACGCCGTCCAGCATGGGATAGGGATAGATCCGCTTCTGGGCCCCCTGGTATGACTCGTTGGTATAGAATCGTGGGTTTGGGTCAGGGGCGTTCAACTTGTAAGTAGGAAGCGTTAGGGGTTCCTCCCACACCTTCACCCCACCCTGGACAGAAGCCACAGCAAGAAGAACGAGCAGACACGGCAGAAACGCACGGTGGGGTAACAACATGGGCGCAGCACTCCTTTCGCTTGATCTGGATCAAACACGACCGGCCCGCATGATATCTGAACACCCGGTGATAGGCAAGTTCCTCTGTCAATCCATGCGGCCGAGCGATGTCACAGCGTCCAGACTTGGGGCACGGTGCCTGGAGACAACTCGCTGAGTATGATCGAACTTCTCTCAGGGGGGATCGGCAGGACGCGCAAATCACCGCCGGCCTCGTCGAGATGTCGGGACAGCAACGGGCCCAGTTCGCTGCAGAGCCGTCCGGACCGAGGCGCCGGCAGAAACGTGTGCATGCGGGCCCAGATATCTTTGAGAGGCTCATCCATCACATTGCCCACAGCCAGATTGACCAATGGACACGGCTGGACATCGCCCGAAGCGCTCAGATACAATCGCTCGGCCCCGGCCACACAGCCAAACCGCTCGGGCAACTCAAGGTACGCCGGCGAGTTGACCCCGGGACAATCCAGCCGAGCGGGATCATTGTTCAGCTTCTGGAATATCTCGCCACTGACACGGTGACTTTTCAGTTCGGCATGCGAACATTGGATCACCGCGCGACCGGCCGGCCTGATCGGGATGATCTCCACGAAGCCGGCGCCGAGGTCCCGGCCAAGTTTTACGAACGCGGCCACACTCTCAGCCGTAATCGATGCTTCACCGATGGCTCTCCACAGCCAATGTTCAACCAGCTGCCGCCGATATCCTGAATCTCCTTGATGAGATCCTTCAGGCGCTCGGGGGACAGCACCTTCGCCTGGCCCCGTACGTTTGAGCAATGCCGGCAGTTGTACGGGCACTTGTCGGTAATGGCCAGCGTGACCTGCTCAGGTGGGATAAAATCGCGGCGCAGGGTCCTCCTCAAACGCGTTTCAAGAGCCCGACTCGGCCAATGAGGAACATAGACGGACATCTTGTTGCATACCTGCTTGCCCGAACCGAACCGCATGATCTTGGTCCAGTCGCGCAGCATATTGGCCGCTCGGTAGGTTCGCCGGAAACGTTTGAGAATACCAGCAGCTTGGCGGGGATGACGGACGATTTCGCCGGCCAGGATTCGCAGGCTCCACAAGGTCATGTGACGCCTCAACGTGCTCGCTTGCTTCCGTGTTGCCCCAGTCAATGCTTTCATGACGACGCTCGCAACAACAGAGGTTCGAGTATTCGTCACAGGCCGCTATAAGCCCGGACTCCGTGACCTGCCCGTACTGTGGCGGATCCACCGGTCGATTCTAGCCCGTGGCGGCTATCGCGCCAGTCGCTCCGTCAAATTGCTGACCACGCGATCGATCAGCACGGGGCCCTCTTCGGTCTGGACCGATACGCACTCCATAATGGGAATCGAGCGGACACGTTCGGCGCCGAAGACTACCGCCAGGTGCTTTTGGAGCACAGCGGCCACCTCTTCTCTGAGCCGGTTGAAATCGGCGCCGTCGATTTTGTCACGCTTGTTCAGGAGCACCATGACCTCGCTCAATCTCCTCTTGGCGGTGAATCTGCGTCGGAGGACCGTGTCCAGGCGATCGCAGAACAAATGAAGCCACATCGTGGTCATCACAGTGGCTTTACTGCTGTCCAGGACGACAATAACCGCGTGCGGCTTGCGACGCCCGACCAGGGCGGCGTGCTCGACGGGACCGACCTGTCCCGGCGTATCTACCGCCCGTCGGATCTTGAGCGTGACCCCCTGTTCGCGACCGAGACCAACGGTAAAGGCGGGTGTCTTACGTACCCGATAGGTCATTTCCCGCTGCCCCTCCGGGTCCAAGGTACCCAATCGAAGATACTCGGTGAATTTGCTCTTTCCAGCCGTACTCGGGCCTAGTACGAGAATCTCCTTGCCCAAGGCGCGCGTAATGAAGGCGTACAATCCCCGCGGTTTTCCGCGTCTCATCGATCTCACGCCTTGCCCGACGGAGACCGCCTCGATTTCTACACTCATTCCGCATTTCTCCCACAGCCGGTCGCTAGCATCCGCACTGAGCGCACGAAGTCACCCTGCAACGTACGAGTCACATTCTACAGACGGCGTGCGATTTGACCAGATGATTCTTGTCACGAAAACCACCCCGAATCCAATCCGACCGGCAAAGCTATTGAAATGAAGCGGCTCGAACGACTATAATGCGGCTATCGTGGTTTCCTAAATAAGAATGCGGCACTATTGCAGGGTAAGGTTGGAATTGTCGTGAAGAGTGCAAGTGACACACTGAAGAAACTGAATCGTTCCGTGGCGCCTATCGCCAAGTGGTTACCCCATGAGTCCATTCCGTGGGTCATCGCCGGGCCGTGCAGCGCCGAATCGCTCAAGCAGATGCGCGCGACAGCCAAGGGGCTTGTCAAGTCAACGCACGTAAAGGTCTTTCGGGCCGGGGTATGGAAACCGCGCACCAGGCCAAATTCGTTCGAAGGGGTCGGAGCGGTCGGGCTCGAATGGCTCAAGGCCGTCAAGGATGAGACGGGCCTGTTGACAACCACGGAGGTGGCCAACACCGAGCACGTCGAGCTTTGCCTCAAACACGGCGTGGACATCCTCTGGATCGGGGCCCGCACGACTGTCAGCCCGTTCTCCGTGCAGGAGATCGCCAACGCGCTGAAAGGAGTCGATGTCCCTGTATTGGTCAAGAATCCCATCAACGCCGATCTGGGGCTCTGGATCGGCGCCATCGAGCGGCTCTTCGACGCAGGAATCCGCAAACTGGCGGCCATTCATCGCGGCTTCTCCACCTATGTCGAGACAGAGTTTCGCAACCAGCCCAACTGGCAGATCCCTATCGAACTGAAGCGGCGTCTGCCCCGCCTGCCGTTCATCTGTGATCCGAGCCATATCGCCGGCAACCGCCAACTGATCGAGCCTGTCTCCCAGATGGCGCTGGATTTGGGTATTCAGGGCCTGATGATTGAGAGCCATATCCGGCCGGAAGAGGCCCTCAGCGACGCGAAACAGCAGATCACCCCCAAGGAACTCTGCCGCATGGCGGACCGACTCAAGGCGCGCGATGCGGCGCTGACCGATCGCGAGTTGAAGGGACACATCGCCCGTCTACGCGCCGAGATCAGCCTGGTCGACGGCAAGATCATCGAGGACCTGGCCGAGCGTATGAAGTGGGTCGAGGAGATCGGTCGCCTCAAGCAAGAGCATAACATCCCCGTCCTGCAGATCACCCGATGGGAGAATCTCCTGGGCGACCACCTCGACAAGGCGGCAAAGGCCGGCCTGGACCCGGAATTTATCAAGACCGTTTTCGAGATCATTCATGCCCAGGCGGTCAAGCGGCAGTTGTAGCCGCCAAGCGGCATCCCACTGGGTAAGTTTCGCCTCCTGGATATCCTCACAGCCCAAAATTTGCGTATCCCATCGTTACCCTCGGGCCTCTGGCCGCCTCTCTTCTTATAGAGAGCGCTCTCGAGGGTCCGGCAATGGACCGGATCGGCAATCGATGGACAGGCTAAGGAAGGACGGGACGAGCGATGAGAGTGCTAAGAAAGCTATGGACATGGTGGTCAGCGTTGTGGGATTGCGACAGCCTCTGGCAGATCGATATTGACACCCATCAGTGGGACAACAAGGCCGAGATCCTCCGCCGGCTGTCCGGCTGAGACACGAGAGGTCATCGGGGGCATGAGACAGAGACGTCCTTTCTCAGCCTCACACCCCCCTTAATCTTCGACGGAATTCATCGGCTGCAATCCAGCCAAACCTGCCTTTTCATCCCCTCGTGTTTCCTCTACGATCTCTCATACATGGGTCTAGTTGGTCACTTCGCAAAGCATTGAGGCTTGCCAACTATCGGCAAACCGCGCCACCGCCGTATGAAGGCGGCTCTTGACGGTGCCGATGGGGATGCCCAAGATATCGGCAATCTCTGCGTAGGAAAACTTGTGGAAGTACGCTAAAACAACGATTTCCCTCAGCTTCTGCGGCATTCGGGAGAGCACGCGTTTGACCGATGCGGCCCGTTCGTCCCGAATCAAGTCCTCATAGGGCATGCGCGCGTCATGATCCAGGGCATTGAGCACATCGTCGATACTGGACTCATCGCTGTCGAACATGTTGCCCAACTGAGTCACCTCACTACGCTGGAGACGCCGCAGCGTGTCCTTGGCCTTGTTGGCCGCAATCGTAAACAACCACGGGCGCAGCGGGCGCGACAGATCGAATGTGTTCCGGCTGACGAAAACCTGAAGGAACGTCTCCTGGAACACGTCCTCAACCAGATCGGATCGGCTGAGGAACCGACGAAGGAAAGCATACACGCTGTCCTTGTACCGAGTCATCAATTCCTGGAACGCCTCTTCATCGCCGGCCGCATATCGTTGTAGCAGATCTTTATCATCCATAGTAATCCCCTTCCATTTGTCAGAAAGCTTGTGCTATCGTAACAGAAGGGCGTTTTTCGTAAATCGGGCATCGGCTGGTTCTGCTATCCGGTTTCAGCGTGGATTCTCCATCGGGAAATCCCTGATACCCCTGCGGTTTACATCCGAGCTGGAACTCTGAATGGATCTCAAACAGGGCTCCTGTGCCGATTTGTGTTGCTTTTGCCATCGGACGGTCTATCATAGGCCTTTCGGAGGGGGACCAGAGTTGACGTTTTTCTGTCCTGGGGCCTGGGTGATCGTGAAGCGACGCGCCCCTTCTGGAGGTTCTGTAGTGCCGGACAACACAGGCCAGTCCAATTCAGGCCCGAACGGAGCAGGTGATGGATTTGGCCCGAGCGGAGATCTCGTCCAGACAGTGCTCGACTCCCTGCCACATCCATTCTATGTCATTGACGTAGCGACCCATCGAATTCGATTGGCAAACCGAGCGGCCCAAGAAATGCACCAAGCGGGTGCGGCTACATGCTATACGCTGGCTCACGGCCGGAGCCAACCCTGTGGCCGAGACGACCATCCCTGCCCTGTTCAGATTATCACCGAAACCAGGCAACCGGCTGTCGTTGAGCACGTTCACCAAGATTCCCAGGGCAACCGGCGCCATGTTGAAGTCCACGCCTTTCCCATATTCAATCACAGCGGAAACGTCGTCCAGGTCATCGAGTACTGCATTGATGTCACCGAGCACAAACGCATGGTCGCACAACATGCCTGGGAGTTGGCGGTCAATAAGGCGATCGTCGACCTGGCGGATGCCCTGATCGATCCGGCATTTTCGATAGAGGAGGTCGCCGATCTTGTCCTGGATCAAGCCCGACAACTAACAGGCAGTGCGCATGGGTTCGTTTCCTCGATCGATGCGGAAACCGGCGCCAGTATTAGCCATACACTCACTCATATGATGGGCGATCAATGCCGCGTCCCGCCCGGCCAGGCAAGTATTGTGTTCAACCGCCAACCGGACGGGCGCTATCCGGGGCTCTGGGGACATGCCCTAAACGCAGCTCAGGGCTTCTACACCAACGCGCCCGCCGAACACATCGCCTCGGCCGGAATCCCTCAGGGGCATATCCCTCTGCGGAATTTCTTGACCGTCCCCGCTCTCGTCGGACGAACGACCGTTGGTCAGATTGCCTTGGCCAATGCCGAGGGTGGCTATGAAGATCGACATCTTGAGGCGATCCATCGTATCGCAAAACTCTACGCGCTGGCCGTGCAACGCCGGCGTACCGAAATGGCCCTCAAGAGCAGTGAAGAGCGATACGCGTTGGCACAGAAAGCGGCTAACATCGGCAGTTGGGACTGGAATATCATCACCGATCAGCTCGTTTGGTCCGAACGCATCGAACCGATGTTCGGTTTCGCCAAGGGCCAGTTTGCCGGAACCAATGAGGCGTCTCTCGAATGTGTTCACCCCGATGATCGCCAGTCAGTGATCGATGCGATCAGCGCCTGTGTTGATGATCGCCAAGATTATCACATCGAACACCGGATCGTCTGGCCGGATGGCACCGTGCGATGGATTTCGGCAACGGGAGATGTCATTCGGGACCCCCACGGCACGGCAATTCGCATGTTGGGGGTCGTTCAGGATATCACCGAACGCAAGCTTGCTGAAGCCCAAATCCGCGACTTGGCAAGGTTTGCATCGGAGAATCCTTCTCCCGTGCTTCGAATCCGAGGCGACGGCATGATCCTCTATAGCAACCGGCCGGGTCAGACCCTCATGAAGGCATGGAACGCCCAGCCAGGACAATTCGCACCGGCCCCGTGGCGCCGACGAATTTCCGACGTCCTCCCATTCAACTTCCCCCGTATGGCGGAGGAGGAGTGCCAGGGACGTATCTTCTCGCTGGTCCTCGTGCCCATCGCAGAAGCCGACTATGTCAATATCTATGGGCGGGATGTCACCGAACAGAAGAAGGCTGAGAGTGAGATCCACCAACTCAACCAGGATCTTGAACAACGCGTTTTGGAGCGAACCAACGAACTGACGCAGGCCAACCGACAATTGCGAGAGGCCTTCAAGCGACGCCGACGCCTGGAGCGTGAGATCCTGGAGATTAGCGAGAGAGAACAGCGACGTTTCGGAAGGGAACTGCACGACAGTCTCGGCCAGCAGTTAACCGGCATCGCTATCCTGACCAAAGTCCTGGAACAGAAGCTCGAACGACAGGCCCTGTCGGAGGCGAAGGACGCCAAGGAGATCGCCCGTCTGGCGAACCAGGCGGTGCAGGAGACGCGGCAACTGTCGCGGAGCCTTCATCCTGTCACTCTCGATGAGAATGGTTTGATGGCGGCCCTGCAGACCTTAACCACAACAACAGAGAGCGTCCTTCGCGTTTCCTGCACATTTCGTTATCAGGCACCCGTACTGGTGCGTGACGCGTCGATGGCGACCCATCTCTACCGTATCGCCCAGGAGGCCGTCACGAACGCCATCCGACACGGCGAGCCGAAGAACATTCTTATTGAGCTCCGGGAAGAGAACCGCCAAGCGACCTTGACGATCATCAATGACGGGCGTGACTTCCCCAAAGAGCTCCCGGAACACCAGGGGATGGGCCTGCAGGTAATGAACCACCGCGCAGAGATGATTGATGGAACCTTAGATGTACACCGGGGTCCTGCGGGCGGGACC
>Ga0208279_1000789_pt1 | contig 21686 bp, 21 predicted proteins | sample AntAceMetag02UKM_FD_184766 | JGI IMG/M metagenome (GOLD analysis project Ga0208279, IMG submission 184766) | Saline lake microbial communities from Ace Lake, Antarctica - Antarctic Ace Lake Metagenome 02UKM (SPAdes) (version 2) | ecosystem: Environmental > Aquatic > Non-marine Saline and... | reverse complement strand
TTCATCGTCTGCTAATCAAAGTGCGTTGAAACACACTCAAAAACAGGTCAAAATAACCCGTTTCAACGGGTTTCCTGGTATCAGCCGGGTGTTTCAACACACGGCCAGGGGGCAGGTGAACGCTTACCATTGGACTACCCAATCCCTGCGTAACCGAAATGGGTTCCGGCTGTTCTCATATTCCAGCACAGACGAGGTTACCAGTTCTATACTCCCCGCCTCGATCATCTGCAAAACCACAGCAAAAGCGAGGGTTTCCAGCCAGATCCGCGGCTGTGTCTGGTCATCAAACGGTCTATTGTACACGCTGGTATCTAGATAGACTTTCACCACGTTTCCTGTCTTCTCATTGAAATTAGAGCCACAACAATTTCTCCATTACTCCACACCTCAGCCTCTCTACTCCACTCCCCCATCGCCTGTTCCGCTGTTGGGCGGCAACTCTCGTCCTCCACCCCGGCCCTTGCACTGAGCCTGTCCTGAGCCTCGCCGAAGGGCTCTGTCGAAGGGTACTCCAACGCGGCGCACACCTCGGCCAACCGCTTGAGGCTTGTCCTGAGCCTTGCCGAAGGGCCCAGGAGGTCGTCGGGGAGCCTGTCCTGAGTCCTTCGACTTCTCGCTCAGGATAAACCTGTCGAAGGGCCAGGGTGTGGTGGCGGGCGTAATTATACGCCGCCTGTTGCAAGTGGGCAAGTTGCAGGCCGGCAGGTGGCGGGCCGGTGGGGGACTGGATGGTGGGGGACTGGATGGTGGGGGCGGCGGTGGGCGGACTGGCGGGTTGGGCGGGGGCGGTGCAGGCGGAGAGGAGCAGGGACAGAGCAAAGCCGGTGGCAATGGTGATGAGAACACGCATCGTTACCCCTCATCCGCAGCAGCCTGCTGCAACAGGCTGCGAAAGGACTCTATATCTGCTCTCGCACTTTGCCACGCCTTGGGCAATCGCTCCAATAACTCGTGCAGTCGCTTTGCTTCCAGGTTAAAGCCGTACAAGTTACGCACGCGATGCCGAAAAGCGAGAAACTCGTCCAGCCTTTCGACAGATTCGGCCGACAGCACCGCCGGCCGCGCACCGGGTATCTCTTGCGCTATTTGCTCCAGCAGATCGCGATGCCAGCGCTCCCCAGAAGGAAACGTAGGATCAAGCCGTCGGGCTATGGTCTCGAATATGCGCTCTAGCCCATTGTAAAAACTGTGCAGATTGAGGGCCAGAGAGTTCAGAAAGTGATCCTTTTGAGCCGGGAAACCCCCAACACATTCCCACGCATCAGCGGCAAGTTGTACTGTTCGTTCAATATCCTCAATCTCCCGTCCAATGCGCTTGTCCAGATCTACAAGTTCTGTACTCAAAGAACAACTCCTTCGCGCTCAATATGGGCCCAGATATCTGGGGGGCAAGTGTCAGGATCAACCAGATCTATTGTTACCTTATCGTCGAGGAACAAGACGTCCGCCACAGCATCCCAGTAGTCACCCACCGCCAATCCCTCTACAGCCAAGTCCACATCTGAGCCAACGTGAAACCGTTCTGGATGAATGAGCGAGCCGAAAACCCGCACCCTGGGAACACCATACCGTTCCTGCAGCAGCCGCGCAGCCTGGTGGGCAACCCGCCAGGCGTGGGCTAGATGGCTTTCAGGCAATGGACGGCGCTGCGCTGCTGAATTACGCAACCATTCAATGTATTGCTCACGGATAGCCGGCTGCTGAGACATTTTCACCTCTGAATCCAGAAATCACCTATGCGAACGGCCCACACTCCATACGCACCGCCGCCTCTAATCCCACTACCACTTCTTGCCCCGGAAGAAAGCGATGTATTCCTCAGATGTCAACCCTGCCTTGCGAATCAACTTGCGCAGCAAGCCCACTCCCAGATCACGCCCTTTGTGTACCGGGACGGACAAATGAATGTCAAAGCCGTGTGTTGAAACACCCGGCTGATACCAGGAAACCCGTTGAAACGGGTTATTTTGACCTGTTTTTGAGTGTGTTTCAACGCACTTTGATTAGCAGACGATGAATTCATTCATCGGGCTGGATGGGGCCTGAACGCTTGCTTGATAAGAATGTAGTGACTGCCCTCAATGTGATTTACTCGCCATACCGCAGCGCTCCGCTCATATCGAACTGCACGGTCACCTTGTCCTCGGCAGGAATCTCAATCCAGGGCTGCTTTTCCAACAGCAACTTTAATCTGGATTTCAAACAGCCAAGCCGTGTGTTGAAACACCCGGCTGATACCAGGAAACCCGTTGAAACGGGTTATTTTGACCTGTTTTTGAGTGTGTTTCAACGCACTTTGATTAGCAGACGATGAATTCATTCATCGGGCTGGATGGGGCCTGAACGCTTGCTTGATAAGAATGTAGCCTCGCTGATATTCTCCAGCGCTTCTCCGAGGGTCTCGCCTTCCGACAGACAACCCGGCAAATCCAGGCATTCAGCCACATAGCGTCCGTCTTCATCCCGTTCGATCACGACATTGAACTGCATCGTTCACCTCCAGACATTTACCCATATATCGGGCATTCTCCTTACCCCACGAATAACCTCGGTTCTCCACCAGTGCCACTACCTCCACCGGCACGCCCAACAGTTCTGCCACAATCCGCCGGTCGTCAATACGGGCCCTCCAGCGCCTCGTGCAAATTGCGAATTACCCGTTCCGTCGCCTCGCGGCAACTCTCGTCGTCCACGCCGGCCCCTGCCCTGAGCCTGTCCTGAGCCTTGCCGAAGGGCCCTGTCGAAGGGTCTTCCAGCGCGGTGCACACCTCGGCCAGCCGCTTCAACCCCAGCAGGTCGTCGGGGGGCCTGTCCTGAGTCCTTCGACTTCTCGCTCAGGATAAACTTGTCGAAGGACCAGGGGGCGTGGTAGCGGGCGCAATTATAGGCGGCCTGCTGTAATGGGCAAGCCGGCCGTTCGGTGTTCTTCCGTAGCGTCGGGCAGGGCATGCCCAGGGTCGTCGTCTCCTCCTGGATGCCGCCGGAATCGGTCAGCACCAGCCGCGCGCTCGCCATCAGGTTCAGGAACTCCAAGTAGCCCAAGGGTTCTGGCACTCTCGCAGATAAGGCGTGCGATCAGCCTCCTGCTGCTTTCTCAGGAGTACCACTTGGTCGGCCCATTTCCTTTTCCAAAACAGCCACCACATCCTCAAGACATACCTCATACGAGGGCATCCTTTCCGCTTGTTCGCCAATATGCTTGTGATGAGGGAAGGTTTCCAACCTTTTGTGGTGCGGTGAGTTATCCCATCCGGTCTTCAACTCGTTGCTGGCATCAAGCCAGTAATAGCTGTACCGCATCAGAGTACCACCCTGCCATCTCTCGGCCACTCGCAAGGTCGTGCCGTCATTCAGCACGAGGACCAATCTGAGCGTCTCTTCGGTCAGACGTAGGACCAGTAAGTCCTGGATAAGGTGGGCGTACTTATGCTCGATCTCACGCACTCTTTCTTCAACGAACGCCAACCGCTACCTCCGCTCTCTCTAGGAGCGCCTTTACACTCCTGACCGTCATCCTGGTCTTGTGCAAGACGTCGCTCCAGTATTCCCATTCGATAAAGTCTTCGTGCATTTCATAATCGGCATCGTCAGGTAGTCCCTGGGACCTGAGGGCATCTAACGTTGTCCCATATTTCTCCTCAAATTGTCTGACTTGCTCTCTCGCCTGCAACAAGCGGCCCTCAAGATATGGCAAGCGCAGTATAGCCCCCTGTCTCAAAATGGAGGCCAGTTCTTCGGCGGGAAATTCAGCCATGCCCATAACTTCTACCATTTGTCACTTCCTCCTTCCACCAACGTTGTACCCACAGACTTACCCGGCGTTGCACACCTCGGCCAACCGTTTGAGGCTTGTCCTGAGCCTTGCCGAAGGGCCCAGGATGTCGTCGGGGGGCCTGTCCTGAGTCCTTCGACTTCTCGCTCAGGATAAACTTGTCGAAGGACCAGGGTCTGGTACTGCTCATACCATCCCGCCGCTGCCGTCAGGTTCCCCCGCTCTTTGTCTCCCCCGCTCCCTGTTCCCCCCTCTCCTCCGCCACCATCCCCAGCCGCAGATACGCCTGTGCGTACTCCGGGTCCACTGCCAACACCTGCTGGTAGGCCGCCTCGGCGCGGTCCAGATCGCCCCGGCGGTGGTAGAGTTCGGCCAGGTAGAAAGACCAATCAGGTTCAGCCGGGTATCGCTCGCTCAGTTGCTCCAACAGCCGCTCCACGCCTGCGGCCCCGTTGTGCTGCCACACCAGGAAAGAGACCACGTTCAGCGTCTTGTCTCGATCCCACAGGCCGTCTTCTAGCAATGCAGGGATGGCTTCAGCAGCGTAATTCAGCAAACGCTCGTCAGTGGGGTGAACAGCCTCCAGAGGGAAATACACCAACGTCTCACTGTAAGTAGTGGCTGCATCCGCATCCCCCGCCGTCTCTGCCAAACGATAGAGGTTATACGTAGCATAAAGATCGCCAGGGCGCAAGCCCACCACTCTCTCCAGCAACCCCCCAATCTCATCTCCCTGTCCCTGTTCCCTTGTCTCCCTCTCTCCCTGTCTCTCCCTCTCCCCCTCTCCCTGACGCCCAGTCGCCACGTCCAGGTAGGCCAGCGCCACAACGTCGCTTATCGCCTGGGTGTGCTGCGGTGGAGGGGCCGCCTCATAGAGAGCAAGCACCTCTTCGGGCCGCCCGCCGTGACTGGCAGCGCTCAACATATTGAGATACAACAACGGATTGACCTCTGCCTTGTTCAGCAGTGGCTCCAGCACACCGGCAGCAATCTCCCCGTCACCCAAGGCAAGTGCTGCGCGGCCTAGCGCCCACCGTGCAGCAAGGCTGTTCTTGTTCAGGTTCGCAGCGCGGCGCAAGTTTTCCATCGCGCGGGCAGTCGCCGGGGTCTCGTTCAGAACTGCGTAAAACGGGTAGGTACCAGAAGCCCTGGCTGTCTGGGCCAGTAGTCCATCGCGCAGCGAGAGCATCCCCGCGTTGGTCCACGCCGCGCTCGTCAGCGATGGTCCGTGCAAGAGAAACAACAGCGCCAGTATACCCACCAACGCAGTTCCACGCCGCATCCGCATCATTCGGTGCAAGGGGATCTTACTCATTGCAACACCGCCTGCCCGGTTGGAAGTGATCCAGGTAGCGAGACATCTCCTCCATAATGGGAGCGATCTTTACTTCGACAAACTCAGTACAAGCATAAAGTTGGGCCGCGCGCCGACGACGTGTAGAACTCTCACCGGCTACCCTATAGGGATGTCTCCAGGTCAGGCGTCTCTGTGACCTGAGTCAGGAGCGCACCAACACGGGGTGACACCAGGGCAATCGCATTTATAATGTCGGGCAGACTTTGGGACACCGAAAAGCCCTTTTTGCTCCCGCTGGATTGCCAAATCCAGTGGCTAGGGCCTGGATCTGGCGATCCAGGTCGAGCGAATGGGATAAATGCGATTGCCCTAGGGGTGACACGATAACGGTCGGACTTGTATCTCTCATGGTCTGTACCCTTCCTCGTGTCCAGTGCCAGCATCCAGAGTGCAATCGTCCACCAGGCACATCACCTCGAATGTCTGGAATACATACTGTTTACCGCTGCCACAATCGTCTTTAGATCGGCGCTGCTCAGCCCAGGATGGACGGGGAGCGAGAGTACCTCCTCTGCCGCCCGCTCTGCCTCCGGTAAGGTCGCCTCGTACCCCTGCTCCACGTAGACCCGCTGCTTGTGCACCGGCACTGGATAATACACACCTGTGCCGATGCCCTTCTCCCTGAGTCCCTCTAGCACCGCGTCACGGCGACCGTCGGTCGCGCGGATCGTGTACTGGTGGAACACGTGGCGATATCCATCCGGCACAGTGGGGATCACCACCCCTTCCAGGTGTTGGCTCAGGTAGCGTGCGTTAGCGATGCGAGCCTCGTTGAATCTCTCAAGTTTCTGCAACTGTGCCAGCACAATCGCGGCGTGGACATCGGTCATGCGGAAGTTAAAGCCCATCTGGTCGTGATAGTAACGTCGCCGCATCCCGTGTTGCCGGATGACCCGGCATTGCTCGGCGATTTCCTCATCGTCGGTGGTGACCATCCCACCCTCCGCCGCAGTGATGTTCTTCGTGGGGTAGAAAGAGAAACAACCGCTGCCGAAACTCCCGGCCCGCTTTCCCTCGTATTCCGCCCCGTGGGCCTGGCAGGCATCTTCGACCACGAGCAACCCATGTCGCCCGGCTATCTCCATGATTGAGCCCATATCCGCCAGCAGCCCAAACAGGTGCACCGGCATAATGGCCTTCGTGCGGGGGGTAATCGCTGCCTCTATCAGTTCGGGGCAGATGTTGAACGTCGCCGGGTCAATGTCCGCGAAGACCGGTCGTGCTCCAACGAACAGGATAGAATTTGCAGAAGAGATGAACGTGAACGGTGTTGTAATCACCTCATCCCCAGGCCCGATCCTGTGAGCCAGCAAGGCCACGTGCAATGCTGTCGTCCCGGAGGATGTTGCTATCGCATACTTCACGCCGCAATACTCAGCGAACGTTTCCTCAAACGCTCGCACCCGGGGGCCCTGAGCCAGCATGCCCGAATCCAGCACCTCCAACACGGCCCGTTTCTCTTCCTCACCGATCAGTGGTTTCGCAATGGGAATCACCGCACTCCCTTCCAGTCTGTTCTCAGCATTTCAATCATCCTTCCACACTTCTGGCACTGCAACACCACCCTCTCCCTCTCTCCCCCTCTCCTTGTCCCCCTGTCTCCTTGTCCCTTTGTCTCCTTGTCCTCTTGTCCCAACCGGTGCCCGCAGGGGCAGACAAACCCTCGCAGTCGCGCGGGGTTGCCCCACACCAGGCCATAGTCGGGCACGTCACGCGTGACCACTGCGCCCGAGCCGATCATCGCCCAGCGGCCGATGGTCACCCCCGGCAACAGAACCGCGCACGCACCGATGGCCGCGCCTTCGCGCACCAGAATGGGGCTGACTTCCCAGTCGTCTGCGCTCTTCAGCGAGCCGTCGGGGTTCACCGCCCGGGGTAACTTGTCATTGGTCAGACAGGCGTGGGGTCCCACAAAGACTCCATCCTCGATTGTCACACCGTGGTAGACCGAGGCGCGATTCTGGATCTTGACGTTGTCGCCGATGTGCACGTCGAAGTCAATGTAGGCTCCCTTGCCGACGATGCAGTTGCGCCCCAGGCACGCGCCTTCCCGCACCTGCGCCTGATGCCAGATGGCGCTGCCTGCGCCGATCTCTGCCTGGGCCGAGACGTCGGCGGTGGGATGTATTCGCACATCATCCATCAGGAGAATTGCGAATCTCTTCCTCCCCTTGTCTCTCTGTCTCCCCGTCTCCCCACCACCATTCCACGGCGAAGGCCCCAAACACGCCCATCATCAGGCCCAACGCCCCCGCCACGGCAGTGTTGAGCATTTTACGCGGGCCCACCGGCCTCTCCGGGACAGCGGCGTGACTACCCACCTGCAACACACCGTTCTCCTCCTGAGCCGAGATGCGCGACTCCTCCAGTTTGCGCGCCAGCGTCATGTACGTGTCGCGGGCCAGGTCGCGGGCGAGGGTCAGCCGGTTGCTTTCCGTGTTGATCTCCTGGAGTTGCTGCTGCAGGGCCAAAATCTGGGGCTCCAGTTCCACCAGCCGTTCATCAATCTCAGACGACTTGGCCTGCAGCGTGTTCACCAGATCGTCCAGAGAAGCAATTTGCTCGGCCAGGCTCCTGCCAGAAAGGGATTCGGCACTGTTGACCTGCACCTGGATCGGCGCAGAAGCCTCTGCGGAAGCCTCGGCATTGAAAGCCTTGATCTGCAGAGAGAGAGCGGTGAGGTCATCGGCCAGCGAGGCGGGGCTGTCTCCCGGCTGTTGCGCCAGTTGGCCGCGCAGCCCACGAATATCCTGGATGATGTAGACGATGGCGCGCTGGCCGGCCAGGTAATCGGTTTGGGCCCGGCGCAAGGATTCCAGTTGGGCTCCGACGATGCTGGCCTGGTTGCGGGCCTGGAACTCGATCAACGCCGCGTCGCCCTCGTCTAAGGCTCGCTCGGCCTGTGCCAACTGCTCTTCAAAGAAGGCCACGTCCTCCTCGCTCTCGCTCTGGATTTTGTTGCCTAACTCTGCTAAAACATCGGCCCACAGGTTGGCGATGGCGGCGGCGTCCTTCGGGGAGCGGCAATGCACCTTGAACACCACCAGGCTCGGATCGCCCTCTGAGGTCGCCTCGACCATATCTGAGAGCGTCCCTAGTTTCCACTCCTCGATGCCAGCCTCAGGCGAAGGGACGTAAGTATCCAGCACAGTCTGCAACACCTCGTCCGAGGTCGCCAGGGTGGGGAACGCCTTGTACGCGAGCCCCCATCCCTCCAGTGTCTCGATGCGAGGGTCGAACCGTATCTGGTAGCGGGGTTCCGTGATGATGACCACGGCTGAGGCCTCGTAGGTGGGGGGCAGCCGCAGACTGACGACGAACGCCGCCACCGCCGCCACCAACGCTAACCCCACGATCCACATCCAGTAGCGGATCAGCACCTTGACGTATTGACGCAGATCAATCTCTTCTTCCACTATGTCCTCCTCATCTGGAATTGCAGATGGCCACTTTCATAACCTCTACCCGTGCCATCTTTCGCCCTCTACCACGGCACAGAAACACAAAACGTGAAACGTGGCGGGTTATCACGCTTCACATTTTGCCATGTGCTCATGCCCCCCCCTTGTTCGCCGTCGAGTTGTGTGGTGGGGATCGAATTATAAAGGCACTACCCCACCCTGTCAAGCAAACTCGCGTCCCCCGCCTCCTCTAGCCGCTGTTTGAGGAAGGCGATGCTCTTCACCGGCGTCGGGTCCGCGCCGTTGAGCATAGCAAGGTAGAAACTCACGTAGTCGCCGAAGTGGATCAGGGACAGCATTTGGGCGAGACGGCTCTCGCCCCGCCCTTGCAGCGTCTCGGCCGCCACGCCCTCGCGCCGGAGCAGTGCCCGCGTCACGTCCCAGCGCACCTGCACGCGCGGATGGTCCAGGCTAGAGCGCAACATCAGCACGATGGTTTGCTCTCGCACGGTCTGGGGGATGCCGAAGCCCACGACGGCGTTGTGGTTCAGTTCAGGCAACACCTCGAAGAACGCCCAGTGCTTACTGTTCTCGTTGAACTGGGTCTTCCAGCGGTTGGCGACGGCGGCGAGGAACCCCGCCCCGTAGATGACCGGCAGCCGGCCCGCGATCCGGCCCGCCAGAGACTTGGCCGCGTTGTGTGCTGTCGGCACCGTGGGGCCTATCTCTGTCTGCCACTCTTCCATCACCTGGGCGGCTTTCTCCAGGCCAGCCGAGTAATCTCGCAGCAGCCCCAGCCGCCAACAGACACCCAGGAGTAGGACCAGGGAGTATCCCAATGCGGCCCTCGGCTGCGATTGATAGTCGAAACGAACCAGCGGTATTCCCCTCTCCTGCGCCAACGCGGCCAGTTTTCCCCCTGTGGTGATCGCTACCGGCCGGGTCCCCCGTTCCAACGCTGTTCCGAAGGTGGAGAGTGTCTCCTCCGTGTTGCCCGAATAACTGCAGCCGACGACCAGGTAGTCGGGGCCGCAGACGAAGGCGGGAAGCGTGTAACCACGCACGACGGTGATAGGGATGGCACAACTCCTGGCTACCAATCCCTGCAACAGTGTACCACCGATGGCCGAACCGCCCATCCCCAGAATGACGACGTGCCGAACCGCGCCGTAGGCCAGCGGCAACTCCAGATCTCGTGCCAGCGCCCAGGCCGCTCGACACTGCTGTGGTAGTTCGCTGATGTGCTCTAGCATACCATCGGGATCGAGTTCGCTGAAACGTGTATGGTCGTCCAGATTCATTGAGTTATCCTCCGTTCTTGGACACACCTGCAATCTGCGATGTGAGTGAAACGTGCCGCACCAGTGAGCGTTCCTGCGACAACTTAGGCTCCGGGTGATAGTGTGATAATACCAGCGGCTGGTGCGATTGTCAACCCGTGCATTGTCATAAATAGAACACGGATCAACACGGATCGCACGGATGTGCGCAGATAAAGATAAAAAATCTGTGAGAACCCGTTTCATCCGTGTGTATCCGTGTGCTATTTACAAAGGTGCTGCCGATTTTTCTCACAATCCGTTGTTGCCCTGCAATCCGCGTTCTGAGCGCTCCCTATTCACGTGATTGGGTACGCTGACTTGCTTTTCTTGGCCGACGGTGTTAGACTATCAGGCGACTTCGAGAGGAGGCGGCGATGGCGGTGCAAGCGTTGTATCGGAAGTGGCGACCTCGGACATTTGACGAAGTGGTGGGGCAGGAGCACGTCGTCCGCACACTGCGTAATGCGCTCACCTCTGGGCGCATCCATCACGCTTATCTCTTCGCCGGCCCTCGTGGCACCGGCAAGACGACCACGGCGCGCCTGTTGGCCAAGGCGGTCAACTGCCTGGCCCCGGAGGATCAGCGTCCCTGCAATGAGTGCGCCATCTGCCGGGCGGTCAACGAGGGGCGTCTGCTCGATCTGATTGAGATTGATGCTGCTTCCAACACCGGTGTGGACGATATACGAGAACTGCGGGAACGGGTCGGATTCCGGCCCAACGAGGCCTGCTACAAGGTCTACGTGATTGACGAAGTGCACATGCTCTCCACTTCCGCTTTCAACGCGCTGCTCAAGACGTTGGAAGAGCCCCCACCCCACGTCATCTTCGTATTGGCGACCACCGAATCGCACAAGATTCCGGCCACAGTGCTCTCGCGCTGCCAGCGGTTCAATTTCCGTCGCGTTCCCATCAGCGACATCGTTGCCCGCCTGAAGTGGCTGACCGAGCAGGAGCACATTCAAGCCGATCAAGAGGCGCTGACCATCATCGCTCACCAGGCGACTGGCAGTATGCGCGATGCCGAGAGTCTGCTTGACCAATTGGCTTCCTACGACGAAAAGGGTATCACCGGCGCGGATGTGCGCGCAGCGCTGGGGACAGGGACCAGCGAGACGGTGATCCGGGTGGCCGATGCACTGGCCAAGAGCAATGTGGCGCAGGGTTTGGGCGCCATCAACACGGCCGTGGACGAGGGAGCCGATCCCCGGCAGTTCGCACGCCAGATGGTGGAACATCTGCGGGCGCTGCTCCTGCTGCGGCTGAAATCCGGCGTTGCCCTGGCCTACGTCCCGGAAGATTTGCGCCCACAGTTGGAAGAACAGGCCGCTGCCTTTTTACCCCGGGCTCTGGCGCGAGCGGTACGGCTCTTCAACCAGGCAGCGACCGAGGCCAAAGGTGGCTGGCAGCCTCAGTTGCCTTTGGAGATGGCGTTTATTGAAGCCACTCTACCGGCTGAGCCAGCGGGCCCCACGCCTCACAAGCAATTGGCCCCGACCAGCCCTCGCACGCCGCCTTCTCTTCGCCACTCGGCGTCTTTACGTGCACCGTCCAGTCTTCGTCGTGAGCACTCAGCCGAACGGCCCACACCTGCCCGTTCAGCGCCGCCTGCCTCATCCCAGTCTCCCAAGACGGTCCAGGAACCGGCGTCCACTTATGATCACCTTGTGCCTGGTGATGGTTCGTTGACGCTCGAGATATTGCGAAGTCGCTGGCAGGAATTCTTGAATGCCCTCCGCCCGCGCAATCTGTCATTGGAAGCGCTGGTGCGCTCGTGCGAGCCGGTCGCCGTCGAAGGGGACGTCGTCGTGTTGGAGTTTACCCACAACTTTCACCGCAGCAAGGTGGAAGAGGAGCACAACAAGCGGATTATTGAAGACGTGCTGAGCAGCCTGGTCGGTCAGCAGTACCGCGTGCGGTGTGTTCTGGCCCACCGGGAACGCGCCGCCAAGCCCCCTCGTCGCCCGGCATCGGGGTCCGCCGCTGGGAAAGCCGTTTCGTCGGCAGAGCAGATCATCGCCGAGGATCCAGTGGTGCGTGCAGCGGTGGAGGACCTGGGAGCACAGATCGTGCAGCGGCGCGAATAGCAAGGAGAGTCAAATTGGCAAAGAAAAAGATCAAACGAAGGCAGAGCCCAGCCGGTCCGCGACCGAGCAAAGCCGGGATGCTCCAGCAATTGCAGAGCCTGCAAGAGGATATGCTCAAGGCGCAGGAGGAGATCGCCGTGATGGTCGTCACCGCGACGGCTGGCGGTGGTGCAGTGACCGCTGTCGTCACTGGCGAGCGGCGGGTACAATCGCTCTCCATCGCGCCAGAGGTCGTGGACCCCGAAGACGTGGAGATGTTGCAGGACCTCGTCATCGCCGCCGTTAACGAGGGGCTGGAGCAAGTGGATCAGGCCACGGCTGAACGGATGGCGGCTTTCACCGGCGGACTCGGCATCCCCGGATTGCTCTAGGTGTGGGCAGCGATGCAGACGACTCCTGCTCCGGTGACGCGGCTGATCGAGGAACTTTCGGAACTGCCGGGGATCGGCCGTAAGACCGCCGCCCGCCTCACGTTTTTCTTATTGCGTGACCAATTGGACCTGGCCGAGCGACTGGCCGAGGCGCTGCGTGCGCTCAAGGAGCGCACCCGTTTCTGCTCCGTCTGCTACAACATCACCGAGGAAGATCCCTGTCCCATCTGCACCGACCCAGGGCGTGACCACAACACCATCTGCGTGGTCGAAGAGCCGCTCGATGTGCTGGCGGTTGAGCAGGCCGGGGTGTATCAGGGGGTCTACCACGTCTTGCACGGCGTGCTGGCTCCCTCGGAGGGAATGTTCGTCGAGAACCTGCGCATCGGGGAATTGTTGGCCCGCATACGAGGCGGCGACGTGAGCGAGGTGATCCTGGCGACCAACCCCACGAGCGAAGGGGATTGGACGGCTTCCTATTTGCTGACGCGGCTGCGTCCTCTGGGCGTGCGCATCACCCAGTTGGGGCGGGGGTTGCCGGTGGGCGGCGATCTGGAGTACGCCGACGCGGTGACGCTCATGCGGGCGTTGGAGGGGCGGAAGGAAATCTGACTTTTCCGCGTTTCCGGCGTCACCAAAAAAACCGGGGCGGCTTCACGCCGCCCCGATGCTCTTGCGCCTCGCCCGCCTAATCTATGGTAGCAACTATCCGCGCCTACTAGAACAAGCGGGACACCAACAACTCCGATGGTTCGCTGTAAGATGGAATAGACCGTGGATTACACCTCCTGTCTGATCAAATCGATCTATTATCTTGTCCAAATAGCTCGTATCGCCAGACTCGTAGCGTCGATATACAGCATAGGAGCAAAAATCGGCCAACTGCAACATCCGTGTAGCGCAGGAATCTGCAAAGAATGGAATGTCGGTGAGATTGTGGAATCTGCCCCATCGCGTTCCACCACCAATGTAGTCAGTCCATAGGGCTCTGAACTCCTCTTTCTCAGCAATGCGGCAGGCGTCCATAATTACTAACCCTCTCTGAGTGTCTTCCTCGTCAAACCGGCGTCTAAGAAAGAGATCAAAACGCCTGCACACCTCTTCGAACGCGCGAGAAAGGGCTCGCTCACCATGCTGCAAAGATGGCTTGTGAATTGCTGCCGCGAAGGCTACTAAACCAGGATAGTTTTCATCCGCTATAGTAGAGTACACATCATCCATCACTTGTTGGCGCTGACTACGTGGCATGGAAGTCCAGGGTTCTTCCCTTCGTGCTCTAATGACAGATGCATGAAACTCTACAGACTCCGATCTGTTTGGAAAGTATGACTGCTCGATTTCATTCAGTCTCCGTGTTAGCCAATATATTCGTCGCTCGAAGACAGCAACACCGCCAAGGACAAAGTGTTCCTCATTCAGCGCTGCCTGAAGTCCCGGAGGCGTCCAAGTAGAGTAGATACATCTGCTAGCTCCTACCTCGTGCTGATTCTGTGTTCCTTGTCGCCATAAATAAAAAGGCAACCAGGTAAGGTGGGTCTCCCCACCTTAACGAGCCGCAATTATTGGGCAGCTCTCCCAGTCGCGGTTATATTATAGTACAAATTTTGACAAATGTCAAGCATTTTTACCGCCAATTTGCCACTAATTTCTCAATTACGACTGCGCCACATCCCCACGCTCACAAGGTCAACTATAATGCAACTTTACGCAGAAGTCAAATGTTCGCGGTGTCGCAAGCCAGGCAACGTAATCCGCCCCAACCATTGCAGGTCAGGGTGGTCGTTCCGCTGGCACTCGTGCGGGGGCACTCAGTTCTCACTCATCCACAAGACCGCCCGCTGGTCGCCTATCAAGGTGTTGGAAGAGGCGTAGGAGAAGATGCAGCAGCGGGTGTTGGAGTAGATATCGGGGAAGATAGCTGGCTCGCGGGCGTCTCTTTTGGATTTAGCGGACCTACCTTATCGATGTGCAGCACTAGGTCAGGGTCCTCCGCCACCTTGAGAATTACGAAACTCCGCTCGACTTCTCCATTGCTTCTATCGAAGGGAGCACAGACCATCTTGTCTCCGTAGATTCGCAGCACTACCATTTCGGGTGAAGTGTCAGTGACCAAGAATTCGCTCTGCTTACGGGCTGTGGCGTAGCCTGCGGTCCCGTGTACCGCGCGATATGGCTAATAATGCCTTCTACCTGCGCATCTAGCCGATCTTGGGCTTCCAGTTTATCTCGATAGCTCGCCTTGTCCCGCTGAGTGATAAGCGGAAATCCAAACTCAAAGAAGACGAAGATTATAGAAACCACAATAACAGCGATCCACAATCCCGAATGCGTGCCAACCGTGAAAAGAAGATTTGCCAAAGAATACAGAAACGCAGGAAACAGTCTGACTAACCTTCGGTAAATCGGGCCATCATTTCTCTGAAAGGACGAAAGGACCATAAAGATCATGTCGGTCAACTGGAACAGCAATAGAGCAACCAGCAACAGTGAGCCAGTTGCAACAAAGACAGTTGTCAAACTGATGGTGATGAAATGCAGGGGTATCTTGAAAACTCTCGCAAAACCCGCTTCGTAGATGAAGCCCAATAGATACCCCATTATTGGGCTGGCAGCTATGATCAGTCCTTCAGATAGCAAGAGCTTTTTTGGCTTTTCGCTCACTTCATTCCCTTTTGCTTCTTCGCTTGACATAGCTTCTTACCTGCTCTATCTTGCAGATAGTATAGTGTAACCTTGCGCGGAAGTCAAAACATCGCAGTGCCACTGCCGCAAGCCAAGTAACGCAAACTGCCCCAGCCGTTGCAGGTCGGGGCAGTCGTTTCGCCATCACTAACGTGCCGGCTTGGGCGCTATGTTTCCTGTAGAATCCGCGTTATCTTCTCCTTCAGGCTGGGCAATTCTTTCTCAACCACCCTCCACACGATCCGCAGGCCCACGCCAAAGTACTCGTGAATCAGCACATTCCTGACGGCGTTTCTCATAACGGCACCTCCCCAGCGAAGATGTACTCCGGCAGGTAGGGACTGACACCCTCCCGTGAGACCACGTCCACCTCACAGCCCAGCAGTGCCTCCACATCAAGTTTGAAGGCGATCAGGTCGAAGAGAGAACGCTCCTGCTCCATCTCCACCAGGAGGTCTACATCGCTCACCTCCGTAGCCTCACCCCGCGCAACGGATCCAAAGACAGAAACCTGTCTCACACCGTGCAGGCGGGCAAGGCACAGGATCTCCTCTCTTTTCTCTCGCAACTGTGTATCAAATTCCATATTCACACCTCGACTGTGAGCGAGTACAGTATGGTCTCGTCAAAATCCATTTACTTCAGCCAGGCCGGTTTGGCTCCGCGCGATGCACCGCACGAGGGACACTCTGTAATGCTGTCCTCTTCACTCCCGTACACTTGACCGCACCATTCGCAGTGCGTCCAGGCCCGCTCAGCCGCCTCACGCTTCCGCTGCAACTCTTGTTCCCCGCGCTGTTGGTCGAGATATGCCTCCTCAGCCGCCCCACTCACGCGGTCAATCACTCCCCACACACGTTTGGGCAAACCCAGGTCCTGGATGTCTTCAACCAGATCGTCAACGCCCTCCATCACCTGGCCGGCCGCGTCGAGCAGACCAGCCACGCCAGAGCGTCCTCTCCCGGTGAGTAACTCCTTAGCCTGATCCAGGACAGTGCTTCCCACAGAACTCAGCGCGCCCCTCACAGCGCCCTGGTTGAGGTCACTGACGGTTACCGTCAATGCGTCTGCTGTTTCGACCAGGGTCGCGGTCAGCGCTGGAGAGAAATCGTGAGGGCGGCTTTCCTGGCTTTGCAGGATGGTGACCACGATCGAACCACTGGTCTTGTCAACCTGGACGCGAGTGTCATCATCAGCGATTTCTTTCCTCAATGCAGTGGCAATGACATCAGCCTTGCAGCCCTCAAAAGTCACTGGATTGGGATGGGGAGCGACCGCCCCACCGACCACGCCAGCGCCAAGCCCTAACCCAACGGCAATTTGATCGGCAGTACCGGGTGCGCTTGCTTCGGAACTGGGTTGCGGTTCAAAGGAAAACCCCTTATCCAGCCGTGCTCGCTCTTCCGCCAACCACTCTTCATAACTTTGTTTTTTGTCTGCCATTTTCTCACACCTTTCCTTATGGTTTTAAGAAGTCATCCGTATTCTAGCACATCTTTGAGTTTCCTTCAAACCCCTTGCGGCAGAAGTAGGGGCAAGTCGAGACTTGCCCCTACAACTTGCCCCTACAACTTGCCCCTACAAGCGGTTACAAGGCGCTGCCGACTTTTCCTCCGATTGACCTCCGCGTAAAGTTGCACTATACTGAAGCCGCGCCAGACAAATCAGAACACTTCACTTGTAGGACAGCCCTATGACCCTCGTCTATCTTGCGATCGCCTGGCTCGCAGGCATCGCGCTCGCGAAGGCGACCAGCCTCCCCTGGCAGGCGCTGCCTGTTCTGGGACTGGCGGCGTTCCTCGGCCTGTTGCTGTGGCGGGATGACCGGTGCGTCCGGGTGGGTGCACTGTGCACGTTGATGCTGGCGCTGGGCGCGGGCCGCCTCCTGCTCGCCACCCCCCACTTCGACGAGACCACCCTGGCGACCTACAACGACACCGGCTGGGTGACGCTTGAGGGGGTCGTAGTGGGAGAGCCGGACGAACGTGAGTACTACACCAACTTGCGCGTGCAGGCCGAGCGGCTGACGCTGCCCGATGGCACGGAACTGGAGGTCGAGGGACTGGTGCTGGTCAAAGCGGGCCGTTACTCCCAACGGTACTACGGCGACCGCGTGCGGATCGAGGGGTTGCTGGAGACGCCGCCGGTCTTGGAGGAGTTCTCCTATCGCGAGTACCTGGCCCGCCAGGGAATCCACTCCCTGATCCGGTATGCCCAGGTCACGCTGCTGGCCGAGAAGCAGGCCAACCCCATCCTATACCACATCTTTGTCTTCAAGCGATGCGCCCAATCCACCATCGCCAGCATCCTCCCGGAACCGCAAGCGGCTCTGCTGACGGGCATTTTGCTCGGTGTTGAGACAGGTATCCCTGCTGACCTGATGGACGACTTCGCCGCCACCGGCACGACCCACATCATCGCCATATCAGGATTTAACATAACGATCATCAGCGGCATCTTCGCCGGGCTGGCGCAGCGGCTGTTCGGCCGGCCCTTCGGCTCTGCTCAGGGCAAGCGGCGGGCGACCTGGGTCGCCGTCGCGGGCGTGGCGGTCTACACAATACTCGTCGGCGCGTCGGCGGCGGTGGTGCGGGCGGCGTTGATGGGCATCATATATCTATGGGGCCGACGCCTGGGACGCCCCACCTTCGCCCCCGCCTCCCTTGCCGCAGCAGCCATCGGGATGACGGCGCTGAACCCCTACACGTTGTGGGACGTGGGCTTCCAACTCAGTTTCGTCGCCACACTGGGATTGGTGATCTATACCGGGCCGCTGGAGCGCATCTCCGAACGAGCGTTGGCGCGGTTCACTTCTGCCGAACGTGCCGAAAGGATCGTGGGCCTGGTCAATGAACCGCTCGTCGTCACACTGGCGGCCCAAATAACTACGACCCCCATTCTCCTCGGAACCTTCGGGCGACTCTCTCTCGTCACGCTAGCGACAAATTTTCTGATCCTTCCTGCCCAAGCGGGGGTGATGATCTGGGGAGGGATGGCCACGCTGCTGGGGTTGGCCGTCTGGCCGCTGGGGCAGGCGGTCGGCTGGGTGGCCTGGGTGTTCCTTACCTACACCATCGGGGTGGTGCGTCTGACGGCGCGAGTGCCCTTCGCCTCGGCAGAGGTGCAGATGGACGGCTGGATGGTGTTCGCGTACTATGCCCTCCTGGGCGGCCTCACCTGGTACCTGGCGCAGCCCAGGGAGCGCCGTGATGAGTTGCGGGACGGGTTGAAGAAACCGGGTTTTTTCCTAAAAACCCGGTTTCTCTCCACCCAGGAGACAAAAGTGCTCGCCGGCGCGGCCGCCATCCTGCTGGTGCTGGGCTTCTTCGCCTGGCGGAGCCTGCCCGACGGCCGCCTCCACGTCGTGTTCCTCGACGTGGGACAGGGGGACGCCATCTTCGTCCAGACCCCCTCCGGCCAGCAGGTGCTGGTGGACGGCGGCCCCAGCGAGGCGGTGCTGCTTTCGCAGTTGGGTCGCCAGATGGACTTCTGGGATCGCACGCTCGACGTGATGGTGCTCACGCACCCCGACGCCGACCACGTCACCGGGCTGGTGGGGGTGTTGGAGCGCTACCGGGTGGACACAGTGATCTTCCGCGAGATGGAGCATGAGTCCGAGGTCTACGAGTACTGGCTGCGATTGCTGGAGGTAGAGGGAGCGACGGTCTACCAGGGAGAGGCCGGGTTGCACGTGGCGCTCGACGAGGGACTAGAGATGATCGTGCTGCATCCGGGGCCGGAGTTAGTCAGTGGAAGCATAGGGAGCGCCAACAACAACTCAGTCGTGACTCGGCTGACCTATGGGCAGGTGTCGGTGCTGCTGCCGGGAGACATCGAGGCGGAGGTGGAGCACCGGCTGTTGGCGGAGGGCGCTCCACTGGAAAGCACAGTGCTGAAAGTGCCCCATCATGGGAGCTGCAGTTCGACGACACAGGGGTTTCTGGACGCGGTGGACCCAGAGGTGGTGGTCATCAGCGTGGGGGCGGACAACGACTTCGGCCATCCCTGCGCCAGGGTGCTGGAGCGGCTGGAGGTCTACCCTGAGCGAAGTCAAAGGGGGTTGCCGGTCTACCGCACCGACGAGCAGGGCGTGATTGAGATCATCACCGATGGGGTCCAGGTGTGGGTGGAGACGGAACGTTGAGCAGGCTGGTTCGGTTAGACCCTTTGGGTTTCTAAGACCCGATTTTGTCCAGGGGTGGGAGACATCTCTTCTCTGGTTGCGCAATGGTTACGTTACGAGCGCTGGACAAATCCTACAAAATCGCGTATCATTCCCACGCCAGAGGGTAGGACAGGCGGTTGGGTGGTGAGCCAACTGGACGGGGGGGGGCGGCCATCCTGGGCGATCTCGGGCAACCGGAAGGTACACAAGATGAAAAATGAGCGTAAGACCAAAGAGCAACTCATAAATGAGTTGGTAGAATTGCGCCAACGGATCGCTGAGTTGGAAGCAACAGAGACCGAGCGCAAGCAGGCGGAGGAGGCACTGCGCCGCCAGGCTGAAGAACTGACCGCGTTCCAGGCGACCGTGCTCGACATCACCACTGCACACGATTTGCCCACGCTGCTCCAGACCATCGTCGAGCAGGCGACGCGGCTGCTGAACGCTCTGAGCGGCGGGCTATACCTGTGCGATCCGGACCGGGAGGAAGCCCGCTGCGTGGTCAGTTACAACACCCCGCGTGATTACACCGGGATAGTGCTTAAGTACGGCGAGGGTGCGACTGGCACCGTCTGCCAGACCGGGGAGTCGCTGGTCATTGACGATTACCGTATCTGGCCTGGCCGGGCCGCCGTCTACGAGGAGGAACAGCCTTTCACTGCTGTACTCTGCGCACCGATGATCTGGCAGGGCCAGGTGACGGGGGTGATCCACGTACTGCACGATGTGGAAAGCCGGCGCTTCGCGCAGGCTGACCTGGAGTTGCTGACTCTGTTCGCTAACCACGCGGCCATCGCTGTCGAGAATGCCCGATTGTACGAGCGAACTCAGAAAGAAATCACCAAGCACAAGTGGGCAGAGGAAGCGTTACGGGAATCTGAGGCCAAGTGGCGCTCCTTGGTAGAGAACGCCCCAGACATCATATTCTCTGTGGACCGTGATGGGAAGATTCTGTTCATAAACTATCCACCGGCAGGCTTGACAGCGGAAGAGGCGATCGGGACAGATGTCTATGATTACGTCGCATCTGAGTATCACGAGACGACAAGGAAATCAATCAACCGAGTGTTCCAAACCGGGAATCCTGACCACTATGAAATCGCTGCGCGTGGGCCCTACGACACCATTTCCTGGTATTCGACCCGTCTCGGCCCCATCAAACGCAATGGTGAGGTAGTGGCTGTGATGCTAATTACCCGAGACATCACCGAGCGCAGGCAGGCGGAGAAGGCGCTGCGCCGCTATGCCGAACGACTCGAGGCGCTGCGGCAGGTGGGGCTGGAACTCACCGCCCAGTTGGACCTGGATGCGCTTCTCCACTCCATTGTCTCGCGGGCACTGGAGTTAGTAGGGGGGACCGCGGGTGGCCTTTATCTCTACCGGCCCGAGCGGGACGTGCTGGAGTGGGTGATATGTACAGAACCCCACCTGGCACCCATTGGAAGCATCCTCCACCGAGGCGAAGGCATCTCCGGCAAGGTCTGGGAGACCGGCGAACCGCTCATCGTGGACGACTATCAGCATTGGGAGGGACAGGCGACTGTCTACGAAGGCTATCCCTGGACGGCCGCCGTGGGCATGCCAATCCGCTGGGGCGAGGAGTTACTGGGCGTGTTGAATGTGAACGCCGATGCCCCGCGCGTTTTCTCCCCGGCCGACGCCGAACTGCTGAGTCTGTTCGCCACCCAGGCGGCCATCGCCGTTCGTAACGTTCGCCTTTTCGAAGCGCAGCGGGAGCAGCGGGAACTGGCGGAGGCGCTGGAGGAGGCAGCCTCCGCCGTTAGCAGCACCCTGGACCTGGACCAGGTGCTGGATCGCATCCTGGAACAGGTGGAGCGGGTCGTCGCCGGGGACACGTTCAACATCATGTTGATTGAGGACAACACCGCCCACGTGGTCCGCCAGCGGGGGTACGAAAGGCTGGACTTAGAAGAAGAGCCGACGTCCCCATCCCATACCGCCATCTTCATCGCCAGGTACCCCAACCTGGTGAGGATGGCGCAGACGGGGGAGCCGGTCCTCGTGCCGGACACGGCGGCCGACCCTGATTGGGTCCCGGGGAAGGGTCGGGAGTGGCGACGATCCTACGTCGCCGCGCCCATCCAGGCAAGCGGGGTGACGGTGGGCTTCCTGAACGTGGCCGGCACCCGGCCAGGCCAGTTTGGCCCCGCCGACGCCCGGCGGCTGCAGGCCTTCGCCGATCACACCGCCACCGCCATCGAGAACGCCCGGCTATTTGGGGAGACGCGCCAACGCGTGGCGGAGTTAGAGGCGCTGAGGAGCACCAGCCTCCGGCTCACGGGCTCACTGAACCTGTCGGCCGTGCTGGATACCATCGTCGCGAGCACTCTGACACTGGTAGGAGCCAGCGATTGCCACATCTACCTCTACGACGAAGTAAACGAGACGTTTACCTTTGGTACCGCGTTGTGGCAGGATGGACGACGAGAGCCAGCGGTGAAGGCGCCGCGCCGTGACGGTCTCACGGCCACCATAGCCCGAGGGGGCCACCCTGTGGTCATCGAC
>Ga0208279_1000787_pt1 | contig 21727 bp, 5 predicted proteins | sample AntAceMetag02UKM_FD_184766 | JGI IMG/M metagenome (GOLD analysis project Ga0208279, IMG submission 184766) | Saline lake microbial communities from Ace Lake, Antarctica - Antarctic Ace Lake Metagenome 02UKM (SPAdes) (version 2) | ecosystem: Environmental > Aquatic > Non-marine Saline and Alkaline... | reverse complement strand
GGCATCATGCCTATGTCACCTCCAAGTATGCCGGGTATGAGTGGCATGTTCGGCGGTAGGATTGCCTCGAGCCTCACGATGCTCATCCAGCAGAGCATCGAGCCGGACAGTTGGTTCGACCTTAGTGACTTCGGCGAGGGAACGATCATGGGTTATCCCACCATTATGCCGAAGAAGCTGGCGATCTATCAGAGCCCTGAGGCGCACAAGAAGATCGAGGATCTGCTCAATCAACTGCGCAAGTCGCTGGGCCATCAGGTCTCCATCGAGGCCCGATTCCTCGTTGTCAGCGAGAATTTCCTGGAGGACATCGGTCTGGATGTCGATTTCAGTTATGACCTGGGCGGCAAATGGGGCCTGGTGACAGTCACGCAGGATTCGATAGGGTCGGCGGAGCCGGCCGAATCGACTCGCGTCCCTGGCAGTCTGGGGGGTCTCAGCCCGGCCGGCAATCTGGTCGGTGGCTATGGCTCGGTCCTGGACGACCTCCAGGTGAGCTTCCTGTTGCGGGCCACCCAGGGACGGACCGACTCGAAGTCGCTGGCGGCACCGAAAGTGACCGTCCTCAGCGGCGAACAGGCGATCTTTACGTTGGCCAACGAAATTTCGTACGCGTTGCCTCCGGATATAACGTCGAATGCCACGACGAGCGTTGGATCTGGGACGACCTCCACCGGCGTGCAGAACAACGTCGAATTCGAACTGATCGGTAGCGGTATGATGGTTTTACCGACCATTATGAAGGACAAGAAGCACGTCCTGCTGAGTATCCAGGCGACGCAGATCGATCTGCTGGGCTTCGCTAAGCATACCGTCGAGGCGCTGGTCCCGAGTACGGGCGTGACGCCCACGACGCAGACGGTCCCCCAGGATATCAGCGTCCCGGAGCGTGAAGTCTCGCAGGTGTTTACCCGTGTGAGTGTTCCCGATAACGGCACATTGCTCCTCGGTGGTCACAAGATCACGGCGGATGTTGATAAGGAAGTGGGGGTGCCTGTCCTGAGCAAGCTCCCGCTTATCGGTCGAATGTTCTCGAACCGTAGCAGGCTCCGGGACCACAAGGTTCTCCTGATCCTGGTTAAGCCGACGATTATTCTGCAGGAAGAGCGCGAGCAAGAGGCCTTGGCCCTGCTGGAAGGTGACGACAACGGCGTGGGCAGGTATTGATCCCATAGGCCTTCTGCTCGGTAGAAGGTTTTACGATTAGCGGTTAGCGCGGGAGTGACTCCTTGCGGACGTTGACGCTGTGAATTCGAGCGTTGTCCCGTGTGGGGTCCTCCCGGCAGTCTGGTGCAGTGTAACGGCATCCAGAGAAGAAATGAAACATCCGGGGCACTCATGGGATGAACCTTTGGGGTGTGATTCTATCAAGTTTCAAGGCGGAAGTGGACATATGAAAAAGCGAATGCAGGAGCGACCAGGCACCTGGCGGTTGCTGATTGGCTCGGTGCTTATTCTTTGCGCCCAGGTAACTCTGGCGCAGGACGTGTCAATGTCGTTGTCGACAACGGCGTATGAGGGTATGGCCGCCACGGTTGGGCCCGAGATGTTGTTCGCGCAACTGGTCGATCCGGACCCCGTGGATATGGGCGCGGTCCTGTCGAGTCTGGGAACGACGACCGTTCCTCTGGCCGCTGGTCCCGTGCCTACCGGCGAGTCCGGGCGCGTTCTCAACACGCGCGACGATCCGAACGATCCTGCCAGCTTCCAGACCTCGATCCAGGCGGCGATCGACGACGCCAACGACGGCGATGTGATCGTCGTGGAGGCCTTCGTCCGAGAAAACGCCGTTTACCATGAGCGCATCGACTTCAAAGGCAAGGCCATCACGCTGCGCAGCGGTAGCGTGCTGAATCCGGACGATCCGACCGTCTATCCGAAGGTCACGTTCATCGTTGGGGATTCGGGCGATGGTTCCGTGGTGACCTTTGCCAATGGCGAGGGCAATGACAGCGTTTTGATGGGTTTGACGATTGGCTGGGGGACCGCTCAGTACGGTGGCGGCATCAGCATAGACGATGCGTCTCCCACGATTCGCGCGTGCATCATCACCAGCAATCAGGCTCAGTATTACGGTGGTGGTATCGATTGCTACGGCGGGGCGCCGGAGATCACCAATTGCGTCATCAGCGACAATGAGGTCGTGGCCGACGACGCCCTCGGTGGCGGCGTCAACTGTGACGAGGCCGCGCCGATCTTTACCGATTGTATCATCAGCAATAATTCTTCCACGAATCTCGGTGGCGGCCTGGCATGCTACGATGCCTCACCGACCCTATTCAACTGTTTTGTGACCAATAACTCGGCCGCCAACGGCAGCGGCCAGATCGATCTGGAAAACTCCTCGCCGACGATCGCCAACTGCACCATCGTCGTGGATGAGGAAAACGCCCCCGGCAACGGCGGAATCTGGTGTTCGGGACAGTCCGATCCGACGATCGCGAACTGTATTCTCTGGGGCAACGGAGACGATCTGTCCAACTGTTTGGCCAGTTACTCATGCATCGAGGACGGCGACGCCGGCCCGGGCAACATTCAAGATGATCCCCAGTTGGTCGAAGGCCCATCGGGCCTGTACTATCTGAGCCAGTTGACGGCCGGGCAACCGAGCTTGAGCCCCTGCGTGGACGCCAGCGATCCCAACATGGATGCGGCGCGCGCCGAGCACTTGGCCGGCTTGACCACACGCACCGACGGCGTCGCCGACGTCAACGGTGTGGACATGGGCGCCCACTACGCGCCGACGGAAGCTGAGATGTTCCCGCTGTCGATCACCGTCTCGGCGGTGGACGGTGATGGGATGCCCATTGCGCCGAACGAACCGGTCGGCAGTGTCGATCCGAACACCGGGTCGTTCCGCGAGTTCTCGATCCTGGAACTGACCGCGCAACCGGCCGAGGGCTACCGACTCAAGCAGTGGCTCATGACCGATGGAACCATGATCGATCCGGACCCGACCATCGCCATCCCGATGCTCGGCCCGATCAACCTGATCGTGGTCTTCGAGAAGGTCCCCATGTACGAACTGCGGGTCGCCATCGAAGGAGGCAACGGAACGGTCGAGCCTTATCATCGTAGAGGCGAAATATATCCCGGCGGCACCGTCGTGACGCTCGAGGCGACGCCGGGTGACGGTTATATCGTGGATGCCTGGGTGGGCACCGACGACGACACGTCCTGGGCCAACACCAACACGGTGACTGTCGATTCGGACAAAGAGGTTCGCGTTCGATTCCGTGCGCCCAAGATCCTGTTTGTGCCGGGCGTCTATGAAACGATCGGTCAGGCCATCGAAGCGGCCAGCGATCACGGGGACAAGATTCTCGTGGATTCGGGCACGCACCTTATCAACTCCATTGATTTCGAGGGCAAGGCCATCACGCTGGCCAGCAAGACGCCGGACGACCCGGTGTGCGTTGCGACCACGGTGCTCGATTGTCAATCCCTGGGTCGTGCGTTCATCTTCCAGAGCGGCGAAGGCGCCGACTCGGTCGTGGACGGCTTTACGATTCGCAACGGTTCGGCGGTGGCCGATCCGACCACGCCCGGCGACGGCGGCGGAACCGGTATGCCCGGAGCGGACGCCTTCGGTGGCGCGATTGCCTGTTTCAACGGCAGTAGTCCGACCCTGTCTAACTTGATTATTGAAGACTGCGTCGCGCAGGGCCAGTATGGCGAAGACGCGAGTTTCGTCTTCGATCCCTTCGCGGCTCCCGATCCCCCAGCCGATCCGGCTGAGGCCGCCGAAGCGGCGGAGGATTATCCCGAGCCCGAGGACCCGGGCGATCCGAACATCGTGATTCCCGGCGAAGATGGCGCACCCGGTGCTGACGGGGCGGCTGGTCCCGATGGCGCGGTCGGCGCTGACGGCACCGTTGGATTCGACGGTGGGCGCGGCGGTCATGGCTACGGCGGCGCGATGTATTTCGACCCGAACTGTGCGCCCACGATCCTGCACTGCACGATTCGTAACTGCCGGGCCTTGGGTGGCAACGGCGGTCTCGGCGGCGCCGGCGGTTCTGGCGGCGCTGGTGGTGACGGCGGCGACGGCCAGGCCGGTCAGGACGGCCAGAACGGCGGAACGGGAGTGAACGGGCCGGATGGCAACGGCGGAGCTGGTGGGGCTGGCGGAGCCGGTGGCATCGGCGGGGCCGGCGGCATCGGCGGCAATGGTGGTAAAGGCGGCGACGGCGGCGAGGCCCTCGGCGGCGCCTTGTACTTCGGCGAGAATTGCCAGCCGAAGATTCTGGATTGTACTGTTCTCTCTTGCCAGACCCTGCAAGGGATCAGCAACATTGGCGGCGCTGGTGGTTCCGGCGGCGCCGGTGGTTCCGGTGGTGTAGCGGCCGAAGGCGGCGCCGGCGGAAGCGGCGAAACAGACGGTGAAGATGGTGCGGCCGGGACCGATGGTATCGGTTCCGAGGGCGGTGCTGCAGGCGCCGGCGGCCCGATGGGCGTCAACGGTACACGCTCCTGGGGTGGTGCGATCTTCTTCTCAGAGAATTGCGATATTGAGATAACCAATACGGCGATCAGCGGCCATTCCGCTCTGGCCATCGTGCCGACGCTGGCTTACGCCGGTGGTGACGGCGGCGCCGGTGGCGCCGGTGGCAGCCCGGGCGGTGCCGGCGGTGCCGGCGGTCTCGGTGGCGATGGCGAGCCGGCCGGTGCCGGTGGCGTCGGTGGCGCAGCGGGTGCCGACGGTGGACCTGGTGCTGCGGGTGCCGGTGGTGCTCCGTTGATCAGCGTAACGACCAACTTCGGCGGCGCGATCGCGTATCTGCCTGGTTGCACGGCGAAGCTGACCGACACGACGATCAGCGGCAGCTTGACTGAACTGGACAGCGGCGGTGGCGAATACTACATGGCCGGCTGCTCCACGGAACTGACGCGATGCAGCGTAACGGGCAATACCGCCGGTGCCGACGGCGGTGGTCAGGCCTTTGAGGCCGGTTGCTCGGTCAAATTGGTCGGGACTACCGTCTCGGGCAACGCGGCCGAAAACGACGGCGGCGGCTTCTACGTGACCAGCGATGGTCAAATCGATGTCGATGACTGTACCTTCACAGACAACGAGGCGCGCGGCGCATTGGCTTCCGGCGGTGGTTTCTACGGCGGCGGCATCTGGGCTGACGCGGACTGGTACAACGGCAGCACGCTGAACCTGCGCAACAGTGAATTTTCCGGCAACCGGGCGGTCTTTGGCGGCGGTCTCTACTGGTACGGCCAAGCGGCTGAGATCAGCCTGTCGAATTGTGTGGTCTGGAACAACACGGCCGAGATGGGCGGCGGTCTCTACTGGAGCAGCGGCGCGCCCAAGATCACGAATTGTAGCATTCGCGGCAACACCGCCGCGGGGGCGCAGTTCACGGTTCTCGTGCCGCAGGAGATACCGAGCCTGTTCGATCCGAGCACCTGGCCGATTCCCGGTGACCCGAATTCAGTGATCGATCCGAACAACTGGCCCGATCCGAACGATCCGAACTCGCTGTTCGATCCGGTCTACTATCCGGATATCGTGACCTCCGAAGATACCGGCTGCGGCAGTGGCGGCGGCCTGGTCTGTCTGGTCTCGGACGCGGTGCTCGAAGACTGCTTCATCAGTGAGAATACCGTGGCCGGCTCCGGTGGCGGCGTCTACCTGGGCGGCGACGAATCTTCGGTGGCCGCGCCGACGCTGAAGAACTGTCTGGTCAAAGGCAACACCGCGACGATCGACGGCGGCGGCATCGGTTCCTACTGGTACGCGGCGCCGACGATATCAAACTGTACGATTGTGGAAAACGTCGCGCGCGATTCGAACGTTTCCAATCGAGGCAAGGGGGGCGGTCTGTCCGTCTCGTACGGCAGTCAAGCCATGCTGATCGACAGTGTCCTCTGGGACAACGAGGGCCAGCAGGGCAACCAGATTGCCATCGGCAGCGAAAGCAGTCCGGTCTATATCCAGCGGCCCGCGACGCTGACGGTCTCCTACAGTGACGTTCAGGGGGGCAAGGCCGGCGTTCACGTCGAGCCCAATCGTACGCTCAACTGGCTCGACGGCAACCAGAATACGGACCCGCTCTTCGTGGCGTCCTATTACCTCAGCCAGATCGCGGGCGGGCAGAACCAGGACAGCCCCTTGCTCGATGCCGGAAGCACCTCGGCGGCCGCTCTCGGTCTGGATGGCTACACGACGCGACAGGACAACGTTAACGATGCCGGCATCGTCGATCTCGGCTTCCACTATCCGGGGCTGGGGCGATATCAGTTGCTCATCAGCATCAACGGTGGGCACGGAACCGTGACGCCGCTGACCGGATTCTATCACGAGTTCGCCGAGGTCACGCTGACGGCGATCCCCGATCCGGGCTTCCGCGTCAAGCAGTGGATCGGCACCGACGACGATCCGTCGTGGAATCAGAACACAAACGTCGTGACGATGGACCCGGGCGACAAGTTCGTCATCGTCGAGTTTGAGGAAGACAAGACACGCAATATCCTCGTGCCGCAGGAATTCCGCACGATTGAGGAAGCCGTCCAGGCGGCCAGCCCAGGTGACACCAATATCATCATCAGCGCGGGTATTTATACGATCAACAATCCCGACGGTATCGATCTGCAGCGTAAAGCCATCAAGATCATGTCCGTCGATCCAAACGATCCGAACAAGGTAGCCGATACGATCATCGATTGTGAGGGCGATCGCTTCACACGCAAGCGGGCGTTCCATTTCCAGCGGGGCGAAGGCAGTGAAACCCTGATTACCGGTCTGACGATCCGCAATGCCTACTGGATCGGCGACGTGGGATTCACCGGTGGCATTCCCGGTTACTTTATCGTGCCTCCGGACCAGGAACTCGATTTCGAGCGTGATCCCTACAAGCAGCCCTCGGGCACCGACACCAGCGGCATGGCCTACGGTGGCGCGATTCTCTGTGAGAATGGCAGCTCTCCGACGTTCCGGAATTGTGTGATCGAAAACTCCGGAGTCGTGGCCGCCCAGGGTGGTGACGGTATCAATGGCTATCCTATCTACACGCCTCCGGATACGGATCAGCCGGGATACTGGGGTGGCGATGCCGGCCACGGCGAGGGCGACAGCTTCGGCGGCGCCGTTGCGTGTCTGAGTGGCAGTAAGCCCCGCTTTATCAACGTCACGGTGCGCAACTGCATCTCTCGCGGCGGCATGGGCGGCAACGGCGGCAACGGCAGTATCCCGAACGAAGGGTCCGGCTGGGAGAGCAACGGTGGCTACGCCGGCAACGCGTTCGGTGATGGCCACGGCGGCGCGGTCTATTGTGCCAACGGCAGTGACGCGATCTTCGAAGACTGCCTGTTTGAGAATTGCCAGGCGACGACGGGTGTTACAGGCACCCCGGGTCTGGCCGGTCCGGGCAGCGACCTGCCCGATGACTACGGTCCCGGCGGCCTCTCCGGCAGACCGGGCGACACGCTTTCGAACGGCACGATCGTCGGTGGCGCCGTCCATCAGGACAACGCCAATCCTATCTTCAAGAATTGTCGGTTCGTTGGGAACCAGGCGTTTGCCTCGATTCCATCGGTGACCTTTATCGGTCTCTACGAGGACGAAGAGTCGAGGGTGTCTGTCTACACGCGCGGTGGCGCGATCTACTCGGCTGCCGGCGGCACGATCTCAGTGCATGGCTGCGAGTTCACCGGCAATGTCAGCAGCGCCATCTACGCCGAAACGGGCAACACCATCGACTGTAACGACTGCGTGTTCAGCCAGAACCAGGCCAACGGCGACAATAGCCAATACGCGACGAGCAGCCGTGTCTTTTGGTTCGATCTGGATGATCCGAACGATCCGTTCAAGGTCCTGCCGGTGATCGATCCGCAGACGTTGCCGGTCGACTATTCCGGTGGTGCGCTCTTCGTCGCGCCCTTCTGTCGCGAAGTGATCCTGCGCGACAGTCACTTCTGCAGCAATACCTCCACCGGCGGTGGCGGCGCCGTTCGCCTGATGAGCGACGTCCAGATCACCGACTGTTCCTTCTCGGGCAACAAAGCCGGTGGGGATGGCGGGGCCCTCCAGGCCTTCGTGGATTCGGGCGATCCGCAGAACCCGATCGTGCTGAAGTTGAATATCGAACGCTCTAGCTTCGGTGGCAACTCGGCGATCGAGGGTTTCTATGGCAAGGGCGGCGCCCTGAGCTTCGAGGACTTCGAAGCGACCCTTACCGACTGTTACTTCCTGGGCAACCGCGCCAAGGCCGGTGGCGGTCTGTTCGTTACCGCGGGTGACCTGCAACTGATCGGAGGCAGCATCAGTGGCAACACGGCCATCGGAGGCAGCGGGGTAGACACCTCGATCGATCTTGGGACCACGCCCGAACAGATCTTCTTCAGCGACGTGGGGCTCCTGGGTGAGTTCGATGTCCTTTTCCTGAACCGAGGCAAGTTCCAGCGTGAAGATCCCGACGTGGGTGTCGATGTGGGTGGTGGTCTGGTGGTGGCCGCCAGTGACGCGACCATCGAGAACTGCATGTTCAATGGCAATAATGCCGAGGGGATACACGGTTCCGGCGGCGCCATCAGTTTCTACGGTGGATACGTCGATCATCTCGTCAAAAACTGTCTGTTCCTCGACAACAATGCCGACCGTGAAGGTGGCGCGATCTGGGCCGGGCTCTATGCGACCCCGACTATTGCCCACAGTACGTTCGGGCAGAATGACGCCCAGCGACTCGGCGGCGCGATTGCCTGTGACTGGGACAGCGACGTGACGGTGCAGGACAGCATCTTCACCGAGAACGGCAATCTGGCGATTGCCGAGATCGACTTTGGCAATTCCACGGTGACGCACAGCTTGTTCTATGCCAATGCGGACGGCGACTATGGCATGTACGACAGTGCGAGCAAGGAAACCTCGAAACTGACCGGCGTGTCATTGGATGTGACGAATATCGAGGCGGATCCGCAGTTCGTCGAAGGCCCGCTGGGCAGAGTCTATCTGAGCCAGACGGAAGCCGGTCAGGAAAGCACCAGCCCGGCTGTCGACGCCGGCAGCGACCTGGCCGAGAACGCGGACCTCGCGGCGTTGACGACGCGCACAGACGGCACGCCCGATGCGGGGGCGGCCGACCTGGGCTTCCACTTCTCCGATCATACGGATATGCCGAAGTTCACCCTGACCGCCGAGGTGGTCGGTGGGCACGGTACGATCAGCCCGACCAGTGGGGAGTTCTACGCCGGTACGTCCGTTGCGATCACCGCGACGCCGGAATCGGGCTGGCGCGTGGCGCAGTGGACCGGAACGACCGACGACGCCTCCAGCAAGACGGAGAATCTCGTGGTTGTCGGTGCCAAGAAACACGTGACCGTCGAGTTCGAACAGCCGGCAACCATTACGGTTGGCAGCTACCCCGGCGCCACGACGATCCAGCACGCGATCGACCTGGCCAAAGAGGGTGACATCGTGGTGATCCCGAGCGGTACGTACGAACCGGCCGCCTGGGTCGAGTACCCCTGGGGGATCATCCGCATTCACGACAAGAACATTACGTTAACCGGCGCGAACCCCGACGATCCGCAGGCGACTTCGAACACGATGTTGCATCGCTATCGCTTCGAGATCATGAACGTCGGACCTGAGACGGTGATTGACGGCATTAGTATCGGTGACGTTAATTGGGTGGGGGGCACCCCCACACTGGACCCGCCTCACGACGGCCTGCAAGGGACGTCTCTCTGGGGCGGAGCCATGGTCATCCAGAACGCCTCCCCGACGATTCGCAACTGTCGCTTCGTCGATTGCAGCATCACCGGCGGTGACGGCGAGGTCGGGGCTGGTGGTGTGGACGGACACTCGATCGGTTTCGATGGCGGCTGGGCCGGTTTCGCCTATGGCGGCGCCGTCTACATCGGCTTTGAGAGTAATCCGCTCTTCCAGAACTGTCTGTTCGAGGACTGCCATGCCATCGGTGGCAACGGGGGTGATGGCGGTCCCGGCCAGAACGGGGTCCAGGGCGGTCGTGGCGGTAACTTGATGCTGGCCGAGTCCATCGAAGAGACGATCCGATTCTGGTGGGATGGCTGGGAATGGGGTGACTTTGACAAGGATGGAAATCTGAGGGGCTTCTTCTCGTACTTCTCCTGGAATGAGACGGGCAGCGATTTCCGCGGCTATTACGACGATTACCGGATGTACAGCGGTTACGGCGGCGCTGTCTACATCGAGTACCACAGTTCGCCTCAGTTCGTCGACTGTAACTTCGTGGGTAACTCCACGCAGGGTGGTCTCACCGGCATCGGTGGCTTCAGCGATCCGCTTCCGAACCGACAACTGAATATCGAGAACTTCGGCGGCGCCGTCTATATCGGCAGCGCCAGCGATCCCGAGTTCGTCGGCTGCTCGTTCAGCAACAATTCGGCTGATACGAGTACCGTAACCCTGCCCGATGATATCTATGTCAGTTATGGTGGTTCGATTGCCTTCGAGGGCGATTGCCGACCCACCTTCATTCGCTGCGATATCAGCGATAGCAACTCCTGTATCGGTGGCGGTATCTGGGCGTCGAACTCCACGGCGACGATCATCGACTGCAACATCGCCGGCAATATGGCCTATCATGGTGGCGGTATCTATGCTGTGGGTGCCGACGGTACCATCAGCACCACCACGGTGACCGGCAACCTGGCGCTGCAAACCCGAGTCGACGTCAACCAGGTAGCCGATCCGAATGCGTCGGTGGGCAGTATCTCGAGTTGGGGTGGCGGTTACTGCGGCATCAACTCGCCGATCGCGATCCATGACAGTGTCTTCGCCAAGAACCGGGCGCTGCTCTCCGGTGGTGGACTCTATATTGCCGGCTCGGATGCGGATATAGAGGGTGCTCCGCTGCTGCACAACTGTCTGGTCCATGGCAACAGTGCGGGCCGCGACGGCGGCGGCATCTCAGTGCAGTGGTTCGACGAGCCGATCATCTCCAATTGCACCATCGCCGACAATGTGGTCAGCGGTGCCTTTGGCGAGGCCTTTGGCGGTGGCTTGTATGTGGGCTACGATTCGAATGCGGTTGTGACCGATTCGATTCTCTGGGGCAATGTCAGTACCTATGACGGTTCGCAGATCGCGGTGGCCAACGGCTTCCTCTACGGACCGAGACCTTCGACACTGCACATTTCCCATAGTGATGTGCAACCCACGGTCGATCCGAACAGCGTTGAAGGTTTGGCGCTGGATCTGGTCTTCGTGATCGACTCGACCGACAGCATGGCGCTCAACGTCATGGCGCTCGAGGCCGCGGCCGCTCAGATCATCGGTGCCGCTACGGCTGAGATGTCGGATTATCGCATCGCGGTCGTGGACTACAAGGACTTCAACGACACGACCCTGGGCGCAGCTTCCGACTACACGTTCCGCGTGGTGACGCCGTTCAGCGAGGATCCGTCGCGAGCCATTAACGCCTTTACCTCGATCGGCACACCGGCCGGCGCCGGCGGAAACACCGACGCTGAGTCTGCCTACAGCGCGCTGATGGGTACGATCGACGCTAACGAGCTCGATATGGGCGAGTGGCGGGGCGGCGCGGTCAACCGCGTCATCGTCCTGATCACCGATGCGCCGCCGCACGATCCCGAGCCGCCGACCGGATACACCCTGTCGGACGTGGTGACTGCGGCCTCGGTGAGCCCGAGCAAGCGGATCTTCACTGTCCAGATCGGCAACGATCCGCTGACGTCGGTGTACCTGTCCAGCCTGGCAGGCGCCACCGGTGGTGCGACCGTACGGGCGACGGATGAGACCGAAGTGGGGGCGGCAGTGATTGAGGCCCTTGGGCTTCTCACACGGATTGCGCCGTCGATCTTTGTCGACGAAGGCTCGCGACTGCCCGGTTACGATCAGGCGGATAGTGTGTTCGACCCGGTGACGGGCAATATCCAGGAAGATCCTCTGTTCATCGCCGGCTACTATCTCAGTCAAATCGGGGCCGGTCAGGGTCGTCAGAGTCCGGCGGTTGATGCCGGCAGCGGTCCGGCCGAGGCGCGGGATATTGCTCTGAGTGACCGGACGACCCGAACGGATGGTGTCTACGACGCCAATGCCGTGGATATGGGCTACCACTACGTCGAAGGTGTGACTCTGCTGAGTCTGACGGCTGAAGTTCTGCCCAATCCGGACGATGGGTTGCTCCACGGTACGGTGACGCCGACTTACACGCTCATCTACGAGGGCGCGGCCGAGAATGTCATCCAACTGGAGGCCGAGCCGGACGACGGTTGGAGCGTCCTGCAGTGGATCGGCACCGATGACGACACGTTGACGACACTGGAGAATACCGTGACGCTGACGGAGGACCGTCAGGTGACCGTGACCTTCCAGAAACGCCGAGCCCGCGTGGTGACTGTGCCGGGCGACTATACGACGATTCAGGGAGCGGTCAGCGCTGCCAACGAAGGCGATACGATCGTGGTCGATCCGGGCACCTACAACAGTGGCTATAGTCAATTCGCCCTGATTGTGGATAAATCGATCACGATCACGTCAGGAAACCCGGACGACCCGGCCACCGTGGCTGCTACCATCATCGATGGTCTGGCCGCCCGACCCGGCGCCGAATGGACCAATTTGGGCGTTCTCTTCGGACCGGAGGCCGGTCGCGGCACCGTGTTCAACGGCTTCACGATCCAGAACTGTGGTGGTCGCTCAGCCGATGGTGTGGATGGTGACCGCGATACGGGACATCCCAACGGCTTCGATGGCAATCCGATTCACGGTGCCGCCATGTGGCTGTTGCCCGGCGCCAGTCCGGTGATCAAGAACTGCGTCCTCCGTGACAATCGCATCATTGCCGGCGCCGGTGGCGCGGGTGTGGATGCGGATGAGACCCACAACGCCGGTCGTGGTGGCTGGGGCGGCTGGGCCCGTGGTGGTGCGGTCTATTGTGCGGCCGACACCAATCCCAAGTTCGTCAACTGCCTCATCGAGAACAACTACGCCGACGGTGGCGACGGTGGTCTCGGTGGGTCATACTCCGACGAAGGCGGTCTGGCCAACTACGGCGGAAACTACACCCCGCCGGTTCCGGTCAACATCGATGCCGACGGATTCGGTGACGAAATCGCTACTCAGGAAGAGATGTGGCGTCTGTGGTCGTGGGACTTCGCCGTCGATGTGGAAGCCCAACTGGGCACGCAGCCCTATTCGCCGACCGCCGGCGTCACCGGTGGCACCGGGGCGTACTTTGGCGATTATCGCTTCTACTCGGGCTACGGTGGCGGTATCTACATCGACCAGCGCAGTAAGGTGGAGTTCGTCTCCTGTACGATTCGCGGCAACCGCACCTTTGGCGGCATGAGCGGCCAGGGCGGCGTGGCGAGCGTGGCAGGCCGGTTCACCGAACCGCTGGTGCCGTTCGAGATCCCCAGCTACGGTGGCGGTGTCTACTGTGCCGCCGAGACTGAGGTGACGTTCACCGAATGTAGCTTTGAGGACAACCAGGCCTCTCCCACCCTGGCCGGACAGGATCCGAACTTCCGTCTGGATCCCTATATCGGCTTTGGTGGTGGTGTGGCGGCCGAGGGTACGGCCAACCTCCTGTTCATTGACTGTAACTTCGTCGGCAACGAGGCCGACACCGGTGGCGGACTCTACGTCCTCAACTCGGAATTCACGGTGATGGATTGTAACGTCGCTTCCAACGTGGCCCTGCGTGGGGCCGGTGTCGCCGGTACGGGCGGCCTGGTCAGCATTGTGGGCAGTGACGTGAGAAACAACCGGGCGACCACCGATGTGGAAGACCCGAACGACGATACGATCCTGCCGATGGGTGCTGGCATTCTGTGTTCGACCGCCAACGCCTTCATCCAGGACTGTAACCTGGCCGGCAACCTTTCCGACGGCTCCGGCGGTGCCATCTACCTGCGGGGTCAGAACGTCGCGTCGATCTTCAACTGCCTGATCACCAACAACGGGGCCACCCGCGACGGTGGCGGTATCTCGACGAACTGGTATGCCGAGCCGACGATTCGCAACTGTACGTTCTTCGGCAACTCGGCGCCTGGTGTGCTCGACGATCCGGATCAGCCGGGCGTTGGCGGCGCCATCTTCTGTGGCTACATGAGTGAGGCGACGGTGATCGATTCGATCCTCTGGAACGACAACGCTCCCCAGGGGGCGGAACTGGCCGTCGGGACGGGCTTCCCGCTCGACCCGCAGTGCGGCACGCTCCACGTTTCCTATAGCGATATTGGACCGGGTCCCAACAGTCTGTACGCTGATGGCGACTGTGTCCTGGCCTTTGGCGAGGGTGTCCTGAACAACATGGACCCGCAGTTTGTCAGCGGGCCGCTCGGGGACTTCTACCTGAGGAACCATGACGTGTTGGGTCAGTCAACGAACAGTCCGTGTGTCGATACGGGTAGCGACTACGCCAGTTCGGTCGGCATGTCGCGGTACACGACGCGTACGGACCGCCAGCCTGACACGGATCTGGTCGATATGGGCTTCCACTATTCGTTCCTGGAGCCGTGCCGGTTCTGCGATCTGGTGTTCGATGGCACGATCAAGTTCGACGACTTCGCGATGCTGGCTCTGAGGTGGCTCGATGCGGGTTGCTCCGAGGCCGACGGATGGTGCGACGGCGCCGACCTGACCTACGACTCGCAGGTGGACGCTCGCGACCTGGCGGTCTTTGCCGACTGCTGGATGGTGACCGATACCACGGCGCCGGTTCCGAATCCGGCCGAGTGGGACGAGAAGCCTGTCCTGAGCGGTGGTTCGGCTCGGATGATCGCGGTCGAAGCAATGGACGCCTGGTGGGGCGACAATGTCGAGTACTTCTTCTGGTCTGTCTATGGCGATGGCCACGATAGCAGTTGGCAGAGCAGCCCGGTTTATACCGACAGCGGTCTCTCCAGCAACATGGAGTATGGCTACCGTGTCAAGGTCCGCGACGTCCTGGGCAACGAGACCAAGTGGTCCACGACTGAGTTCGCCGGCGGGGCCGACAAGAGACCGCCTGCCCCGGCGCCTTACCTGGCGACGATCAACGCGATTTCTTCTCAGGCGATTGAGATGACCGCAACGATTGCCACCGACGACAACGGCGTGCAGTACTTCTTCGATTCCAATACGCCGGGCGCTCATGACAGCGGCTGGCTGGATTCGCCGAACTACGTCGATATCGATCTCGATCCGGACACGGTTTACTGCTACCGCGTCAAGGCCCGAGACCTCTCGGCTGCCGGCAACGAGACCGCGTACTCCGAGTTCACCTGCATCAGCACCCTGGTGCCGGGCGATATGACGACGCCGGAACCCTTTGATATGACCTTCGACCCGAACGGCTTGCCTCGCGAGTACGCCAACACCGAGGTGTGGGATGATTACTCGGTCGAGATGCAGGCTGTTACGGCCACTGACGATAGTGGTATTGTCGAGTACTACTTCGAGTGCGAGTCGCCGAAAGACGAAGTCTATCCCGATGGCTTCAGCAGTGGTTGGCAAGCTGACCCCGTCTGGACGGTCGAGGTGGGTAGAGCGGGCGCTGGCTACAAGTTCCGTGTCCGGGCCCGCGATGCCTCAGGCAACAAGACTGACTGGTCGGATTGGGTGCCCGCTCTCGCCAGGCCGAACCAGGCGCCGCTGGGCACCGGTACCGGCGCGGGCGGTGGCGGTGGCGGTGGATAGCCGCTGGCGGTAGTCGGTAGTCTTATAGAGGTTATTGCACTTAGCCCTGGGTCCTCCCAGGGCTAAGTCTTGCGCGGACTCAAGTGGGGTCGTGCTCTCGGTCTTGTCCGGGACAGAAATGAAGTGGGCCGTCACGGCTTGGTTAACCGTGACGGCCTCACGTGTTTCTCAGTGTACTCGATGTCTCGGCGTTAGCCGGACGCTACTGGATCTTGTCCTTCAGCGTCTGGTACCCGTAGTGCATCATCAGGTGGTCCAGGAGGACCAGGGCGGTGTAGTTTTCCGCCACCGGCCAGATGCGGGCGACGATCGTCGGATCGCGACGGGTGATGGCCGCCAGTTGTGTGTTCTCCAGCGTGTACTTGTCGACGGTCATCTGCGGCTTGTCGATCGTCGGGGTCGGCTTGACCGCCAGTCGAGCGACGATGGCCTGGCCGGTCGCGATACCGCCGGTGATGCCGCCGGCATTGTTGGAATCGAAGACGACCTTGCCGCCCTCGGAATGCATCTGATCGTTGTTATGCAAGCCGGTCATGTCCTTGACACCGAATCCGGCCCCGATTTCGACGCCCTTGACGGCTCCGATGCCGAGCATGCGGCCCAGATCGCCGTCGAGTTTCTCGAAGACGGGCTCGCCCAGACCGGCCGGAACGCCCAACGCCACGACTTCGACCAGTCCGCCGGCCGAGTCGCCCCCGGCCGAGATCTTGTTACAGGCATCGACCATCGCCTGGCCCGCATCGATATCCGGGCAGTTGACGATCGCGTGGACGCCGTATTTGTCCCGAATCTCCTCCGGCGACATCTTCGGGGTCTTCTCGCGGATGGCGTCGATCTCGTTTTCGATCTGGGCCAGGATCGCCGCCTTCTCCAGGAATCGCATGTCCATGTGGATACGGCCTTTAACGTAAACCTCCTGGTAGAAGGCGTCCAGGTCGTGCCGCATGGTTTTGTACCGGTCGGTGTAGTCGAGCGCCTGCTCGTACGGCACGTCGGGGCAACTCACGCCCGCGATCTCCTTGACGTACGAGAAGACATTGATCCCGCACATTCTCAGGATCTTCTTGGCGACGTATCCGGCCGCGACAATCGTCGATGTATAGCGACCGCTGAAGATCCCGGCGCCGATGGCGTCGTCGTCCGGCCCGTATTTCATGAACGTCGCGTACGAGGCATGGCCCGGCCGCGGCGTCCGATTCGTGTCCTGATACTGCTTGATGTGAATGAAATGGCGGTCCAGATTCGGGATCATAATCACCAGCGGGGTCCCGTTGGTGTGATTCTTGTTGCCGGCGTCCTGAACCGTGTCGGCAACGTTGAATCCCGAATACAGGACGGGCAGGTCGGGCTCCTTGCGAGGGCTGGACAGCTCGTCGGCGCCGGGCTTTCGCAGCAGCAGATCGCCATAGATCTCCTGCTCGCTCAGCAGCAGTCCCGGGGGGACGCCCTGGATCATGCTGGTGAGTCCCTCCTGGTACGAGCCGCCTCCGACGGTAACCTGAAAATTACGCCCAAGGTGACATCCAAGCATTTGACTTACCCTTTCCAATTCGGGGTTGATAATATCAAACAGATTTTACAAAGTTCACCGCCTGCAAGCAAGCTCAAAACCGCTCTCGTTGTCGCCTGCTCAGTCCGCCAGGTGCATATCGGCCCCGAGGGACTGCATCAGGCTCACGAAATCGGGAAAGGTCACGGCCATGGCTTCGGCGGTCTCGATCGTGACCGGTTCGTCCTGCCCGAGCCCGGCCAGCGCCAGGGCCATGACGATTCGGTGGTCGCTTCGCCCGTGCACCTTGGCGGCCTTGAGCCTGCTACCCTGTACGATCAGGCCATCGGGCAGTTCTTCGACTTTGCCGCCTAATTTCTGTAATTCTTGCGCCATACACGCGATACGGTCGGTTTCCTTGACCCTGGCCTGGGCGACGTTCACCAGTCGGGTGGTCCCTTCGGCAAACGCGGCGGTGACCGCCATGGCCGGCAGGGCGTCCGGCGTTGCGTTCATGTCGATCTCCACGCCCGTTAGCGGGGCGGCCTTGACCCTGATCCCCTCGGCGTCGATGGTGATATCGGCGCCCATGGCTCTGAGATACTCGACCACGGCCTTGTCCGGCTGGCTGTCGGCAAAATCCAGTCCCTTGAGGACCACCTCGTCGCCGAAAAGGGCGGCCGCACAGAGAAAGAACGTCGCGCTGGAAAAATCAGCCGGGACGGGCAGGTCGAACGGCTTGTAGGATTGCCCGCCCTGGACCCGAAACCGCCGCATCTGGTCGTTTTCGTACACGATTCCCTGCTTGTCGAGCCAGTCGAGGGTCATCTGGACATAGCCCGGCTCGTTCAGCAGGGTCACGTCGATCTCGGTCTCGCCGATCGCCAGGGGCGCGCACATCAGCAGGCTCGTCAGGTACTGGCTCGTCTTGGCCTCGATGGAGGTGCGACCGCCTCTGAGTGGGCCCGTGATCCGGACGGGGGCCTTGCCATTGCCCTCAACGCTCTCGCACGTGGCGCCCAGGTCTCCCAAGGCGTCGAGCAGGGGGCCTACCGGACGACTGCGGATCTGCTCGTCGCCCGTGAAGGTCGTCGCTTGCCCAGGACCTGCCAGAGCAGCCGAGCCCATGGCGATGCGCAGCGTCGTGCCGGAATTGCCCACATCGATAGTCTGCTGGGGGGGGGCAATCCGACCCCCGGTGCCAACAACTCTCCAGAGCCCGGCGTCGGAAGTATCGATCTGGGCGCCCAGGGTGCTATAGCAGCGCACCGCCGCCTCGGCGTCGCCCGATAGCAACGGGTTGTGGATGAGGCTCTGCCCCTCGGCCAGCGCCGCGATCGCCACGGCCCGAATCGTATGTGATTTCGAAGCCGGGATCAGCACCTCGCCGGCCAACCGTGATCTATTCGAAACAAGCTGCATCGTCGTCTCTCTCTACCGAAATTGCCTGTTAGAACCGCCCCGACAGTATACAGGCCGCCGCCGTCCCGTCAAGACGCCCATCCAAGGGCCAGCCCGCCAGCCATCCAGCCCTGCAGGATTGGCTTTGATTGGGTTTGATTTTCCTCGTGATCCCCCATTTTCAGGCCAAAAAACGCAAAATTGGCTTTGTTTCGCATTCTTGCCTTCTCCCCAGTCCGCCGGACCTCGCCAGCCGGAAATTGGCTTCGTTTGGCTTCGTTTTTCCGTGCGATCCCCGTTTCCAGTCCAAAAACGCAGAGAATTGGGTTCGTTTTGCATATAAAGGGTCCCCGCGACAGGGCGTCTTGCCTCCAGAGCCCTCCAACTCTCGTTCCGACTCAAACCGATCTGTATGTCGTTGACCATGGGGGTTCCATTTGATTACTGATGATCGATAAAATTCAGTGTATATATTACAAACACAAAGGCTCGGCGTCAAGCAAAATCCGGGGGAAGTTGCGAATCGAGATTGACGCTCGCGTGGTCTGTCTGTAGCTTATATCCCAGACGTGCTTAGGGAAGCTATGCCAGGAGAGGCTTGGACAATCCAGCCAGCAGTTCCAACGCCCCTGTCAGGGGTGCGCGATAGCTCCCTGCCCTTCACAACCGGTGACGGCGCAGAGCGTTTCGTCCAGACCACCGAAGACAACAACGATTGGACTAAGCTGGCCCCTCCCTAGTAGTCCGGAGTTACGCGCCTTGAGGGGCGGGGTCTTGTATGGGCGCGCCCACAAGATCGGCGTGTTATGAGGAAACCATATGCAGATAGTTCGACCTATTTGCGAAGGGGTTACGTGTGAGTTGGGATGAAGCTCTAGAGGGTCCAGGACGCGATTTTGCCGCGAGCCATGCGAAGCGCATACGGTGCCTCGCGGGTCCCGGGACGGGTAAGACCTACGCTCTGATGAAGAGAGTGCAGCGCCTCATCGAAGAAGAGCATGTTCATCCCTCCAGGATTTTCGTGGTCACTCTCACACGAACCGCCGCGGATGACTTGAGGCGGAGCTTGTATGACCTGGATGTGGAGGGAGTGGACAAGGTCGCAACCTCAACGCTTCATTCGTTCTGCTTCTCTACGCTCATGCAGGAAGATGTCTTCGTGGTGACACGCCGATCGCCCAGACTGCTGGCCACATTCGAGCGAGACATCCTACTGAAGGATCTTCCGGATGAACTCGGGACATTTAGCGAGAAGAAGGAACTGCTCATTCAATTGGAGGCGGCTTGGTCGGCTCTTGATGGAACGCCTCTCAGGGCTACGCCTGGGACACTGCCTTCGGAATTCCAGGAAGCGTTTATTCAGTCCTCCCGTTGGCATGAGTGCATGCTCGTCGAAGAGCTGGTTCCCATTGCGAGAACGTACTTGGCTGAGAATCCCTATGTGCCCGTGCTCAACCGGTTCGATCACATCCTTGTCGATGAGTACCAGGACCTTAATTGTGCCGATCATGGCGTCATCGAGCTGCTTGCAGAAGCTGCGGTCCGCCGCGGAGGACAGATTGCCATAATCGGCGACGATGACCAGTGCATCTATGTACGACTTCGGCATGCACATCCTCGTGGAATCGTAGAGTACCAGGCTGATGACGACATACCACTGGTGGAGTGCCGTCGCTGTCCCACGCGGATTACGGCTATAGCGCAGAGTCTCATCGAGCACAATCCCGGACGGGAGAAGCCGCCCCTCAAGGCTCGCCTATCGAATCCGCCGGGTGTGATTCACAACGTGATCTTCCCATCGATGAACGACGAGGCAGAGGGTCTGGCGCAGTTCATACATGCGCGCATTAGTTCCGGTGATGTGAAGCCTGGCGAGGTTCTTGTGCTGGCCAATTGGCGGGCGATCGCGTATCAGATACGCGATCGTCTGGTCGAATTAGGGCATGATGCGCATTCCTACTTCCGGGAGGAGGCGCTGGATAGCGCCGAGGCTCAGCGAGCGCTGGTTCTGCTAACGCGCCTTGCCAACGCCAACGACCATGTTGCACTGCGTGCATACTTGGCGTTGTCTAGTCCAAGGGAGGATAGGGCGGCTTATCGTCGCATTCGCGATCATGCTCGGGAGAATGGGCTAGGTGCGGCTGAGGTGCTTGAGAGGCTTGCGGCTGGTGACCTCCGGATACCCTATACAAATCATGCAGTCGAATCATTTGACTCCCTCAAAGCCGAACTTGCAGCCCTTGAGCCTCTCGCCGCCGACGTTGACGCACTGGTCGATCGTGTGTGTCCGGCTGGGGACAATACCACACATGCGCTACGAGAAGCGATTGAACGGACGCTGCTAACCCCCGAATCGCGAGCGGACATTGGCTCATTCGTATCAGTGCTCCGAACGCAGATCGGTGTACCTGAGATCCCGTTGGACGCGTCTTGCGTTCGTCTGATGAGTCTCCACAAGAGCAAGGGCTTGACCGTCAAGCTAGTCGTTATCGCGGGGCTTGTAGAGGGCTTGGTGCCTCGTCAGCCCAAGAACAACCTAGCCGGTCCAGAGCTAGCCGAACATGAACAGGAGCAGAGGCGGATTCTCTTTGTAGGCATCACCCGACCGACCCAAGAACTCGTCCTCTCTCGGTTCCAGGAGATCGACGCTTGCTCAGCGTATCGCTCTGGGACAGCTACAGGTCGTTGGGTTAGCCGCGGCGTCAAGAGAACCGTATCGAGCAGTCTGCTTCGTGAACTTGGAACCGAACTGCAAGCGGTGATTCGCGCGACTGAATGGAATTACTAGCCTCGTAGCGACTGTCTTGGCAATCAAGTGGTTTTTGGGTTCCAGGCTTCATTTTTCTTTAGCATGGTGTTGAGGATGGTCAGGAGTTTTCTCATGGCGGCGATGAGGGCGGTCATTTTGGTTTTCCCATTCTTCACGAGTCGTTGATAGAACTGTTGGATGATGGGATTGTGTCGTGCCGCGACGAGGGTTGGCATGAACAGGCGGGCGCGCAGGTGACGGCGTCCGCCGCCGGTCATGCGTTTGCCTCGGTAAGTTCCGCTGTCACGATTGATTGGCGCGACGCCGACCAAGGCGGCGATCTGCCGGCGGTTCAAGTGTCCCAACTCCGGCAATTCCGTGACCAACAGTGAGGCGGTGGTTTCGCCGATGCCGGGGACGGATTCGAGCTGTTCGGTCTTGCGTTTGAGTT
>Ga0208279_1000782_pt1 | contig 21834 bp, 16 predicted proteins | sample AntAceMetag02UKM_FD_184766 | JGI IMG/M metagenome (GOLD analysis project Ga0208279, IMG submission 184766) | Saline lake microbial communities from Ace Lake, Antarctica - Antarctic Ace Lake Metagenome 02UKM (SPAdes) (version 2) | ecosystem: Environmental > Aquatic > Non-marine Saline and... | reverse complement strand
TAGTACCTGTTGTCCTGAAATTTGAGGCGCTTTGTTACTTGCATAAAGATCAACCTGCTCACTCTTGTCCTATCGACGCCTTGAATGGACACTTGCCTGGGAAATCGAATGACTGTTCGAGTGGTTACCCCGGATTATTGAGAAGATACGAAAAAGGGTAAGACCGACTCCCCCCTATAGAATTGGGTGTATTTCACCTCGGTTGTAGGGCAATTTGGCAAATTGCCCCTGGGATAAGTTACCAACTTGTCCTACAACTCATTTGAAACGCACCCTATAGAATTACCCTACAACATCTGCGTTGTCCGTGAGAATCTGTGGGACAAGATGCCATCTTGTCCTACGTTGGTTGCGGCTGGAGGCCGCGCTATGCACATTCTGAAACGTCTCTTTGGCTACGTGCGACCGTATTGGAAGCCACTGACCGCTACAGGCATCCTGCTGCTGTTTCAAACCAGCCTGAGGCTGCTCCCGCCGCTCTTTCAGCGGGAGATCGTGGATCAGGTGATCGGCGGTCGCGACATCTCCCGCCTCGGCGTGATAATCGCCGCCCTGGCCGGTGTCTATGTGGCATTGTGGTTCACGGAAGTTGGCGACCAGTACATCCGCCACGTGCTGGGCGCGCGCTTCATCTTCGACCTGCGGGTGCATATCTACGCCTACCTGCAACGATTGTCTCTCTCCTTCTTTGAACAGACCTCCACCGGTGAACTGATGTCGCGGGTGACCAACGACGTCAATGCCCTGGAGAGCTTCGTCACCCACGGGGTGATCCTTGCGACCGTAGACCTGATGCGCTTGCTGGGTGTATCGGCAGTGCTGCTGGTGCTCGACTGGCGACTGGCGCTGATCGTGTTGGTTCTGTTGCCGATTATGACCGTTGGCCTGCGGCGCTTCAACCAGCGCGTGCACCCTATCTACCGCCAGGTGCGCGACCGGCTGGGGGACATCAACGCTAAACTGGAGGACAACCTGGCCGGCATCCGCGTCATCCAGGCCTTTGGGCAAGAGGATACAGAACTGGATCGCTTCCGCGATGTCACCGCGAACTATTATCGGGAACGAGTGCGGGCCATACGCGCCTGGTCTACCTTCTTTCCTGCCCTGCGCACGATGGCTGTTCTGGGGGGCACGACGGTGCTCGGCGTGGGCGCGTGGATGGTCATCAACGATCAGACCTCATTGGGCACGCTGGTGGCCTTTCTGTCCTACATCACCTCGTTCTACGATCCCCTCCGGCGACTGGCGGAGGTGGACAACGTCTTCCAGCAAGCCATCGCCGCCGGGGAGCGCATCTTCGAACTGCTGGACGAAGTGCCGGAAATCCAGGACGCGCCAGGCGCAGTCTCGCTGGACCGGATCGAGGGGGACGTGGTGTTCGACGACGTGCACTTCCGCTACGGCGATGGTGACGAGGTACTGCACGACGTCACGTTCCGCATGGCCCCCGGAGAGGCAGTGGCGCTGGTCGGGCCCAGCGGAGCGGGCAAGACCAGTATCGCCAACCTGCTGTGTCGCTTCTACGACCCGATCCACGGCCGCATCCTGGTGGACGGGCACGACCTGCGCAGGGTGCAGATCCGGTCACTGCGCCAGCACGTGGCCGTGGTACTGCAGGACACCTTTCTGTTCAACACCACCGTGCGCGAGAACCTGCTCTACGGCAAGCCGGACGCCAGCGAGGAAAAGATGGTCGCCGCCGCGAAGGCGGCTTACGCCCACAAGTTCATCGAGCAACTGCCCCAGGGCTACGACACCGAGATCGGCGAGCGGGGGGTGAAACTGAGCGGCGGGCAGAAGCAGCGGCTGGCGCTGGCGCGCGCCATCCTGGCCGACCCGCGCATCCTGATCCTGGATGAGGCCACCTCGTCGGTGGACGCCGAGGCGGAGTATTTGATCCAGCAGGCGCTGGACGAGGTGATGAAGGGGCGCACGTCGCTGGTCATCGCCCACCGCTTGAGCACGATCCGCAACGCCGACAAGATCATCGCGCTGGAGGAAGGGCGCATCCGCGAGGTGGGCGACCACCACGAGTTGCTGGCCCGGGGCGGGCTCTATAGCCAACTCTACCGGCGGCAGTTGGAACTGGCGGCGAGCGGAAACACGAAGGTTTGAAATAGCGAAAGACACGAAAGATGGGTAAAGAGCCATCGGCAAATGCACCATTGTCGTTACTACTCAGGCATGTCTGGAAAGTGGCAAGCTCACCCAGTCAATAGCTTTGTAATGATGTCATTGCGAGCGTAGCGAAGCAATCTCACGCCAGTAAGTTGGGGATTGCTTCGTCACTTCGTTCCTCGCAATGACAGGGTGAGTAATAACCTATTGTCAAGATTAGGTGCCCTTTACTCCTCCTCTGCAAAAAAGGCCGCCACGTCCTCGAACCGCAGCGTCCTGCGCGCCCGGGGCAGGCTGGCGATCACCTGTGAGCCGTACCGCCTGGTATTGAGACGCGAGTCGAGAATCGCCATGACGCCTCGATCCGTCTCGGTGCGGATGAGCCGGCCCACTCCTTGCTTCAAAGCCAGGATCGCCTCCGGTAACATAACCTGCATAAACGGGTTGCCGCCGGCCTCGCGGATGCGCTGCTCCCGATGCTGGATCACCGGATCCCGGTAAGGCGCGAAGGGTAACTTGTCTATGATAACCAGCGATAATGGATCGCCAGGGACGTCCACACCCTCCCAGAAACTCTTGGTCGCAAAGAGCACGGCCCCGCTGGCATCGTTCCGAAACAAGTCGAGCAGTTCTTCTCTGGAGGCTGTGCCCTGACGGTAGCAGGCGAAGGGAAGTCGCGGTGCCAGCGTTTCGAACAGTTGCCCGACCCGACGTGTACTCGTGCACAGCACAAAAGCGCGCCCCCGGCTGGCCCGCACCAGCCGCTCCACCTCGGCAGCCAACTTCCGCACGTACCCATCCTCTCCCTCGCCATACTGAGGGTACAGCCCGTGGGGGGTGTAGAGCAGCGCCTGGTTGGGATAGTCAAAAGGGCTGGCGATGAAACGCTGAATCACGCCGCCTTTTTCACCTTTGTTTTCACTTTTGGGCGGCGCGCCGATCTGCCGGCCGAAGTAGTCAAACCGTCCGTTGACGGTGAGCGTGGCGCTGGTACAGACCACCGTCTTGGTCGCATTCCACAGACTCTCTCGTAGGAAGCCGGCCACCTCGACCGGTTCCTGGCAGAGGACGATACGTGCCTCTTCTCTCTTGCCCGGCCCCTTCTCCTTCTCACAATACCGTACCTCATCCTCTGGCACCAGCCGGTTCAGACTCAGGATCGCGTCCGCCAGTTGTCCTGCCCATTCGATGGCCGTCTGATGGCGACCGTTCTCCTCGTTGCGCTCGCCCCCACCAGGCACGGGCGGATACCGCTTCATCAGTTGTTTACAGATGACGTTGACGTGACCGGCCAACTTGCCCGCCAGCGGCAACTCACGCGGGGAGGCCCAACGGCGCTCGTTTTGCTGACGCTGGTCACCACTTTGCGCCAGGTAGGTGAACAGTTCGTGGTTGGCTTGCACGGCCCTGCCCCTGAGCCTGTCGTCGGCGTTGCCTATGACGACGATATCGTTGACGAAGGCGGGCACCTGGTCGTATTCCAGTCTGAGCCGCAGTGCGCCGACGACGTAGTGCATGAAATCCTGGGCCTCATCCAGGACGATAACATCGCGGGGCTCGATTATCTGGCCGTCCAGAACCATGTTGAAGGCCAGCAAAGCGTGATTGAGGACGACAATGTCTGCCTTCTCCGCCTCGATTCGCGCCAACTGATAGTAACATTGGCTCAACATCGGGCAGCGCTGGCCCAGGCAATCGTGCCGGCCTACGGTGAGCGCGTCCCGCAGTTCGCCGAACAGGCGCAGTTCTTCGACGTCCCCGGAGGGTGTCTGCTCCAGTCGCTCCCGCAATTCACCGGCGGAGATCCCCTGGCCCGGGAGGATCAACTGCTGGCTCAGTTCTTTCAGTTTGACCCGACAGATGTAGTTTCCCCGCCCCTTGAGCAGAGCCGCCGTGAACGGCCGGGGAGCGATGCGCTGCAGGGCCGGGAGGTCCTTCTCCCACAACTGGTTCTGGAGTGTCTTGTTGGCCGTGGAGATGAACGCCCTTTGGCCAGTCCAGATAAGGGGAATGAGGTAGGCGAACGATTTGCCGCTGCCGGTGCCGGCCTCAATGAGCGCGTGCTGTCCCTCATCCAGAGCGCGCTTGACCAGTCGAGCCATCAGCGCCTGGCCGCGCCGGGGGCGGTAAGTATCGCCCAACAGGTGGGCCACCGGGCCAGCGGGCGCAAAGACGAGGGCGATGTCCTCTTCTTCCCCCTTGGATTGGGGGCTTGGTGCAGCGGCAGGTTCTGGTGCCGGCGTCGGCGTCTTCGCTGGGGGTGCCGCTGGCGACGGAGGTGCCCCAGCCACACCCACCTCGCTTGATTCGACCGCTCCTCTGGCCAGCTCTTCGGCTTGCTTGCGTCTCAAGCGGTGGGTCAGTTGCTCCAGGAAGTCTGACATGGCTCGTGATGAGGTGCGATCAGGTGCAACGCACTTCAGAAAGTGCGTTGCACCTTGTGAAGTGTTACGTCTTGAACAGCTTGCTGCGCCCGCGCATCGCTGACTCGTCTATTTGTCCCACCCGTCTACCTATGCTACAATAGCAAAAGCCTCGCTGCTGGGGAAGAGTCGGAGGCTACACCCAAGGCGGCAGGACGCCCTGGTGCAGGTATAATAGCACACGGCCCGCCACTGTCAAGGATACTGAAGGGGTCTCTTTATTAATGGCACTAATGGCACTAATGGCACTAACGGCACTAACGGCACAATGGCCATCGAATAGACCAACAGGGCGTTGGTCATCGTTTCGGCCACTAAGAGCAGGATTTTCAGAATGAACGGATCGATCCGCGTCTAACCGCCACATCTGAGGCTAAACTGGATATTCCGCTTGAGCAGTTGGCCCAAACGATGATCATAGCCGAGTTCAGTAAACCCGCTCAAGAAACCGGGTTTTGAGGAAAAAACCCGGTTTCTGACACCCATTTCTGGAGGCACTTGTGACCCAGGACAAGAAAACCCAAAACCGCAGACAACTACAATCCCTACTCCGCGAACTCTTTCAATTCGACTATGCTGACCTGGACTTTGGCATCTACCGCATCCTCAACGAAAAGCGGGACGAAATTGAGCGCTTTATCGAGCGCGATCTGCTCGACGCAGTAAACCAGGCCCTGGCCCACTTTCAGGCGGCCGACCGGCAGGAGTTGGAAACGCAGTTGGCGCAGAAGCGCGCCATGCTGGGCGACGCCGCGCTGGATGAGACGGGCGCGGTGCGCGAAGCGTTCCGAACCCTGCCCATTGCACAGGAGTATACAAAGTTACATCAGCAACTCCGCAGCCTCGACGTCGCCCAAGAGACCGAGGCCCGCGTCTTTAACGACCTGTGGCGATTCTTTTCCCGCTACTATGACAACGGCGACTTTCTCACCGAGCGCCGCTACTCCTCGCGCGAGTCCAAGTTCTGCGTGCCTTATAACGGCGAGGAAGTGTTGCTCCACTGGGCCAATCGCGACCAGTACTATGTCAAGACCAGCGAGCGTTTCACCGATTATCGCTTCACCGCTGGCAATTACACCGTCTGGTTCCGGCTGCAGCACGCCGAGGTAGAACAGGACAACGTCAAGGGCGACAAGCGTTACTTTGTGCTCCGCACAAAAGCTCCTCTCGACTACGACGCAAAGACTCAAACGCTCACCATCTTTTTCGAATACCGCCCCATCACCGAGGAGGAAGAGGCACACTACCTCGCCACGTACAATGCACAACAGCCCCTGAAAAAGGGCAGCCGGCGCAAAACCCTCGACCGCCGTGCGCTCTGCATAGCCCTGGAGGTAGAGATCCTGGCCGGTCTCGACGACGCCAATCTGAAAGCGACCCTCGGCGCTGTCCCCGCAGGCAAGAACACCTCCTCCTTGGGTCAACACCTCAACCGTTACACCGCCCGCAACACGATGGACTACTTTGTCCACAAGGACCTGGGCGGCTTTTTGCGGCGCGAACTCGACTTTTTCCTCAAGAACGAGGTGCTGCGCATAGATGATGTGATCGGCGACGAGTCGGGCGAGATGATGCAGCACGTGCTCACCCGTATGCGCGTGGTGCGCCAGATCGCGGCCAAGATCATCGCCTTTCTGGCCCAGATCGAGGATTTCCAGAAGCGGCTCTTTGAGAAGCGCAAGTTCGTCGTGCAGACCGACTACTGCATCACGCTGGACCGCGTGCCGGAGGACTTTTATCCCGAGATCCTGGCAAACGAGGCCCAGTTGGCGGAATGGCGACGGCTCTACAACGTGGACGCCTGGGAAGAAGACCCCTTCTGGCAAGGTCAATTCGATGAGGCCTTTCTGCGGAACCATCCCTACGCGATGCTGGACACGGCCTTCTTCGACGCTGACTTCAAAGCCAGGCTGCTGGCGACTTTCGACGACCTGGACGGGGCTACCGATGGCCTGCTGATCCACGGCGAGAACTTTCAGGCGCTCAACCTGCTGCAAGCAAAATACGCGGGACGGGTCAAGTGCATTTACATCGACCCACCGTACAATACTGGTGGTGACGAGTTCTTATACAAGGATAGGTATCAACATTCATCGTGGCTTACGATGATGGAAAACCGACTTTCACTAGCCCGCAGCATACTTGGCGAAAACGGCTTGATGTTTTCAAGCATTGATGAGAACGAAGTCGACAACTTGACTCACCTACTCTCGAACGTTTTTGGCGAAAGAGTGAGTATCGTTGTTGTCAAGAACAACCCCAAGGGTAGAAGCCTGGATCGTTATCTATCCACGTCACACGAGTACTTGTTGGCATTTGCCAAGGGGCGGACGGAGCTATCGGGTATTCCCAAGAGCGAGGAACAATTATCGGACTACAAGTACAAGGATGCAGGTGGGCACTATAGGCTACTGGAACTCCGTAACACTCACAGGCAATTCAACAGGAGAACCAGGCCTAACTTGTGGTTTTCTCTATACATCAACTGCGAGACTCAGAGTGTATCTCTGGATCAGACACCCAATACGGAAAAAGTCTATCCAATGTGGGATAATGGATTGGAAGGATGCTGGACGTGGGGACGCGAACGTGCTAGACAGAAGGCCCATCTGCTTGTGGGACGCGAAATCTCTGGACGTTGGAAGGTTTATCGAAAAGACTATGCACGAGGAGCAACATACACACCCAAGACAATTTGGGCTGATAGTGAGCTGAGAACTGACTATGCCCAAAAGGTTCTTGATGACGTAATGGGCGAAAGGTTGTTCCAATCGCCCAAGCCACCTGCCCTAATGCAAAGGGCTATGCGACTCTCCTCAGATAGCGGCGAGTTCGTCCTCGATTTCTTCGCTGGCACTGGCACCACCGCGCACGCCGTGATGGATCTCAATCGCGAATACGATGATGGCAGCCACAAATATATTCTGGTCGAGATAGGCGACTACTTCAAAACAATACTCAAACCCCGCATCCAGAAGGTGGCCTTCTCCGCCAACTGGAAGGACGGTGTGCCACAGGATCGGGACGGGATGAGCCACATATTCAAATACCAGCGCATCGAATCCTACGAGGATGCCCTCAACAACATCCGCGTCCGCCGGCCGGAGGGCACCCAGCGCCGCCTGCTCTACGACGAGTTCGACGACTATCAACTTCACTATATGCTCGACTTCGAGACCCGCGACAGTCCCACGCTGCTCACCCAGGAGGCCTTCGAGACACCCTTCGACTACACGCTCAAGATTCAGCGCGGCCACGAAAGCCCCCAGGACACCGTCGTGGACCTGGTCGAGACCTTCCACTACCTGATCGGTATGCACGTGCACCAGTTGGAGCGGCACGAGCACCAGGGCCGGCCCTACGTCGTCAGTCGTGGCGAGGTGCGCTCCACACGCGGCGTCGAGAAGGTCGTCGTCGTATGGCGCGATACCGAGGGCCTCGACCTGGGACAAGAGGCCGACTGGGCCAACGGCGAGGATGGCTTGCTCGCCGACCCGGTGGATCGCGTCTACGTCAACGGCCCTAGTTTCATCAACCAGGCCCAGCCGTTGGAGATCACCTTCCGCGAGCGGATGGAAGGAGGTCGCCGTGCCGTCTAGTTCCCTGGACCGCTTCGAACGCCGGCTGGCTTTGTCCGCCTACTTTCGCCACCTGTTCGGCGTCAAGGACATCCACGACCTCCAATCCGTGCGCGGCTTTTACAATATGCTCAAGGAGCAGCCAGAGGGGTACGACGCCGAGGGGCACAGTTACGTCTCCAACGTGCTGAGAGGGCTCGTGCGCGGCATAAGCGCGGTGAAACTGCTGGCCTACGACGCCAACGTCCGCCGCCACACCGACGCGCTCAACCGCCGCCGCAGTGCCGAGCCGATCACGCTCAAGTACTTTCAGATTCTGGCCGCGCTGATGACCGAACACTACCTGGACTGCGTCACCCACGAACCAGACGGATTCCTCGCCAATCTCAACACCTTTGTAGATGAGCAAAACAAGGCCCGCACCACCGCTCGCGTCGAGTTCCCCACCTTCACGCCGGGCGACCTCAACAAGATGGCCTACTGGATGGCCACCGGCAGTGGCAAGACGTTGCTCATGCACCTCAACTACTATCAATACCTGCATTACCGCCCGGACGAACCGGAAAATATCCTGCTGGTCACCACCGGCGAGGGCATGTCGGAGCAACACATCGCTGAGATGGAGAAAAGCGACGTTCCCTGTCGCCGCTTTAACGCCACCACGAACGACCTGTTCGACGTCGTCCCCCACACGGTCAAGGTCATCGAGATCCACAAGCTGGTTACAGAGAAAACCGGCGGCGGCGAGAGCGTCGAGGTCTCGGCCTTTGAAGGGCGCAACCTCGTCTTTGTGGACGAAGGTCACAAAGGCACCGGCAGCGAGGCGCAGGCCTGGCGCAGCCGCCGCGAGGCCCTGGCGAGGGACGGCTTCACCTTCGAGTATAGCGCCACCTTTGGGCAGGCGGTCGGCAGGTCGGGCGCTAGAGATGTCGAACAAGAGTATGGAAGAGCCATCATCTTTGACTACTCCTATCCCCGCTTCTACAAAGATGGCTACGGCAAGGACTACCGCATCCTCAACCTGGAGCAAGACCTGGATCCAGGGCTGACCAATCGCTACTTGATGGCCAACTTGCTCACCTTTTATGAGCAAGTGCGCTGCTATGCGCTGGACGCCGATGCCTTCTACGCGACGTACAACGTGGCTCCGCCGCTGTTGATTTTCATCGGCCACAGCGTCACCGCCGGCAAGAATCGCTCGCAGTTGAGCCAGGACGACAAACGCAGCCTCTCAGACGTGCAGGAATTGGTGCTCTTCCTGCACCGTGTGCTCCAGAACGAGAATAATTGGGTACCCACGGCCATCAACGCTATTCTCAACGGCGAGGCCGACCTGAAACGCGAGGACGGCGGCGACATCTTTGCCGACGCTTTCCGCACGCTCCGTGAGGACCGTCTGGACGGCGTGGCCATCTACGCCGATATGCTCCGCCGCATCTTTCACGCAACAGTTGTGACCACGGCGGCTGGCCTGCACCTCGTTAACCTCAAATCCGCCGAGGGTGAGATCGGGCTGCGTGCCGGCGCGGCAGATCAATTCTTTGGTCTGATCAACATCGGCGACGCTGCCCATTTCCTCAAACTGATCGAGGAGCAGGCTCCCGAGATCGCCGTCGAAGATGAGCAATTCAGTGGCTCGCTCTTCCAGGCCATCAACCGGCAGGACTCGCCCATCAACGTCCTGCTCGGCTCCAAAAAGTTCATTGAGGGCTGGGATTCCTGGCGCGTCTCGGCTATGGGCCTGATGAACATTGGGCGTGGAGAGGGGCCTCAGATCATCCAACTGTTCGGGCGCGGCGTGCGCCTGCTGGGCAAGGACCGCTCTCTCAAGCGTTCCGACGCCCTGGACGGCGACCATCCCGACAACCTACAGTTGCTGGAGACGCTCAGCATCTTTGGCGTCCGCGCCAGGTACATGGCCCAGTTCCGCGACTATCTCGCCGAGGAGGGTATAGACACCGACGAGCGTGAGATCGTCGTCATCGGGACCAAGCTCAACCAGGATTTCAAGGGCCAGGGGTTGCTCGTTATTCGACCCAGGATTGAGACGCCGTTCGAGGACGCGGTGCGCCTGGAATTGCAACTGGACAATACCTGCCAGCCAACCATTGACCTGATACCTCGCATGCAAGTCATGGTGTCCGGGGGACTTGTGCACGAGACACCCGAGTTCTACGAGCCGCAAGATACGCAGAAGTTGCTGGCAGAAGCCCTGCCACTCTTTGACTGGGGGCGGCTCTACCGCGAGGTCTGGCACTTTTGCGCCGCGCGCGGCTACCGTAACATCGCGCTAGATCAGAAGGTGCTACGACGCATCCTTGAGGCGGGCTGCTATCAACTCCATTGCCCACCGGCGATGCTGGAAATGACAGCATTTGAGGACGTGGGCCGATTGGAGCAGATCGCGCTGATGATCCTGCGCAAATACGTCGAGCGATTCTACACCCGTGCCCATCGGCAGTGGGAACAGGATCAACTGGTCTACCAGGTACTGGACGAATACGACGACAACCTGATTGGGTCCTACGAAGCCCGGGTGAAGCGTTCGGCCACAGACTTTCTCCAGACGCTCCGTGAGATGTGTAACGATTCGGCCCTCTACGAGCGCGATGACGATCTCCCTGCCAGGGTTCACTTTGACCGGCACCTCTATCTTCCATTGCTGCTGGAGGATACAAGCGCCGCCCAAGTGGTCAAATACTCCCCTCCAGGGCTCAACCCTGGCGAGCGCGATTTCGTGGTACAGTTACGCGAATATGTCGAGACTGACAAAGGCCAGGCGACGTTAGAAGATCACGACCGCGAGCTATTCCTCCTGCGCAATCAAGCCCGCGGCCGGGGCGTCGGGTTCCTGATCAACGACGAAAAGTTCTTCCCCGACTTTATCCTGTGGTTGAAAGGACCAGACCGGCAGGACATCGTATTCATTGACCCGCACGGCTTGATCATAGGCAGCAACCTCAACGTCAACCCCAAGGTCAAGTTTTACAGGACCATTAAGGAGTACGAACAAAAGCTAAACCGCCGCGCTTCCCGCGACGACATCACCCTCCACTCCTACATCATCTCCCAGACACCGTTCTCGGAATTGAGAGGGCAGACCGGCATCGCTGCTTTGGAGGAATTTAACCGACGTCACGTCTATTTCCGGGAGCAAGTCAACTACGCCAAGTTGCTGATAGAGGATACTCTGACCAACCGTGGGCCATAAGCACATCATGCACCTTCCATCCCTCGCCATCGGGTAGTTCTTTCAATACCCTGGATGTCTTGGTATCAACCAACTCGCGGATCACACTGCGCCTCACCTTGTCGGCTCCCCACTTACATTCCCCCAATTTGCTACCGGACACTTTTGGTCAGAGGGCCGATCCTTTATCACGAATGACACGAATATACGAATCTCACGAATGGTTCTCTGGCAATTCACGATCAAATTCGTGTCATTTGTCCATTCGTGGCATTCGTGATGGAAACTATCCGGTAGTGAAGGCAAAGTACATCTGGAATCGCTCCGGCAAGTTGGTTTTGGTAACCTATACTTTGCCACAAAAGGGGCGATTCCGCTAGTCTTGCTCTCTATTCAACTGTTAAAGTGCGAAATCTAGGCTTAGCACCTTCCCCCTTTACTTGCTCACCTCACTTATTGCGGAATCCCGGTGGGATTCCGAGGCAGATTGTCTCAGTGAAGGACCCAGCAGTCGCGACATTGACGTGGGCTTCCTGGTGCGCGGCGACCGGGCCACGTTGGAGGGGATGAGGCAGTACCAGGCCCCTGAGGGCCTCTTCAGCCGCCCGCCGCTGATGATCACGATGACCCTGCACACGGCGTCGGCTGGCGACGTGACCGTCTACGGTATCGTCAATCACTTCATCTCCAAGTCCGGCGGCGAGGTATTAACCGAGCCGAGCCGCGTGATGGAGGCAGAGTGGAACGCAGGGTTGAATGCCGGCTACCCGCCCCCCGATCCGGATGATCCCAGCGCACGCCACCTGTCCGACCATGATCCGGTGGTGGCGGTGTTTGAGGTAGGGGAGTAGCGGCTGCGGCCAGTCCACGACTGAGTAGCGTGGCAACCGATATGGTGATAAAATAAGCCCACTTCTGAGCGACAGGGCAAGTTAGCCGAAAGGAGCCAGGGTATGACCCAACCTACGATCCAGGAAAGAGCCTCCGCCATCTGGGTGGAAATCTGGGAATTGGCAGACGAGCAGTGGCCGCCACGCAGCATCCCGGTTGCCTGGCGCGTGTATGAGTGTCTGAAAGGGGCGCTTGTTCGCGCTGGCGTGACCGAGGCGCAGGCAATGGCTTTCGCTGATGACTTCTTCTATGGCGCACAAAAGTGGGGCGATTTGACACTGGTAGACAATCACAGGTGGGCCATTGATGCGCTGACCGTGACATTGCTTGACTCCGAAATCGTGGGGATGGGTGAAGAGTGACAACGGTGGGCGCTTGTGGATTGTATAAACCACAAGCCCCCCCCCCACGAAGGGGCAACCTCAGTCGAGGTCGCCCCGTCTTGCCGCTGGGCTGCCCTGGCCTATGGATAGCATAGCACTAGCGGCAGGCACACGTACGGCTGTGGCCCCGCGTCCGGCGTCTCGGCCTGGCCTGGCGTGGTGGCGACGAGCGGGTGCGCCGGTAAGGGCTTGCTTGCCACGGACGCAAGCCCCCCTATCGTCCGGGTCACTGTCATCGCTTGCCCACCACTGTCTCCGCCATCATCCGATGTCGCGATGTCCAGGGTGTACTCCGAACTGGCGTCGTAAGTCGCCTCGCCGGCAAAGGTCCCGTCACCCTGGTTCAGCAGCACCGAGACGTTGTTGTCAAACACGTTAGCCACGACAAGGTCCAGGTCGCCGTCCCCATCCAAGTCACCCACCGCCACGGATCTAGGACCGTCACCCACGCCGTAAGTCACCTGCGGTCCAAAGTCAGGGCCATCGTAGAGGCTTGGTTCTTGGAGTGTGCGGGTGTAATCTCCGGCCGCAAACGGCACAGTGTCAGTCCACGTACTCCCATCGTCGCTCCACTCCAGCGTGTCCATGCCGCTGCTTGCGTCGCTGCCGGCCACAGTCGCCGTCACGGTGGTCGTGTTCACCGCGTATGCTCCGGCTGCAATCTCCACCGTCACCGCCGGCGGCGCGGTGTCGAGAACAATGGTGTCCGAGTACACGTCCGAGTACTGGCTATCGCCGTAGAACTGGGCATAGACCGCCTTCGTCCCGTCGCCGGGTTGAAGCGTTCAGTCACGGGTGGCGGCGAAGTCCTCCCAATCGTTCCAGGCAATCCCGTCGTGGCTCAACTGCATCTGGGTCGCCGTGAAAGGGGCTTGCAGGGTCAGCGTGACGGCGGTCGAAGCGGCATATTCGCCGCCAACGTTGATCTCGACTCCGGTGTCGTCAGCCTGGGCAGTCGGGGTGCCCAGCAAGACAATCGCCAGCACCCCCAGGGAGACGACGAGAAGCAGAGCAAGGGAAAATGATCTGCGTTTCTTCATCTCACACTTCCCATTCTTGTTTTCTGTCATCCCAAACCTCCGTCAATTGGCCCAAGAGTACCTCGAAACACGAAGGGCGCGAAAGGGCACAAAAAGCACGAAAGGCTTTCGCGACTTTCGTCTTCTTTCGTGGTCTTCGTGTTTCAATCATTATAGCAGCAAGGCGTTTCATGGAGCGTGTCAAACGGTGTGTCAAAACAGGCAATAGCGCAAAACCCGCCCTGTCACCCTGAGCGAAGCGAAGGGTCTCCACCACCGTGATAGGGAGATTCTTCGCTACGCTCAGAATGACGGTCAACCGTCAGGGCGACTTTTGCGGCACTGCCAAAACAGACGCCAAAGCGCCCCACAACAACCCACCCACCGGGGCGCTCGCACGTCTCGCAGAAGTATTATCAAGGAGTAGGAAGTAAGGAATAGGAAGTAGTGCGTCCTCACCCATACCCACGCTTCTTACTCCCTACTCCCTACTCCCTACTCCTTATTTACACCACGTGGCTAAAACGTCCCCACGAAGAAGACGCGAATGATGACAGCCAGCATCCCCACCACGAGCGGGAACAGCAGGCCGATGGTCCAGCGAAACTGGGAGTGCATCTCTGCCCGCAGCGCCTGTACCTCCGTCCGCAATACCTCCCGTTCTACCTTTGCCTCGGCGAAGCGGTGGTCTCGCTCTTCCTTCGCCTCAGCGAAGCGGCGGTCCATCTCTGCTCGCAACTCCACCCGCTCCCCCCCCGCCTCGGCGAAGCGGTGGTCTCGCTCTTCCTTCGCCTCGGCGAAGCGGCGGTCCATCTCCCTCAGCACACGGGCAATCTCTGCACCATTGTGCTCGACCGCCGCCTCCAACCGGCCTAACTCACTTGCAATACGCCGGTCCCGCTCTGCCAGAAAGCGGTCGAAATAAGGAGGAAACTGCACCTGCAATTGCTCCATCAAGTGCTCACCAGCCTCTGCTGCAGTGGGGGCTGTATAGGAAGCATCGGGCTCTCGTACTTGTTCTTCACTCATGATCGCCATTCCTCCAACGAACACTTCGCCCACATCACCAGTCGCCACACAGTATAGTGGAAAACGCAGGGGGTGTCAAGCGCTGGATTTCAAAGTCCGTTTTGTGATGCCCCCCGAGTTCTACTGCGGCCGGCCAACACCCGGTCGTGCGCGTCTCGTGTGCGTTGGCGACGTCGAACCACGAGAGGTGCGAAAAGCGCGAAAGGCTTTCGTGACTTTCGTCTTCTTTCGTGACCTTCGTGATCCAAAAAGGACACCAAATGGACAACTTCACCACATTTCCCACACCTATTCATATTTTCTTCACAGGTTTGTGGCATACTGGGGGCAAGTCAAAACCTGAGGAGGTGGGAAATGTCTAAGACGTGGTTTCTAGTGAGAGCATTGGCAGGGCTGATCGTCATTGGCCTGCTGATCGTAGGCGGGTGGGCGATCTACCGCACCGGTTGGTCGCAGGGTTACCTGGCGGCTGGTGGCGAAGAGGGTGCAATAGCGCCTTATGCGCCCTACGGCTTCGGCTACCCCGGGTGGCCATTCGACGCGAGGCTGTTCTTCACGGTCAGCTTGTTCATCTTGCTGCTCGTCGTGATCAGCAAATGCTTCCGCTTCTGGGCCTGGAGGACGGCCGGCGGGCCGTGGATGATGGCTGGTGGGCCTATGGGCAGGCACTGGGCCAGGCATTGGCATCGGCCTCACGGCCCGGTGCCCCCCTGGTGCTGGTGCTGGGAAAAGCCGTCCGACGAGAGGGCCGAGGAGGCTGGATCAGGCGCGGAAGCCAGCGACGCCGAGGCAGAGGGTTAGTCCGCAATACGTGAAGGGTCAGAGACGCGTGGGCAAGCCTGTGGTTGCCCACGCGCTCTCAGGCAAGGGATGCTTCGATGACCGGCAAGTGTCATCAACTCTTATCGCAATGAGCAAGGAGGAAAAAGTTGTCGGCAACAGACAGAATGCACTTCAAAATGATGTCCCTGGTTCATGAAACTCTCTACGGCCTGTTTAGAGATCCCTACAAGGCTTTGAACGCTGCAGGACTTAAGCCTGGTCAAAAAGTACTGGAGGTTGGCTGCGGCCCTGGCTTTTTCACCGTTCCCGCAGCAAGGATAGTAGGAGAAAAAGGGAGTGTTCATGCGTTGGATATCAACCCGTTGGCTGTAGAAAGAGTTCAACAGAAGATCGAGCAGAAGGGCGTGACCAACGTTAAGACCATTCTTGCCGATGCCGCTCAAACAGGTCTACCCGGTCAGAGTTTTGACCTCATCTTCCTCTTCGGTTTCGCCCACAGCGTTGGAAATCTGGAGAACATCCTGGTTGAACTACATCGGCTCTTGAAACCGGCGGGAATACTCTCTACCGAAGGACGGCTCTGGATTTCAAGCGAACTTTTCCATCCTCTGGAGCGTCAAGGAAGGATTTCCCAGTTCAGAAAGATTGGAGCGTAAGTATGGAAGAGAGAAACCACATGCTACAGGATCATTCCGTCACACAAGAAACCGGCACGAACGAGGATTGGCCAGGGGTGCTGGACGAGTATGGTGTTCAGTTTCTGGTACTGGACCGCCACGACGACAGCGACCTGCTAACCCTCTTCCGGTCGTTACCCGGATGGGCAGTTGATTTCGAAGATGAAGAAGCAGTGATATTTGTTCGCGCTGACATTGCCCAGGTGTACAACAGCCGCGCCCGGATGAATGGCTTTGGGGACTCAAAGAGAGTATTCCCATTTATGCAGTCAATTATCGTCAGGAGAGATTTGCGTATTTAAGCCGTTCGTGGTAGAAAGACGGACGGGGAGAGCAGAGTATGCACGGAACGATCCTGGTGATAGACGATGAACCGAAAATCGTCAAACAGGCACGGGACTACCTGGAGAAAAGCGGGTTCCGCGTCGTCACGGCCGGCGATGGAAAGACGGCGCTGGCTGTGGCGCGCTACGAGCGACCCGATCTGATCGTGCTTGATCTGAATCTGCCGGAGATGGACGGGCTGGACGTCTGCCGGGCGCTGCGACGGGAGTCGGACGTGCCGATCATCATGCTCACCGCCCGCGTCGAAGAGACCGACCGGCTCATCGGCCTGGAGTTGGGCGCGGACGACTATATCACCAAGCCGTTCTCGCCCCGTGAACTGGTGGCCCGCGTGCGGGCGGTCCTACGCCGAGTGCGGGGTGGCGTTCGCACGCCGCCGGGACTCATCCGGGCTGGCGACCTGGAGATCGACCTGCACGGCCATCGCGCCACCCGCAGCGAGTTCAACCTGCTGGCTACGCTGGCCCAGCACCCGGGCCAGACCTTCACCCGCGCGCAGTTGCTCGACCGGCTGCACGGCGTCGCTTGGGACGGCTTTGACCGCAGCATAGACGCCCACGTCAAAAACCTGCGTCGCAAGTTGGAGGCCGACCCTGCGGAGCCGCGCTACGTGCTCACCGTCTACGGCGTCGGCTACAAGTTCACCGACGAGGTGTGATCTTGAAGAGCGAGAAGCCTTGGAAGCGCGAAAAGGTCTGGAAACACCACCGACACCGGCCGCATCCGCCGTGGGCCCACGACCGCGAGTTTCCCAGGTGGCCACGAGCACACCATCGCAAGCGACGATTTCTCTTCTTCCGCTTTGCTGGGGTCTTTGGCTTCATGGCCTTGCTGTTGCTGGGTGGGATGGCGGTGCTGGCGTTTCTGCTCGCGCGATTGTCCGGAGGCGATGGACAGACGGCGGTGTTGGTGTGGATCGGGGGCTGTGGCCTGTCGCTGGCGCTGCCGCTGCTGGCTGTGGTGTTGGCGGTGCGAGCCTTTCGGGACATCGCCACGCCGCTGGCCGACGTTATGGCCGCCGCCGCCGCCGTGGCCGAGGGAGACTTGAGCGCGCGCGTACAAGTGACGGAACACGGCCCCCGCGAGTTCAGCCGCCTGGCCGAGTCTTTCAACCGCATGACCGAGGAACTGGAACGCGCCGACCAGCGACGTCGCAACCTCACTGCCGACGTGGCCCACGAACTCCGCACGCCGCTGCACATCATCCAGGGCAACCTGGAAGGCATCCTCGACGACGTATACGAGCCGACAGAGGAACACATCGGCGCCACGCTGGACGAAACCCGCTTGCTGGCGCGGCTGGTGGACGACTTGCGGACGCTCTCGCTGGCGGAGGCTGGCCAATTGCCGCTGGTGTTGGAGCCGGTGGACGTGATCGAGTTGCTGGCCGACGTGTCCACCAGTTTCAGCGGCCAGGCCGAGGTAGCCGGGATAGATTTACGCGTCGAGCCTGCTCTGGGCTCGCCGAACGGGGTCAAAGGCGACCCGCCCGCAATGACGATCATCGCCGACGTGGGGCGCTTGGATCAAGTGCTCAGTAACCTGGTGGCCAACGCGTTGCGCCACACACCGTCCGGCGGGGTCATCACGCTTCGGGCGGAGGTTCTCAACGGCTCCGTCCGCATCATCGTGCGCGACACCGGGGAGGGCATCCCGGCAGAGGATCTGCCCTACGTTTTTGATCGCTTCTGGCGCGGTGACCGATCGCGTTCCCACGCCCACGGGGCAGGGAGCGGCCTGGGGCTGGCCATTGCCCGGCAGTTGGTGCAGGCCCAGGGTGGCCGAATCGGTGTCGAGAGTGAACCGGGGCGGGGGACAATGTTTACCGTCGAATTGAGAAGAGCCTGGCCAAAATGAGTTGGAGCAAGAGAACTCACACCACACACATCTCCCGCTCCCTCACCCTTTCCCTCCTGCTTCTCGCCTCCTACCTCCTCCCACCCCCCGCCCACGCTGCCCTAACCACCCCCATCGCCTCCTACACCATCGAGGTCACGCTCAACGCCGAGGCGAAGACACTGACCGCACACGAGGTCGTCACATACCTCAACACCACCGCCGACCCCATCCCCGACCTGGTCTTCCACCTCTATCTCAACGGCTTCCGCGACCGAAACAGCATCTTCCTGCAGGAAGAAGGCGCTCAGCTCTGGGGCAGCGAGTGGGATCCGGAACATCCCGGCTGGATCCAGGTCACCGGCATCCACCTGGCCGACGGCACGCCGCTGACGCTGGAGGAGATCGAGGACGGCACGCTGGCTCGCGCCGACCTGCCCGCGCCCATCGCGCCGGGGGAGACGGTGGAGGTCGAATTGGACTTCCGCGCCCAACTGCCCCGCGTCTTCGCCCGCACCGGTTACGCTGACGACTTCTTTATGGTCGGGCAATGGTTCCCCAAACTAGGCGTCTGGCAGGACGGGGGTTGGAACGCCTATCCTTTCCACGCCCACACCGAGTTCTACGCCGACTTCGGTACCTACGACGTGACCATCACCCTGCCTGCTGTCTACGTCACCGGCGGGACGGGGCTCCCCGTCTCCACGGTGGACAACGGCAACTCCACCCAGACAGTGTACTACCACGCCGAGGACGTGATCGACTTCGTCTGGACCGCATCGCCCCGTTTCCGGGAGGCCACCCGTCAGGTGAACGGGGTCGAGATTCTCTACCTCTACCTGCCCGAGCACGAGTGGTCGGTGGAACGAGCGCTAGACGCGGCTGAGGCGGCGATGCGCCATTATAGCCGCTGGTACGGCCCTTACCCCTACGGTCGCGTTACGGTCGTAGATGTGCCCGACGGCGCGCGTGGGGCCGGCGGGATGGAGTACCCCACACTGGTCACGGCCGGCACAGAGAGCATGCTCGGGCTGGGGCCAGGCGCAGCCCGCAGCGGGATAGACCGGTCGCTCGAATTGCTCATCGCCCACGAACTCGGCCACCAATGGTGGCAGTCCATGGTCGGTTTCAACGAGGCGGAGGAACCCTGGCTGGACGAGGGATTCACCGACTACTCAGCGCTGCGGGTGATGGAGACGATCTACGGGACCGACACCTGCCTCCTGGACGCTGGCAGCCTGCGGATGGGCTACCTGGACGGGCGACGGATGGAGTACCTGTTCAACCCCCGGCTGCCGATGTACGGGCGAGCCTGGGATTTCGGGATGGTGGAATACGGCATCGCGGCTTACTCCAAGCCAGTGGTCTCGCTGCGCACGCTGGAGCGCGTCCTGGGCGAGGAGATGATGTTGGACATCATGGGCACTTTCTTCCATCGCTACCAGTTCGCCCACCCCACCAGCGAGGATTTCCGCGCCACAGCGGAGGAGGTCTCCGACCAGGACCTCTCGTGGTTCTTCGACGGCCTGGTCTACGGCGACGGCGCGTTGAACTACACCGTGACCGATGTAGACGAGCACAGCGTCACCGTGGCACGCCAGGGCGGCCCTTCGACAGGCTCAGGGCATAGCCTGGTCATCCCGACCGAGGTGCTGGTCACCTTCGCCGACGGCAGCACGATGCTGGAGCCGTGGGACGGAGAAGAGGCCGAGGTGATCTTCATCTACGACGCCCGGCCCCCGGTGCAGAGCGCCGAGGTAGACCCGGAACGCAAACTGGTGGTAGACCTGCGCTGGGTCGATAACGGGCTTTCGCGCCGCCCTGAGGTCTCGCCGTGGCTGGCACTGGTCACCCGCTTGCTCTACAACCTCCAGAACGCGCTGCTGGCGCTAGGAGGGTTGTAGCCGTGAACAGTTGGGACGCTTTCCGCACAGGTCTTTCTCGCACGCTGCGCTACCGGTGGGTGCTGCTGATCCTGTTCGCCGTCAATCTGCTCAGCGCGCTACCCCTGGCCGTGCTTCCGGCGCTGGGTCTGGCCTCCGAGTTGGGCCACCGGCCCGCCATCCGCCAGGCCGCCGACGGCGTAGACGCCTGGCTGGTCACCGAGACGCTGACAGCGCCGCTCAGCGGCACGGCGTTGGGAGAAGGTGGCTGGCCGGAATTGACGCGCAGGTTGCGGCAGGCGACGCTGCTGGGGTTGCTAACAGCGGCAGCACTGCCTCTGCTGGCATGGCTGCCAGCCACTTTCCTGAGCGGCGGCGTGCTGCTGACCTACGCCGAAGCCGTTCGGCTGAGCGCTCACGACGAAGCCCCGCAGCCCTTCCGCTGGCGCCGCTTCCTGTGGGGCTGCTACCATTGGTTTGGCGCTTTCCTGCTGCTGGGCGTGGTGCAGGGGGTCGCATCCGTCGTAGTGCTCATCCCAGCCACCGGTGCTGCGGTGGCTGCCGTCGCAGCCGCCGGCGGGTGGCTGGCGTGGGTGGTCACCCCCCTGCTGGCACTCGTCGTGGTGCTCTGGCTGGTCCTGTTTGAATGTGCCCGCGTCATCGCCGTCGTGGGAGAGACGCGCAACGTAGCCCGTGCTTTTGCCGAAACGGTGCGCTTCGTCTTTCGTCGGCCCCTGGCGGTAGCCGGGTTGTATGGGCTGGCGCTGCTGCTGTTGGGACTGCTGCACGCGCTCTACCGCTGGGTACTGATGCCGCTCCTGCCGCTCGACTGGTGGCCGCTCGTGCTCCTGGTACAGCAGGTGTTCATCCTGGCCCGGCTGTGGGCGCGGCTGGTGCGTCTGGCAGGAGAGGTGGCGTTATATCAAAAGATGGGAGATAACTGCTCAGCCAGTCATAAATAGAACACGGATCAACACGGATCATACGGATGTACGCAGATAAAGATAAAAAATCTGTGAGAACCCGTTTCATCTGTGTATATCCGTGTGCTATTTGTGCCTGTTTTGGGAAGAGCCTGAGCAGTTACGTCAGGTCTTGAGTTACCTTCGCTCTTGACTTTGCGTGCTAGTCGTGATAAACTCACACCGATTTAGAGTAACCCGATTTGTTGTGAACGTAGCGGAACAGCGAGACCTCTCGGAGAAGGGTAGTAGCCCAACCGAGTTGGGCGCTCTTGGCCCAAGACGGCCAATGCGATTGGCCTACTACCAATCAAAAAGACTCCTGGCTCGACTCTCCGAGAAATCTCAATGGCGCGAAAGGAGGTGACCAAGCAGGGAGAACATTCACACTCTCATAGATCAAAGGTCAGATCCAATTGAACTGCAATTCAAAGAGGGAGAAAACTCAAAGGAGAGAGGAAATGAAAACAACCAAGTTACTGCCCCTGATGACAATCCTGGTAATAGTGGTGGCGATGATAGCCGCCTGTGCTCCGCCTGCCACTGAAGAAGCACCGCCCACCGAGGCACCCACCGAGGCACCAACTGAGGCAGCGCCGGAGTACGACCTGGGAGGCGCCGAGGTGAACATCGCCGTCGAGAACGCCTACCCGCCCTTCAACTACATAGACGAGGCGACCAGTGAGCCAATGGGGTGGGACTACGACGCCTGCCGCG
>Ga0208279_1000780_pt1 | contig 21873 bp, 23 predicted proteins | sample AntAceMetag02UKM_FD_184766 | JGI IMG/M metagenome (GOLD analysis project Ga0208279, IMG submission 184766) | Saline lake microbial communities from Ace Lake, Antarctica - Antarctic Ace Lake Metagenome 02UKM (SPAdes) (version 2) | ecosystem: Environmental > Aquatic > Non-marine Saline and... | reverse complement strand
AGCTTACTGCAATATTAAATTATGTTGGGATACAACGGGACTTCTTTACAGTGGCAGATGTATATGACAGTCAGGCACTAGACCCGCATGTTAATAGGGTGCGATTCAGAGAGGAATGGTGGGCTTAACCGATGACCGATGGAGCTAGATCTGGATCTTTCTGGGAATTTATGGAAATTCATGGATTGAAATGTCAAGCGCTCTTACCGACTGGTCCAAACACATTTGTGTCTTCTGATCGACAACTTCAGCCAGACCCCTTGATGTCTCCAATCTCAGCATGCCGAAAACAATTTGTAGTGTGGTCGTTTGCCATTCCCACCGCCTGCATGAACGCGTAGCAGATCGTCGGGCCCACGAACTTGAAGCCTCGTCGTTTCAAGTCTTCGCTCATGTGGGAAGATTCATTTGTCTTTGAAGGCACGTCATCGAGCTCATTCCAACGGTTCTGAATTGCCTTTCCGCCCACAAAGCTCCAGATGTACTTGTCGAAGCTTCCAAATTCTTTTTGTATTTCGAGAAATGCCTTGGCGTTGGCGACTGCAGCCTCGATCTTGCGTCTGTTCCTGATGATTCCAGAATCTTTGAGTAACGTCTCAATATCTTCTTTGCCGTATTTTGCCACCTTTTCTGGATCAAATCCGTCGAAAGCCTGCCGATAATTCTCTCTTTTCTTCAGTATTGTAGACCAGCTAAGCCCTGCCTGCGCCCCTTCCAGGATCAGAAACTCAAAGAGGCGCAAGTCATCGTGAACTGGAACGCCCCATTCTCTGTCGTGATATTTGATCATCAAAGGATCATCGCCGACCCATCCGCATCGTATCATCAGTTTCTGTCGCCTCGTTTTGTCCACTTCAACCACTTCACCACTTTTGGCGCTCAATATCCGTGCCCCTGCACTATTCACGCTCCCATTTGCTGTGCGTTTCAGAAAACCTATATTGCTTGTGGCAAGAACGAAGATGCCACGAAGACAAAAGGGAACTTGTGATATCATGCTGATCGGTATAATGTCTGACTCACACGACAACTTTCCGGGCCTCATCCAGGCTCGGGAGATTTTCGAGCAACACGGCGTCGAGATGATGCTCCATGCCGGTGACGTGATCGCTCCTGGGATGTGTTACGCCTTTGAGGGGGTATCCAAATAGAACTGAAGCTGGTCTACGGCAACAACGATGGTGACAGAATCGGGCTCAAGAGGGACTTTGCCAGGATCGGCGCGGAATTTCTTGACGACTTTGGCGAGATTGAAGTTGACGGCCTCAAGATTGCGCTGTTGCATGGAACTTATGAACCCTTGGTCAGGGGCCTCGTCGAATCGGGCAGTTACGACGTCGTAGTAAGGGGTCACGATCATCATGTCAACGTGGAAAAGGGCGAAACCTTGCTCATCAACCCTGGAGAAGTCTGGGGTCATTTCACAGGGAGAAAGAGCGTGGCGATCCTTGACACCGAAAACTTGGACGTGGAAATCGTGGAGATGGGAAACCGGCCCTCGATAGAAGATATGACCCAGCGGTGACTACACCCCCGACTGAAGTCGGGGAGGTGGCCACAAGTGGCAGATGTATATGACAGCCAAGCACTAGACCCACATGTCAATAGGGGGCGGTTCAGAGGGGGAAGGAGGGTGGGACGGGCTTAGACGATTGACTGATGGAGCCAGCCGTCTATCTCACCAAAGGGATAATAGTCTGTGATGTTCTCCCCGATTTTTTGGAGGTTGTTCTGACAGGGTTTGCCTTCGCAAGGGTGATCGCTCCAGTAGTTTCCGCCTTTGAGCGCCCCCCAATCCCACAGATTTTCGCCATCGTCTATCGCCTGTTCGGTGTTATTCACGAAGTTGTTGTGGTATATCAAGTTGTCATTGGATTCTACCAGGTTAATTCCGATTCGATTTTCGAGGAAGGTGTTTTCGACAATCTCGTTCTTTTCGGATCCTGCCATCAACAAAACCCCGCACAAGTTGTTCTGGGAAAGCATGTTGCTTGAGATCCGGTTGCAGGTAGACTCGATCAGGGCGATCCCGTTGAACTTGTTGTTACAAGCCTGGTTTTTGACGATCTGGTTGTTGCTAGAGTTATATATCCTCATGCCGTAGCATCCAGAAACGTTGTTTTCCTGGATCGCGTTGCCCTCTGAATTGTAGACGAAGAGCACGTCGTTTAAGATATCGTTCTTTTCGATAACAGAATTCTGGCAATATGCAAGCGTCATATGGGCACATTCCCTTTCAGAGATTGTTAACCCTGATTTTCCGTAATAGTAGAGAATTGGCTTTCCGTCTACTTGGTTCGACTCTTCAACTTGGTTGTCGAAGCTCTCTTCAGACTTGCCATCTACATAGAATGCCAAACTGACGTTCGTTAGGGCGTTATCTTGCAGCACGTTAAGCGACGAGTTACTCATTACGATGCCATGGTCGCCATCGATGATCTCGTTTGCCAGCACCTTGTTAGAACTGGACTGGGAAAGTATTATGGCATAGTCGACCTTTGTAATCCTGTTCTTTTGGAGGCCACAGCCCTCTGAAGAGACTAAAGAGATCCCATTTTCAGAATTGATAATCTCGTTTTCGTGGATGAAGTTCCTCGTGGCAAATTTAAGTCCCAACGCAGTGGTTGTGTTAACCACTCTGCATCCATGTACCTCGTTTTCTCGGGAAGACCCTTTCAGAAGTATTCCGGACTTGCAGTCGGTGACAACGTGATCATCTATCAAGTTATTTCGGCTATTTGTGATGAGATAGACTGCCCTTGCGCATCCTGACTCTTTGCAGTCCTTTAAGATATTATTTAGTGAGTTGTTGAGCAAAATCCCGGCAAGAAGGGTGTCTTCCGCCTGGTTTGTAGTTATTTGGTTCTGGCCGGAATTGAGCAGGACTATTCCGCAGTATCCACCCCTTTCTATGTTGTTTTCGATGAAGTTTTGGAGCGATCCGTTAAGGAAGATGCCGTGAACGTTCTCCTCGAGTAAGTTATTTCTGATCTCGTTTCCGTCAGAATCCAAGTATATTCCGGGACCTCTGAAGTTCTTTATGGTCAAGCCCTCGATCCTGCAGCCTTCTGCCAATACCTCAATCCCGATCTCGCTGCCGTCGCCATCCAAAACGCATGGTCCATCTTCGCCGGTGGGTGGCATGATGACTAATGTCTTATCCAGTATGAGATGTTCCTGATAAATGCCTGATTTTACGTATATTGTGTCACCACTTTTTGCATTTTCGACTGCTTCGCTGATGGTCTTGTAATTGCCAAAACCATCGTCGTCCACTATGTACATTCTCGCTTCAGTTCCTGCGATGAGGCCCGCAACCAGGATGATCAAGATTACAATTGCTGATTTCGACATGCGTCCACCCATGCAACTCCTTTTTTCCATAAGCAATACATCTTTCCATCAAATATCGAGTTTGTGATGGATACTGCTTAACGATTAAGCACTAATCTTTCGAGAACCGCATTAGTGCGATCGAATTGGTTCTCGGCTATGGTGTGTATTGAACTCATTTCCGATTATAGTGCTTAACGATACCTTTTGGACAAATCTCTAACTCACAAGAGTTAGAGATTTGTCCTATTCATATCGTTAAGTACTAATCTTTCGAGAACTGCATTAGTGCGATCGAATTGGTTCTCGACTATAAATTTTGGATGGAACGAGCAGTATAAATATCCCGTATCATGCAAAAATCTTATCTACCCTACATGAGACTACTTCAATCTTGGTGGTCGGTTTGAACAAAGTAGCACCTCACAGGCATTGTATAGTCTGCGGCAAGACCGTCGGCGAAGAGGAGACTTTCTGCGACGAGGTTTGCGAGTCCAAGTACAAATCAGCTCAGCGGCGCCAGATGTTGTTCTTTGTGGTTTTCGTGATACTTTTGATTCTCATAATAGTTCTGCCGGTTTTGGTAGGCACAAATCAGGGTTGAGAAAAATTGAACGGGAGGAGTGGAATCGTATGAGGTTGGCGGCAGTCGTTGTGGCGATTACAGCGCTGGCTTTGATCTTCTTGGTCGGGATCAGTTCAGCTAACATGGGGAGAGATTACCTTCAGGTCCAAGAAGTGACGATGGTGCTTGAAGACTGTGATGCCGTCTTTGAGGTGCAGTTTGAACTGGACCGGCTGGCCCGGCTTTACGTTTTGGCCCTGGGAAGCAAGCATATTGAGCGGGACATGACTAAAATTCTCGTCGGTTTTGATGACGTAACCATAAAAAAGGCGGGCTCTAACGAGGCTGTGCTAGTGGCTCGGGACGCTGCTGAGCAGAATGGCGGATACTGCCTCTTTGATCCAAAACCCTTGGGATCAAAGGTTCCCAAGCTCACCGTGGTCTATCCAGAAGGCGTTTCTCGGACCTATTATGACGTCACAGAAACGCCAAACGTCTTCTGCGAGGTTAAGAAGACGTTGAAGGTAATGCATCACATTACTTGATGTAATCTTGTGCATATAGTGCTTAACGATACCTTTCAGCCAAATCTCTGACTCGTAAGAGTTTGAGATTTGTCCTATTCGTCCTATTCGTATCGTTAAGCACCATTTTGGCGAGAACTATCTAATCGATTCTCGACTATAGTCAAGAACTGCTGCTCAGATTCCTACACGTTGATCGGCACCATCCAAAGATTACTCGATTTTTAGGTTCTCTGATAGAATCAGTCGTCACTTTGTCAAGACCGAAAGGGACGCGCACGGCACGCGCCGATCGGCGCCCAGCTTTCCGCTTCGTCCCTCTTGAGGTCGGCAAGGAACTCCGGGGCGTGGCTGGTGGGCCTGGATATTGGTCTTGCTAATGGGCGCCTTTGCCTCCGTTCCCATGCGACCTTTCAGCCCGAGAGGAAATCGAGGTCGCCACCCGCTCCACGATCTCGACCACCTCCGCCGAGAGGTCATACAGCTTGTACACGATATCGTCGATCAGCCGGTCGGCGCCCTCGATCCTTGCAAGAAGCGATCCTGTGCGCGGCTTCCATCGATTCGTCGACTTTGCGCCTGGTTTTCTCTCCCTTGGTGCTTTCGGGCAAGGTGTCGGATCTTGGCAGAAAGGGCGCAGGGGCCTCGGGGACCTTGGATGTTGCGCACGTATTCATGCACTTTTGTTCTGTTGGCGTTTTTCTGGGTGGGCGCGAGGCTTTTGCCGCCATCGTCTTTGAGGTATGGGGGGTGAAGGGTGTGGGCATTGCTGTAATTCTCTATGCCCCGGATTCAATCGAACATGTATCGACAACATATATTAATTGGGATTTACATCACATTCATCAAGATGGACTATCATGACTAAGATTAATCAAATACAAAACGCATTACGAGAATTAGATGGGGGTTCCTTCCAAAAGTTAGCCGATGCATACCTTCATAAAAAAGGGTATAAACGAATCAACCCGCTCGGGTCGGTCATAGGGGCAGACAAGACTAAGAAGGGGACACCAGATACGTTTATCAGTCTCCCAAACGGAAAGTACGTTTTCGCCGAGTATACAACTCAACGGTCTGGAATCTGTGAGAAATTCAAGGACGATCTTGGGAAATGCTTCGACGAGACAAAAACGGGTGTGCCTGTCAAGATGATTGAGGAAGTGGTACTTTGCCACACATCAACCTTCACGACCAAGGAAGAACGTGCCCTTGCCAAGGAGTGCCAGAAGCGCGGGGTTAACCTAAATATTTTCGGTATTGGTTCAATTTCCAACGATCTTTGCTATGATTACCCCGGACTTGCACAGGAACATCTCGGAATTGAGATAGATACGGGACAAATCGTATCTCCTGATGAGTTCGTCGCCACTTATAACAAGAGCAAGGTTGTTGCCCGCCTTGATACAGCTTTTCACTTTCGTGATGAGAAAATTGAAGAAGTTCTGCAGGAGCTAGAGACAGGTGACTTAGTCATAGTGTCCGGTCGACCCGGCATTGGAAAGTCTCGTCTTGCGCTGGAGTGTTGCAAGCGATTCAAATATGCTCACCCTGAGTATGGGGTCCGATGTATCCTCAACCGGGAACTAAACCTTTTTGAGGATTTACGTATCTACTTCTCGGAACCAGGACATTTCCTGATCCTTGTGGACGACGCAAATCGCATAAGTCGATTCGAGTACATCGTCCAGCTTCTTCAAGACCAGCGAGAGGACAAACGAATAAAGGTAATTGTCACTGTCCGAGATTATGCCCTCGATCAGGTAAGAGAAGCTGCATGCCCTCTAGGTATTGAAAGCATCGTTGAATTACAGGTAATGGAGGACACTCAGATAAAGCAGTTAGTAATGGACGAGTATGGCATCCTAAACGAACGTTATCTTGACCGAATCGCCAAAGTCGCACGCGGTAATCCCCGTCTTGCTATCATGGCCGCCGAGGTAACGAGTCGAGAGAACACGCTTGAAAGTATTAACGATGTAACAGCTCTCTACGACGGATATTTCGCATCCATAAGGATCGACATCGAGGATTTCGGTGATACCAACGTCCTTAAAGCTGCTGGCATAGTTGCCTTATTCCAATCCGTGGATCGCACAAACGGGGAGATGATGGGTGACATCGAGGAAGCATTCGGAATCCCTACAGAAACTTTCTGGAAGGCTGCAAGACGGCTGCATGATTTAGAGGTCCTCGACATTTACGAAAATGGAGTGGTGCGAACTTCTGATCAGGTGCTTTCAACATATTTATTCTACCTCGCCTTTTTTAAAGATTGTGCTCTAGACTTCTCGGCTATTTTAAATCATTTCTACCCCCGTTTAAGGCATCGGTTGGTGGATGCCATCTACCCTGTAATGAGTGCATTCGATAGCGATGCGATCACAGAGGCTATGCGCCCTCACGTTGACAGGATTTGGGGATCTATGGAAGAAAGAGGAGATCATCAATCACTGCTACATCTGATGGACGATTTCTGGTTCATCAAACAGACAGATACACTTGTTTACGTCCAGAATCGTATTCAGGAGATGGAGGCAAAGCCAACAGATCTATCCAAGCTAGAATTTAAGGCAAGTTTTGGCATTTCATCACCGTCCATCCTCAGTGTGCTCGGTTCATTTAGACAAGCGGATAATGCCACATTTCGGATTGCATTTGGCCTCCTTTTTGACTATCTTGACAAGCGGCCAGAAGAGGCGCCTAAGGTGCTCCTCCTTCTCATTGACCAGTTTGGATTTAGGGACACGTCCCATCACTTTGGCTATACAATTCAAAGGGAGGTGATCGATGTTTTATGGGAGCGAACGTTAGAAGAAAATGACGAACTGTATTCAAAGCTATTCCTCGCTGTCGCCGAGCAGTACCTCCAAATCCTCTTTAACACGACCGAATCGAACGGGCACCATGCTTTTAATATGATCAACTTCCAACTCGCACCAATTCCAGAACTTTTCGAGCTGCGTCGAGCAATCTGGAATAGACTGTTTCAGCTCTACAAGACATCGACACTTCGAGACAAGGTAATCGGGCTTCTTCAAAGCTACAGCACGTCGGGTTGTTTAGTCTCCGCAAGTGATATTGTGGCAAAAGACGCAGCGGAAGTGCTTCCATTTATTGAGTCGGAATTTGATCCCGCCAGCTACCACCATTGCTCCTTAGTCCATAAGTACTTGGACGGTTTGGACCACTGTGAAGTAGTATTCGATCGGAACCTTCGGAACAAGTTTACCAACGAAGCCTATAAACTTTCTAAGATACTTCTCTTTGACCGGTCTGATATGAGATCCCTAGGCCTGAGCCGCAATGAGTACGAGCAACTTAAAAAGAAGACGATTGTGAGGTACTTTGAAGGCTTTTGTTTCGCCGATTATAAACAATTCTTTGAGCAGTGCCAAAAGATCCAAGCAGAACTAGATAATTACCACAAGGTGTTTCTCCTTAAGAGCGGAGTTATAGATGTACTACTCACCTTGGCTGACCAGAACTCTGATTTGTACATTGAGGTCCTAGAGCACTATATCGAAATGGGTGATCCACTTAGTTTAAATTCCGTCAGTTTAACCAAAAAGCTTGTGGAGATCTGCGGGAACGAACGCGCTTGCGAGGTTCTTAGCAAGCCCAAATACCAGACGAAACGTGTCTGGCTGTTCGGTTACTACATCTCTTTGCCCCCAAATGCGATTACGCATGAGAACTTGGATCAAATTTGTGCACTTTACCGGGAAGCACAGATAGCAGAGCTACCACATAGCTTCGATTTCTTACTCGGATATCGTTCAATCGACGAGGAAGTGATTGCACAAGTAACAGAGATTACACTGGAAAAGACCGAGGAGGATTCCGGTTCTATCGATCCCCTTTCGATGATGTTCAACCCATACACGGACGTTAACAAAGTAATTATCGACCTCTTTGCCAACGACCTAGACCTGCTCAAACGAGCCTATTTCGTGGTTTTAAAAGCTGAGCCAGACATGGATTACGACGGACAGACTTTTACCCGCATCTTGGATCTCGAACCAAATTTCGTCTTGGATTATGTCAATCAGATGTACAAGGGAAAGGAATGGCCAGATCGATATGATGACATCCTCGATTACACCTTCATTTGGACTCGAGACGATTATGAGGATCTGATGACCCGGGTAACTGAGAATATATATGGGCGTGAAGTTGGGCGAGAGTTACTACAGAACACGTACCTTGAGACGTTCTTCGTTTTGAAGGAGAACGTCAAAGATCATCCAGAGGTCAAGGAGCACCAGGATTGCTTCTTGAAAAGTCTCGTCGAGCGCCAGCACAACGACCCCGACTTCATGGAGTTCATCTTCAGCATGATCACCCATTTTTCACCTGAAAGACGCCTTCAATTCGTAGCTCTGTTACTTGAACACAACAAGAATTTTGAATTATTTCGGAAGATTCCTCTAGAGCCGAATTCGTGTGGTTGGATAGGGAGTGCCGTACCTATGCTCCAGAAGCGAGCAGAGTACTTCGAGTCGCTCCTGCCTCTGCTCAATACAGTGGACCTCCTCCAACACAAACAACACGTAAAAAGGAAGATCGGGAAAATCCGCTCGAATATTGAGTGGGAACAAAAGAGGGATTTCATGGAGGATTAAATAATCCCTCACCTCCAAACCCGCCCGCAGCTCACGAGCATTCACTCAAACTTGCCAGATTTCTTGCGGAAGCTCTGTCAGCCTCTCTGCCCCGTTTGTGGTGGTGAGGAACGTATCTTCTATCCCGACAACGCCAAGCCCTGGATAGATCATCTTTGGCTCTACGGCGACGGTCATGTTAGGCTGAATCAAATGATCCGTTGGGCCCAACACTGGATACTCGTCGATCTCAAGGCCTACGCCGTGACCCACAAACCCGCATTTGGCGCCGGGGGGGGCCGCCTAGATGATCCTTGTACCCAAGCTGTTCGCCTCTCGCCTCGGATAACGCGAATATCTCGCGCCCGGTCATGCCAGGACAAAGCGCCTTTGCCACCATGTTTTCAACATCCAGGGCTGCAAGGTGCGCATCTTCGAGGATTGATGGAAGTTTTCCGATGGAGAATATACGAGTCTCGTCGGCGATATAACCGTTGTAAACCCCGCCGTAATCCACGAGCACCGGCTCGTTTCGCTTGATCTTCTTGAATCCAGGCCCCTGAGGCTGAAGAAGCGAAACGCCCCTTCCGCCGGTGGGCGATGCAACGAAACTTGGAACCGCGGCGTTCGGGCCTGACATCAGGTGTCCCATCGGAAGGTCGTGATTGAACCTGCGAAACCGCAAAGACCCCTGATGTCCCAGCGTTCGCATCTTTGCTTCTACCTTGGATGCAAGCTCGATCTCGGTCACCCCTTCTTTCAGGTGCTCAGAGACGGACGCGATTCCTTTGTCCAGCATCTTTGCAGCCTTCCGAATCAGGTTGATCTCAAAATCCGACTTCGTGGCGCGTATCTGTTTGATCGTCTCAGAGACGTTAACGAACTTTGCATCCCCGAGGGCGCGCTTTACCCTCGAATAATTGTTGTATGGAAGAACGTCGAGCTCAAGGCCTATCAACGCGCCCGAAGGGATATCGAGGTCTGTTTTTAGCGTCTTCAAGCTCTTGAGCGGCCAAACTTCTAAAGGGGACTCTTCCTTCGCCCTCTCAAAGCTCTTTCTTATCATCACTTGGGGTTCTGAATCTCTCGGGACGTAGACAAGCCCTTCCTGTGCAGTGCCTGAAAAGTATAGCATGTCAGGGGCCTGGAACAATATCGCTCCAGTCATGTCCCCCATTTCGCGCTGAAGTCTTTTTATCCTGGCGTCGATCTCTGACTTGGGGTGCAAAGTAACTTCCATTCTTTCATCTCCTTTTCCTCATTCTTCCCTTTCCTTCCCTTCACGTCTTCTTGATTCTGTTCTGCTTTTTCTCTTCACATCAGACTTATAATCCTGAGTTGCCGATCTCTTCTTCAAGATCCAAAAGGTATCGTCTCAACACTGTCCCCCTCCTTTTGGCAAGTGCCTTTCCGGCCTCTGTGTGCATACCCGACTCCAGCTTCAAGAGCTTCTTATAGAAATGATCCAAATTCCACTTTCCGTCGTCTGGCTCTCTTGTCCTGCAGAAGGGATCCTCTGGGTTGTATAGCTCTCTTTCAAGGGCGCCTCCAGTCATGAAGACTCTTGCAATACCTATAGCACCCATGGCATCGAGCCTATCGGCGTCCTGAAGGATCTTTGCCTCCAACGTGGTGGGAGTTATGCCTTTGGAGAACCTGTGGACCTCTACTGCGTACAGGACCTTTTCCGTCACCATTTCAGAAAAGCCCTTCCTCTTTAAAAAATCCTCGGCCGTTTTCAGGTTTCTTGCGTTCGATTCTGCAGATATTTCAGCAAGTTTCGATCCGGATTCTGCGTCGTGGAGAAGGGTGGCCAAAAGGAGGACAAACATGTCAGCGCCTTCCCTTTTGCAGATCTCTTTTGCGTTCTTGTAGACTCTCAGTATGTGGGAAAAATCGTGAGCGGGATCTGCGCCACGATATAGCGGCGCGACCTCTTCCATTAAGACGCCAGGATCGAAACTGTTCTCAGAAGGTTTCATCGCCCAAGAATCGTCTCCTCGATACAAATATCCTATCGATAAATAGGGCAGATGGGCGGGCGAATCCAAAAATTCAGTGTTAGATATCCCCAAAGCGCCACTGAAAGTCCCTTCAACCTGACGTGTTCCACCAGTCGTCGGGATCGAACTCGTTAGAGAGATCGTCGCTGACCCACGCGTACCCCGCATCCACGACCATCCTGTTGAAACAGGGAACGAGCTTTGGTTTGCCCATCCCGTCGTAAAGGTAAACCATGCAGTCTCTGCTGATGTTGTTGTCGACGTCCAAGAAGACCTGAACGTTCAAGAGCTTCTCCATAGAGTACTCCCTGGAATGGACACCATCTGCGGTTCCCATAGGCGGACACTTAACATCAGCCATATTAACGACCCCAAAGCCGTCTACCTCGAACGTGCATCCGTCAATCACGCGGCGAACCACGCCAGAAACTTCTGTGGGATGGGCACAAAGGCCCCCGAGGACAAAACAAGAATCAGCAACATCAAAACCAGCTTGATCTTCATGGACGAACCTATCTCAAACCCCAACAATTAAACCTTACCAACTCGATTGATAAAAATGCCCGATTACCTACCCCTAAGCTGGGTCGAACTGTTCAAAAATGAAACTGGCGGAAGGATTCCCCTTGCGCTCCCGGATAAGATGCCAATAGTGGAAGATAAAGAACGCGAGAGAATATGCCAAGAATTGATCGATACCCTTGCCGGACTCAAAGGCGATCCTATCAGAAGCTAATGGGATATTTTAGCTCATTTTCAGAAGATCAAAAAAAGTCCTAGTCAAATTGCAGCGGCACACATCGCAGCAGAGCTGCGGGTATTCATTTTAAAATAATAGCTAAAAACGCTCGAAAACGATCTGAGATGCGGAAAATGTATTAAGGTAAGATGCATTTGGGTCACATCGGGCACCACAGGATGCTTTACCCCTGTACCTAAAAACTTTTAGGAGACTACATCCTGTCTCTAACTTCATCTTCGTAACAGCGCGGAGACCCCGGTCTTTAGGCCGGGGAGGAGCGCGTGCCTACACCACCGTTAAGTATATGCCATCTAACCATCCACCATATGAATGTGCTTAGGACGGTAACATTCAAGCTAAAGCTGACCAACCAAGATCAGTGCACTCTTCTCGATACGATGAGGGCGTACACCAATGCATTCTCTGCATCTGCAACGTGGGGATTTGAGAACGAATCCTGGAACAAGGTCGACAATCACAACGCCACATACAAGCTTGTTCGTCAAAACAATCCTGAGCTTCCGTCATCGTTGGTACAAGGGGCGAGAGATTGCGCGTGTGAGGCACTCAAGGCAGTCAAATGCAAGTCGCTTCCGGAACGAAAGACGTTTGCTGCGATGAGATATAATCAAAGAGTAATCACCGTGAACCTGATTCGCGGCATTGCCACCATCGCATCCACCAAAGGACGGATCAAAACCACATTCAAAATCCCTGATTGTTACCAAGACTACTTGACCTGGAAAATCAAGTCTTCGACGATATCTTATGATAAGCGGTCGAAGATGTTCTACCTCCACGTTTCTCTTGAACATCCGGATCCAGAACTCACTCAAGATCTCTACTTTCCAAGTTTTGACTTTCACATACATTTGTTAGGTTATAAGCCGAATTAATGCTATTTTTGTTGGACTATGCGCGAATTAGTTCCGCTCTCACAGTTCTCGTATTATGCGAGATGCAAGGACAGTTTATAAACTGGGTGCGACCGAGGGAAAACTTGGAAAGTAGAGTCAAGATATCAAAATTCTTGGTATCGATCGTGGGATTGTGAACATAGCAGTCTGGCTCCGATAACACTTTTTACAACTCGAAGAAGGTGAAAAACACCAGAGCAAAGCATGCCCACCTTAGAAAAGAGTTGCAGTCCAAAGGCACTCGGTCGGCAAAACGGAAGCTAAAGAAGCTTTCGGGCCGAGAAAGACGGTTTGCGACTGACGTCAACCATTGCATATCGAAGCAAATCGTAAACTCGGAACACACGGTGTTTGCTCTTGAAGATCTTAGCAAGATCCGAGTTCAGAAGCGAAGAGGAAAGCAGTTCAACCGAAAGCTCAACAGCTGGTCATTCTACCAGCTTGAGCAGTTTATCCGGTACAAAGCAGAAACTCTCGGAAAGCATGTTCTCCTTGTGGATGCCAGGTATACCTCGCAGAAATGTTCTGAATGCGGACATATCTACAAAGGAAATCGTGAAGGATCTCTCTTCCGTTGCCGCAAATGTGGGTTTGAACTCCATGCTGATCTCAACGCTTCTCGTAACATTGCTCAGGCGGGTATATCTTGCTTGGGTAGGCTGCCTGTCAACCAGCCAATCGTAACGGCTTAAAGCCAGTTACAAGCCACCCCCTTCAGGGGGTGGTAGTTGACAAACTTAAATGGATGCGTATTAATTGAAAAATTTGCTGAGTCAAACAGCGCACCCCGCAGCAAGCTGCGGGGCATGTTCGCGCCGGTACATCAGCTTGTCAAATTCTAGCAAATTCATCTGCTTGTAGCCCACCCTCTCTTTAGTAATTCCTTATGCCCCAACATAATTGCGAATTGTGTCTGACATCGCCTTTCTCAGCTCAATTATCCACACAGATGCAACAATCCTTAAGTCGGTTTGGTGACCATCCCAACCGCAGCAAGCTGCGGGGTATTCATTTTAAAATAATATGCTCATTATACTAAATTGTAATCCGAAAGGGTTTTATGTTCTATGGGAGACTACCGAGCAAACCAGAGTATAGAAGGAGGTCAAGCATGGATCAGAGCAGTTTTGCCGTCGAAGACATGCAGAATGTCCAGATCAAAATCGGCAAGATAGCGAAGGTGGTGGAGGAATGGGATCTGCCCATGGATCCGTTCCCCTATCCAACTATCGCGGCTCTCCAAGACAGGGACTTCAAGATCATGAACAGGTACACAGGGTTCTACTCACCAATTTGTGATAGGTGTACCCTTTATACCTATAGCCCCTATGACCTGACCGGTGACAAGCTTGGCCCCATCAGGAAGACGGATGTTAGCTTTGATCCGACTAATATCGAACGGAAAACCAGGGTGAAGAAGTAAGGTGATTGAGATGGCAGTCGACACTACCAAGAATGCGGTTCCCTTCGAGATGGCCCAGATTCCAGGGCCCGAGATGGCCAAGGCCTACAACACCAAAGTTATTGGCGCTATAATCAAGAAGGCCAAGAGGCCTCTTTTGGTCGTTGGAGCAGAGTTCTTCGAAGATCCCGTTATGTTCGACAAGGCGATCGAGATCGGCAAGACCGGTGTTCCCATTGCAGCAACGGCCCATTCCATCAAGGGTTTCATTGAGAGGGGATACACCGACAACGTTCACATGATCGGACTTCACCCTTTGACCAATTACCTTCGGTTCGAGGATTGGGATGGTCTTGATGGCAACGGTCAGTACGACGTGGTAATCTTCGCGGGGATTTTCTATAAATTCTCCAGCGCCATGTTCTCGACGTTGAAGAACTTTAACAGAAATATCAAGAGAATCTCCATCGACAGGTATTATCACGTCAACGCCAACATGACCTTCGGCAACCTGGCATTCGACCAGGATGTTTACCATGAGGCGGTCGACGAGGTAATTGGAATACTGAAAAAGTAAATTATTATTTTTTCTTTTTAGGAAAAAGGAGATGTAGAAATGGCAGAAAATATCGAACTGGACATGTCCCCCATGTACGAGGGGGAGCGCATCAGGAAAGGCGACATCTGGGTAGAGATGGGCGGCCCCAAGGCAGACGGGTTCGAGCTTTCTATTGCAGTGGGAATGGACGAGATCGAGGACGGCAAGGTCACCATCAAGGGACCTGACCTGGGCGATATCGAGGAAGGTACCACCATCCCCTTCGGCATGATCTTCAAGGTTGCCGGCGAGCTCATCGAGACAGATCTTGAAGCCATCATCGAGAGGAGAAACCACGGTCTGATCTCTTACGTCCACGGTCTTATGCATTTGAACCAGAGAGATTCCGTCTGGATGAGGGCTGGACTAGACCTCAAGAAGGCAGGCGTAACCTCCTTTGATCAGATCTTCAAGAACGTCATGGTCCTTTACAAGGCCGAGATGCCATTCATCGAGAAAATAGAAGCAGTCGTACTGACCTCACCCGAGGCAGTGATCGGGGGACTGGACGAAGCTCACGCCAAGTACACAACCAGGGACGAGCGTGCCAAGGGCCTTCACGATGAGGATGTCGACGTATTCTACGGATGCACTCTCTGTCAGGCTTTTGCACCCACCAGTGCTTGCTGTGTCACTCCTGAGAGACCGTCTCTGTGCGGTGCTATCACTTGGTTTGACGGCAGGGCCGCCGCCAAGGTAGACCCCGAAGGACCCCAGTTCCCCATACCCAAAGAAGGTCTGATCGACGAGATCAAGGGCGAGTACGAGTCCATCAACAAGATGGCCGAAGAAAAGTCCGGCGGCGAGTACAACAGGATGGCTCTGTACACATTCTTCGATGCACCCCACACCTCTTGTGGATGTTTCGAGACCATCGGCTTCTACCTGCCTGAGGTTGACGGAATAGGCATCGTAGACCGTGACTTCAGAGACCCCACACCCAACGGCCTTCCCTTCTCAACCATGGCAGGCCAGGCTGGCGGCGGCAAACAGACAGTCGGTTTCCTGGGCATGGGAATTCTGTACTACTTCTCTGCCAAGTTCCTACAGGCCGACGGCGGCTGGAGAAGGATCGTTTGGATGCCAAGCCATCTCAAGGAAAGAGTAAAGGAAGGTATCGACGAGGACATGTTCGACAAGATCGCCACCGAGAAAGAGGCGCCGGACGTGAACTCTCTTAAGAAGTTCCTGCTCAACGTAGATCACCCCGTTGTCGAAGGTGTTGTGAGGCCTGTCGACGACAAGGCAGTCACCGAGGGCTGGACTATAGAAGACCCCTCCGAATTCGAGGACGATGTAATCGCCTTCATCGAAGAATCTGGCGGCGACATTGACGTCGATGCGATAAAGGAGAAACTCCTGATGAGCGAAGGTCAGTTCATGCAGGTTATCGGGTACCTGCAGGACGAAGGCATTCTGGAGTACATTCTTATATTAGCTCACTTGATATTATGGGTGTAGGAGGTTATAAGAATGGCCAAAAAACTGAGCCTTAAGTTGAAGAAGAAGGAACCTGCAGCAGCACCGGCAGCAGCAGGAGCAGCACCCGCATTCGCAATGCCCGCAGCAGGCGGTTCTGCTGGATCCATCAAATTGGTGCTGAAGGACGCAAAGGTCAATATCGAAAAGGTGACGCTCGCAAAGTGAGCATCCTCACCTTTTTCCTTTAGTATATTTTAGAGTAGTAGAGGGAGATATTATGGCTAAGAAACTGAGCCTTAAGTTGAAGAAGAAGGAACCTGCAGCAGCAGGAGCAGCACCTGCAGCACCCATGTTCGCCGCACCTTCCGGTGGCGCTGGGGGCATTGTCTTAGAGCTAAGAGGTGCTGACATCAATATCAAAGAGGTCGTCATAAAGCCCGCAGGAGCGCAGAAGGCGGCCAAGAAGAAGGGCAAGAAGAAGTGATGTAGGTTGAACTTATCCTCTAGGAAAATTATGCCAAGTATTCCTGCAAAGGGACTACTTAGAGTGATCTCAGTTGAGATCACTGGCGTGATTTTCCACACTATGAGGATGTAAACCTGCTTAGTCTGGGTGGGCGATCCTTCGATCTGCCTTCCAGATGTATTCTCCTGTTGCCGCCCGAGTAGGAACTGACATTTGAGGAGGGAGACACGAAATGTATTTGAAGGGCGCAAAATTCCTTGCCGTTGAAACTAATGTCGAGTTGGACGTCGACATTAGCAGGGGCGTTGTAGGACCTGTTTTCGCCCGTTCCGTCTTAAAAGAAGACCTAATCCATGTAATCCGATCACTTCCTCATCACGGGCCTGCTCTTATCGGTGGCAGTTAATCAAGGATTATTTGGCCTATGGGGAGATCAATATGGGAGAGAAGAAGAACATAAATTTGTCCGACTTAAATAAATCATTAGCGGATATGAACGTTAAGTCCCTCGAAGGGGTTACCATCGAGGGCGATATAGAGCTGGAGATTGAAACTGGAGCTGGTGGCGGCGTTGGCCCTCTTTTTGCTTATTACTTTGGCGGAGAGGTCGCAAAAATCGCAGTTCAGCTCGTCAACATGGCAAAGGCATTCGGCTATCCCGTCGAGAGTCTGCTTCAGCCTGTTGCCATGGCACAGGCAATTTCACCTGCACCAGCAGACCTGACAAAGGCTGCGCCAGCAATCCCTGCGTTCAAGATACCTAACACACTGAAGGCTGCCAAGTTCGAGGTAGGAACCGACAAGTCCTGGAAGACTCCGATCCAAGAGGTTCAGCTCGGAGCGACCAAGGCAGAGGGTGGTTCAAGAGGTCACGTCATAAAGATCGGCGGCGAGAAAGCGTTGCCCTTCTTCTACGACGCAGCAATGCCAAACAGACCCGTTGTCACAATTGACGTTTTCGACATGCCGATCGGCATGGCAAAGGCTGTCAAGATGCACTACGGAGACGTCATGGAAGATCCTGCCGAGTGGGCTAAGAAGGCCGTCAAAGAGTTCGGCGCCGACCTGGTAACTACTCACCTGATCAGCACCGATCCTCTGCTCAAAGACACCTCCGCCAAGGAAGCTGTCAAGGTTGTGGAAGATGTCCTCCAAGCCGTTGACGTTCCCATCTGCATCGGTGGCAGCGGCAACCCAGAAAAGGACGCAGAAGTGCTGACCAAGGCCTGTGAAGTGGCCCAGGGCGAGCGCGCCCTCATCGCCAGTGCCAGCTTGAACTTGGACTGGGAAGCCATCGGCAAGTCCTGTGTCGAGAACAATAACGTTTGTCTAGCCTGGACTCAGCTTGAGATCAACGCCCAAAAGGAGCTTGACAGAAAGTTGATGAAGGTTGCAGGAGTTCCAAGAGACTCCATCGTGATGGACCCAACCACCGCAGCACTCGCCTACGGTCTGGACTTCGCTTACTCCAATATGGAGAGGACCAGACTGGGCGGCCTTAAAGGCGACAAAGAGCTGAGCTTCCCGATGTCCTCTGGTACCACCAACGCATGGGGTGCCAGAGAGGCTTGGATGGTGAGATCACCAAACAAAGATGACTCTGACTGGGGTGACAGGATGCTCAGAGGCCCCTTGTGGGAGATCATAACTGGATTCTCGCTGGCCGTCGCTGGTGTCGATTTGTTCATGATGATGAACCCCATCGCTGTGACCTACTTGCAGGAGATAACCCAGTCTCTGATGGGCCTCGTCAAGGCTGAGACACCGGACACCACCAACTGGATAGGAATGGGGGTCTGATATCAATGAAAGAAAACAGCCCGCTCAATCTTTACAAGTTCCTGCCTCAGACCAACTGCGGCGAATGTGGTGAACCGACTTGCATGGCTTTTGCCGCAGGCCTGATCGCCAGAGAGAGGACCATCGACGAGTGCAAGCCGCTCTTCGACCCGAAAAAGCAGAAGAAGTACGCCAAGAAGCTGGCCAACCTCAAAGAGACCATCGCTCCCGAGGTTGCTCTGATCTACGCTGGAACCGGCGACCTGCAGGTCAAGATCGGTGGCGAAGATGTCATGTACCGCCACCAGATGACCTTCTTCAACGGGCCACCATTTGCTTATGATGTGACTGACGACATGGAAGAGGCCGCTCTCGTAGAAAGGGTCAAGGCCATCGCCGAGTGGAGAAAGTTTTACATCGGCAGCTGGGAAAGCGTGGAGATGATCGCAGTCAGGGGCGTCACCGGCGATGCTGACAAGTTCGCAAAGTGCGTCAAAAAGGTCCAAGAGACTACCAAAAAGCCCTTGATTCTCTGCTCTTTCGACCCCAAGGTCCTGAAGGCGGGCCTTGAAGTGGCCGCTGAAAATAGGCCCATAATCTATGCCGCCAACAAGGACAACTGGAAAGAAGTAGCTCAGCTGGCTTATGACTACAAGGTCCCCGTCACAGTGAGCGTGCCTTTCGACCTGGATGGTCTTAAGAGCATGGCCCAGACCTTCCGAGAGATGGGAATCGAGGACATTATAGTCGATCCAGGGTTTGCGCCAAATGGCAAGAAGCTGCAGGAGACACTCCATAACTTCATAAAGCTCAGGAGAGCTGCCACCGAAGATAGCCAGAAGGACTTCAACTTCCCGGTCATGGCTCTGCCAATCGTTGCTTGGGCCACCACTGATGACCCTGTGAGGGCTTCCTACTGGGAGAGCCTCCTTACCTCGACCTTCGTATGTCGTGGTGCGGACATAATGGTCAAGCACTGCATCGAGCCACACGGCGTCATGGTGGACATGCACCAGAGGTTCAACATCTACACAGATCCTCGAACTCCAGTGCAGGTCAAGCCCGGCGCTCACAAAGTTGGAAAGCCGACCGACGATTCACCGGTATTCATTACCACCAACTTCGCCCTGACCTACTACACAGTAGAGTCCGACCTGGCGTCCAACAGCATCGACGCTTACCTGGTCGCAGTCAATACCGAAGGAATCGGCGTACAGGCTTCTGTGGCCGGCGGCCAGATCACCCCTGGTAAGATCAAAGAGATCCTGGACGAGGAAGGCATCATCCCTGAGAAGAGAGGCAACAATGCCATCATCCTTCCGGGAATGTGCGCCAAGTTCACCGGCGAGATCGATGAGCTGTACGGATACAAGGCTGTGACAATGGCCGGTCCAGAAGACTCTGGTCGTATCCCCGGTTGGATGGAAACCAACTGGCCACCAAAGTCTGAGTAAATTCGAATATTGTGCCCCAAAAAGGGCACAAATTCTATTATTTTTAGTCTAGTTCTTCGGGCTCGCCAGGAGCCAAAAGCAGCTCTTTGAAAAGGAGTATCTCGATCACCTGGGCCACATAATGCCTCTGTTGATATCTTTGGATATCCTCGTTCATCTTAAGCTCGCTTTCTATCTGGACCCTGATAAGAGCAAGCCTCAGATCGCGCATCTTTTCTTTGCTCAGCTCTAACGAACATATATCTTTCAAGAGTCTTGGAAGACTCAAAGGATCTTTCAGCACTTTTGCCATGAGCAATATGTACCGCTCTGGCTCATCAGGTTTTGCTTCACCAGTCAGAGTTGACAAATCTGATATTGAATATTTTTCACCATCTATAGTGACATAATCCATCATACCTCACCTCAAAAATCGAAGTTAACTATACCTATCAAAGATCGATTCGCAAATTTTCAAGTCTTTGGCAGTGTTTACGTTTAAGGCCAGTTCGATCCGGTCCAAGACCAGATGGTGGTCTTCCTGTTCAAACCTTATGCACATCCCATCCAGGACGTTCACGCCAGCCGGGGCTATGAAACGTCCTTCATAGTTGAAGAGTGCATCCGGTTTGGTTCCGATCTTGCCGTGAATCTCGAGTGGAACGTGGACAGAAAGTGCCGGTTCTGGAACATTGTCGTAAACGTCTAAGATCTCGTCCACGATATCGCCATTGAGTAACGGAAGGTCCGACATTACGATCATCACGGGGTTTTGGATATTTGCCTTTTCTACGGCGAATATCATGTCTGGGACGTAACCTTCGCCAGGAGTATCGATAATCTCTACATTTCTATCGGCAACCCATTTCCTGGTTTTTGGCACGTTTGGGGTAACCGCGACGAATATTCTGTCGATTGATGACTCTTCCAACGCTTTTAAGACGTAATCTATGAGCGGCCGTCCCAAAAGCTCAACCATGGGCTTTTCACCCATATCGAGCCTGGTACCAAGCCCACCTGCCATCACCACGGCATCCATGAAATGACGCTCCAAAGAGACGCAATCGTGACCAGAGATACTGCCCTTGAAATCTCGTTGGTGGCCCCAAAACCGTCACCTGTGGAACCGCCAAAGTTTCTCTTAGATACGATGACCATGTAGCCTGCCGATATCTGGGCAAGGGCCAAGGTTGCAAGCCCCAATGCCCCCATCGCAATCCCGCATATGGGTGCTGCTATGACGAGCCCCACCAGAAAGTCGGATTTTGTGGTGTTCTTGATGGCGATCTGGCCAAATCCCTCGTGAAGCGGGCTTGAGAATGCAGCAAAGGCGATCATGGACTGTTTGGCTGAGACCTCTGCTGTTATCAGCGCTAAAGGCAAAAGGGCCAGGGGTATGACGGAAAGCGAGGCAAAGACTGCTAAAATTGCGATCACGACAAAGACCATCCCGCCGGTGCCTATGTAGACATCTTTCATGGCGCTGATCTTCTTTTCAACAGTAGTGTGGGCAGTGACTCCGTCACCAAAATCTGCCAGACCGTCGGCGTGATTGACCCCGGTGAGCTTGTATATCAGGGCTATGACGAGAACCGCCACCAATTCAGGTGGTACAACTTGGGTCAAAGCCAAAGCCAAAACGGCGTATATGAGACCGAGCACTGCGCCCACCAGAGGAAATAGGTAGATGTGTTTCATCAGAGCGTCGATCCCTTCCATGGTTATGCCCACCGGTATGGTGGTGAGAAACCCAAATCCCGATCTGAAAGCTAACGCGAGATCTTTCAGCCCAACACCGCCCTGGTGTACATGTTCGCAGAAACTCCGCCAATCAGCCCGGCTATCACGTCGTCCATGAAAGGCCCAAGCACGCCCAGAATTCCTGGTTTTGCCTTGTCATATCTCACGTAGTCGAAGGATCCTTTGTATCCTCCCACGTACTTGGCGATCGCCATGCCTATCACCTCATCCGCGATGAGATAGGTCAGGTCTTTTTCGTAGTCGGAGCTGGGCATGTTGGGCAGGTTTGCCTTCTCTCCTTCCTTTTCCAAAAGAACTCCTGCATATATGAGGAGACAAAGGTTG
>Ga0208279_1000777_pt1 | contig 21905 bp, 16 predicted proteins | sample AntAceMetag02UKM_FD_184766 | JGI IMG/M metagenome (GOLD analysis project Ga0208279, IMG submission 184766) | Saline lake microbial communities from Ace Lake, Antarctica - Antarctic Ace Lake Metagenome 02UKM (SPAdes) (version 2) | ecosystem: Environmental > Aquatic > Non-marine Saline and... | reverse complement strand
CTTCACCCGTATCTTGGAAGAGAGTGTAGAATAAATTGTGTAAATGGATTATTCTAATAAACCTAAACTGAAAGGAAAATCCATGACACAGAAAAAGAATACCACAGATCAAGACAACAAAAAGAAGATGCCTAGTGCTGAAGAAGTAGTCCGAGAGCTTGGAAAAGCCAAGTCAATCGATGACTTCTACGGAAAAGATGGCATCTTCTCCAGACTGTTTTCGGAAACCATCGAGCAGATGCTGGAAACAGAGCTGACCGATGAGTTGGGCTACGAACGCTATGAGGCTAAGGGGCGCAACTCAGGAAACAGCCGAAATGGATACTACGACGGCTCCATGCGCACCTCCGGGGGAGATGCCAAGATCAAGGTGCCGCGGGACCGCAATGGCGAGTTTCAATCCGAACTGTTGAAGAAAAACAGCAATGAGATTGAACAAAAGATTATCGCCATGTATGCTAAGGGAACATCCACCCGGGATATTCAGGATCTGCTGGAAGAATTGTACGGAATTGCCGTTTCAGCCAGCACCATCAGCAAGATCACAGACAAAGTCTGGGAATTAGTGGAAGGCTGGCAGAATCGGCCCCTGGCTCCGATATATGCGATCGTTTACCTGGACGCGCTCCATATCAAGCTCAAACGAGATGGCAAGATCGAGAATGTGGCCGTCTACAATGTCTTAGGGATCGATTTAGAGGGCCACAAGGAAGTATTTGGGCATTGGATAGGGGATGGCGGGGAGGGAGCCAATTTCTGGCTCTCGGTGATCACTGACCTGCAAAACCGGGGGGTGGAGGATATTTTCATAGCTTCTATCGACGGGCTGCCTGGATTTTCTGATGCGATCCAAGCCGTTTTTCCAAAAACCAAAACCCAGCGCTGTATCATCCATCAAATTCGGGCTAGCCTGAAATATGTGGTCTGGAAGGACCGCAAGGCTTTCACTGCAGATCTCAAAACTATCTACAAAGCAGCCACTCGTGAAGAGGCTGAAGCCAACCTGCTTAAGCTGGAAGAAAAGTGGGGAGGCAAATATGGGGCTGCGGTCAAATCCTGGCAAAACAACTGGGAGGAGCTGGCCACCTTTTTTGAGTTCCCCAAAGAAATCCGACGGCTGATCTACACGACCAATACCGTTGAAGGTTATCACCGCCAATTGCGCAAGGTCTTGAAAAACAAATCTTCTTTTCCCACCGAACAGGCGGTCAGAAAATTGCTTTACCTGGCAACGATGAATATCACTAAAAAGTGGACCATGTCGCTGGCAAATTGGCCCCTGATCCGCAACCAGCTGGCGATTCGTTTTGACGATAGGTGTCCGCTGTGACAAGCCACTACATCCATTTACACAATGTTCTTGACACTACCCAAATAAATATTCCTAAATTCTATATGATTAACAAATTTTCGAATACGACGGTCAAGTTATCTCATAAAAGATTTGATTCAACATCTTCTAATCTGATTTACTATAGATCTCTTCCAGGAACTGCATGGCGTAAGCGTCTGATATGTCCAATTCACCGTCTATAACACCAGCTTCAAGAAGAACATTGCTAGTGTATGCCCATCTTTCACTCTCCATCCATCCTATTTGTGAACTACCTGTGTGGATCAATGGCACCGATTGACTCAACATATATGCTTCGTGCCCTCTATTACTTTCAGGGGCATACTTCAATACAAAATCAATAGCTTCCTCTTCATTTTCAATTGCATACTGCCATCCTTTTAATGTGGCTCTAAGGAATCTTTCTACGAGATCTGGGTTATTAATGATGGTATCTTCTGCTGCAAAAAGAACATCATCATACACCTGGACTCCATAATCCTCAAATAACATAATATTAACTTCATACCCAGCTTCAATTACCTGGTGTGGTTCATTAATACTGAATCCAGTGGCGACATCAACCGTACCATTGATAAGTTCCTCGACACTATACCCCACCAGCGTTTCGGTGATCTGACTTCTATCAATCTCCAATTTATTCATCATCACTTGGTAAGCAATGGTTATCTGTCCTGGTTTCAAACCAACTGTTTTTCCTAAAATATCCTGTGGTTTTGAGATCCCCGATTCTTTCAGGGAGTAGAGACAAAGCGGGCTATATTTAAAGATTACCGCGATGGCTTTTACTGGTTCTCCTTCTTCCCTGGCTAAAATGATCTCGCTGGCTGATTTCACTCCAAAATCAGCTTGCCCTTGAATAACGGCATCTATTGTTGGTTCTTCAAACGTGAAGGGAAGCAGGTTCATCGTTAGATTCTGCTCTTCATAGAATCCTTTCTCGACAGCAACATACATGCCGGCAAACTGGGCTTGATGCAACCACTTTAATTTAACTGTAACTTCTTCGTTGGGTACATCAACCTCAACTGGAGTACAGGCAGATAAAATAATAAACAAGAGGAATGGTAAACCTAGTAGGAATTGTTTATGCCTCATCGATATCAATTCCATCCTGTTTTGCGAAAGATAGATCATAAGGTGGTACTCTTCCAAGCTCCAGCGATAAACCGTTTATTAGTCCTTTTAACTCGATCATGCGCTTTTCACGTCCAACCATTGACCTATTGAATCCTTCCAATTTGGCGATAGTATCTTCTTGGTTTTGGATCATCTCCCTGACATCATCGATCATCAGAGATAGTCCTACCAGAAGCTCGGTGAATTCATCCTCCTCGTCAGGAATCTCGATGTTTTCGGTAAAATCCCCCGTGGCATAGTTCGACAGGAATGGAGTCAATTCTTTTAGGCGTTTGGTGACATCATCTTTGAATAGATCAAGATCAGATTTAGGCATTTTCATCTTCATCCTTCAACCAGAGGAGAGCCGCTTCTTCTGAAATAAAATGCCTGGTATTATTTTGACCACTGTCTGCTAAAATGAAATTTACAACTGTTCGGACAAAAGTTGAAGCCCCGAAAAACACGATTTTATTAATGCTTGAGTGGCCTGTGGCATCTGCGAGTATTTTCCTGGCTTTTGAAGTCACTTTGGTCATTTGGCTTAGATCGACCAGCCATTCTATTTCGTTTTCTTTGTTTTTAGCTAGGAAGATAGTTTCCTTTAATATTCCTTGAGCAGCTTTCTCGTCAATGACGCCAAAAACTTGTCCCCTGACAATCATCTTTTTGTCATCCCACCAGATTTTATATTTCTCTTCTGAAGGCATTATTTCTCCTTGCTCCAGGAGGGTCCATCCAGCCGGGGCCACTCCCTAAGAAGTTACTATATTTTCATTCAACAATTGTTCGATCAAAGGGAATATTGTGGTGCCAAACTCGGACTTGCGGATAAATCCATCCGCTCCAGCTTCAAGGGATTTGATTTTATAATCAGCGATTTCATGCTGGGTTACCATAATAACCTTGGGGGGGGTCGTTGAGCTCTTGATCGCTTTGGTTGTTTCAATCCCATTAAATTCTTCCATGACATAATCAACCAAAACAATATCCGGGCTTAACCTCTTCAGATGATCAAGTGCCTCTTTACCAGATATGGCAAATCCAATGATACTGATATTTTCATTGGCCAGCAGATATTGTTTTGCAGCATTAATGAACCCCGGATTGTTATCAACGATAAAGATTGTTATTAGTGCCAAAATTATCCTCCAATAGTGGTGTCAACATTTAGAGCCATTTAGTTTTATATGGTTTGCATAGCCTGATTTCACCGGGCATTTACAGACGGTGCAGTACATTTAAGTTTACAAGAGAGGGGCGTATTATGAAATAAGTAAACTACTTAAAAGGATTAAGTAGTTTACTTGGCTGTTTTGGTCTGCGTTACTCGGAAATTAGACCGATCCGAAGAGCATAACGCACCAGGCCAGGTATATCGTGAATCTCTAAGGATTCCATAATGGGGGTTTTTGGTCATCCCCTCAAAAAGATTCAATCCGGAGTGGGGTTGCCAGGTGGTAGCCAAGGCAGGATCATGCTAAGGTTATTAAATATACATAAAAAGAGCATACGGTCAATGCTAAAATAATTTTGGCCGGAGTTAACTATTAGCACGGAGACGCAATAGTAATGCGCCAAGGCATTGTGCTTGCTTGGCCGGAAGTTCCTCGCATAGACTTTGGATTATTGGTTTTATCGAAGATATGGTATCTGGCCACTTCGATACTTTTAACAATACGAGATTGTTGAATTGCTAAATTCTTTCGTTTGGAGTTTTCTTAACTAAAGAAATATTAAATGCAACTTTAAGAAGTCTAAGAGCAATTTCTTCTAGGTTGCTGTCTGGAGGAGCAGGGATTTCCCTTTGGGCCTGTGCTATGTATTCAATTATCTTTGAAAATAGACCTTCAAGATATGTGATTAGCGTGTCGTTTTGCAGATAGACTGCCTGCATAGCCACGAAGCCCATTATAAATATTTCTTCTTCGAGATTCTGATCAACAAGGGTTGAGAACCTCCTTTTGAGGTAGGATTTATAGCTTTGGGACCGGTCATAACCAGGAAGAAATCTGGGAGGGCGTCAGGGTTTATATCCAGCATATATTCCAGTTTGCCGTACCATTTGACGTTGACGATCCTACCACCCAGGGATCCGCTTCTAAATCGGCCGTCGAATCCTTTTGCATTAGCCGATTCTTCCAGCTCGATATCAAAGATCTCGGCAGCGATATATTCCCCGGTGTGCCCGATGGTGGTTGGCCGCTGCGTGATCCCGGAGATCTTTTCCCCGATGGAGTTCAATTCTGACAATAAAGTTACCAGTTTTTCAAGATCGTTCATAAACATATTCCAAGTGAATGTTTGTCAATAGTGGTGTATTTAAAATAATCGATGAGTAGCCTTAAATCACAACTCTTGTCTGAACAATAAGATAACGGGGCGTTGACAGTCCTTGTGGTGGGAAAACTATATTTGTTGTCCATTGTTTCTACCCTATTTACCACCCCGTAGAAACTATTGGCCCCGTAGACAGGATAGACAAATATTCGTCTGACTTCGAATTGGACGGGGGAACTGAACATCCTGTATATGGGGGAAAATTCCGTCCATCCACTCTACAGAATTGACAGAAGATTGTCCATTGAGAACGCAATTTCCATAAATCCATCCTGTTTGCACCCAAACTGCACCAGGAACTATCGTTGTATTAACTGGATTGGCAACTCGATTTCAATCATCCCAACATGCTATACTTAGATTGAGACTGATATTTGGTAGCTTCCTGCCGCCTCTGCTCCAAAGAACAAAAAACTCCTGAGCCGTTGACAGAGGTGTTCATTCTTCTATGCGCCTATTAATCGTGAAAACATTGGAGTTTCCATGGCAGCCGATCGCAAGCCACGGAGGTGGTTTATGAAGAGCAAGAATAAAGCTGATCCAAAACAAAAAAGAGGTGGAGACAAGAAACCTCCCAACCAGTCTCGACCTGGAAATAAACCCGATGATGAAACCAAAATAGAAACTTTCACCAGAGAGTGGTCGACGGAATTAGCAATGCAAGACTCAGATGATAAATATCGCTTGCTATTTGAGACTATGGAGCTAGGCGTTGTCTACCAAGACGCGAAAGGAAAGATCATCTCTGCCAACCCAGCTGCCGAGAGGATCCTAGGATTAAGCCTAGATCAGATGTTGGGCCGCGTTTCCTTGGACCCAAGATGGAAAGCAATGCATGAAGATGGCAGCGAATTTCCGGGCGAAACCCATCCCAGTATGGTTGCTCTAAAAACAGGCAGCCCCGTAAAAAACATAATAATGGGAGTTTTCCACCCAGTGGAAGAAGCAACCCATTGGATCAATATCAATGCTATTCCTCTGTATAAACCGGGTGAACCAATACCCTACCAGGTCTACACAACGTTTGAGGACATCACTAAGCGCAAAGAAGCGGAGGAGGCAAAAAAAGCGAACGAGGATCGACTGAATCTGTTTTTCGATGCAACGCATGAGCTTATTAGCTTGCGCGACGAAAATGCGATAACTCTCTGGGCCAACCTCGCGTGGCAGAAAATCTTTGGCGACATCAGTGACACGAGGACTGAACCCTTCAGCATATTGCATCCTGATGACTATGACACGGTGAAGAAAGCCTGGAAAGCGATGGTTTCCGGTGAAGGCGATATCAACAATCTCGAATACCGATTCAAACTTCCTGGTGGAGAATATGGTACGTTTGAGTCCACCACATACCCAGTTCTCATGGATGGAGAGCGTCGCTTTTACATCGTTTCTCATGACATCACTGAGCGAAAGCAGTTGGAGCAGGCATTGCGGGAAAGTGAAACATGCTTGCGTACAGCTGTCTTAAGTTCAGAAATAATATTCGCCCAAACCGATCTTGATTTGCGATATACCTGGATATTTAATCCCCATCCAGATTTTAATCCAAACGAACTGATTGGCAAGCGGGACGATGAGCTTGATACAAACGGAGGATCAAGGCAGCTGATAAAATTAAAACAGCAGGTGATTGACACAGAAAAATGTCTGCAAAAGGATATTACCTTTGAATTATTAGAGGGCGCAATAACATATACTATTACCGCTGATCCTTTATATGATTCCAATGATCAAGTCGTTGGCGTGATTACTTGCGGGGTGAATATTACTAAACACCTACAGTCAGAAGAGGCTCTGCTTAATAGTGAAATACGGTACAGAGAATTGTTCAACAATATCAGCAGCGGGGTGGCTATTTATTCAACCAGAGACAATGGGAATGATTTTGTCTTCCAGGATTTCAATAAAGCAGGAGAGAAGATGGACGGGCACCTCAAGGAGGACCTCATCGGCAAGAGTATCCTCGAGGCTCGCCCAACCATTAAGGAGTTTGGGCTTTTCGATGTTTTGAAAAGGGTGTGGAAAACCGGCGTCCCGGAGTATTTCCCGGAAAGCCATTACAAGGATAACAATATTACAGGCTGGTATGAGAACTATGTGTACAAGTTGTCCACGGGGGAAATTGTTGCAGTCTTTGACAATGTCACTGGGCGTAAGCAAGGAGAGGAGGAGCTGCAAAAGAGTGAGGCGAAATTCCGCAATTATATCGAAACTTCTCAAGACCTAATCTGGGAGTGTGATGGTGAAGGCAAATTCATGTATCTCAATCCTGCCTGGGAAGAGACAACCGGATATAAATTAGATGAGATGCTCGGAAAGCCTTTTACTGATTTTACTATTCCAGAGGAGGTCGAGGAAAATTCGGCAGAGTTTGCACGGCATCTTGAGGGTGGTTCTGCCTTAGACTATCCAACGACATATATTTCAAAAAACGGGTCTAAAATTGCTTTGAATTTTAATGCCGTCCCACTTCTTGATTCTAAGAAGAATATCATAGGCACTCAAGGATCAGCCCATGATATCACACAGCGAAAGCTGGCAGAGCAAAAGGTTTCTTATCAGGCAAACCTTTTACAAAATGTTCCAGATGCAATTATAGCCACAGATATGGATTTTCTGATAACGAGCTGGAACAAAGCTGCAGAACTTATTTACGGTTGGAAAGAAGATGAAGTACTCGGTAAGAATATCGACGATGTATGTAAAACTGTTTTTTTTGGTGAGTCGCAAGAAGAATCCCAAAACCAACTTCTTCTCAATGGATATTGGCAAGGTGAGATCTTCCAGAGAAATAAAGCCAATGTAAAGATTCGTGTACTTGCTGCAGTTTCCATGATAAAAAATATAGGTGGGAAAATAATTGGGGGAGTTGCTGTAAACCGTAATATCTCTAAGCAAAAACAAGTGGAGTCTGATTTTGAAAACATGTTTAATCTTTCTCAAGATCTTTTGGCGATATGCTCTACAGATGGCGATTTCCTAAAAGTCAATCCCAGCTGGGAAAGAGTTTTAGGTTATTCCCAGAAAGAGCTTTTTAAATTAGGCTGGAATGGACTCGTTCATCCCGATGATGTTGAACAAACTAACAAAATTGTTGAAGAACAGTTGGAAGGTGGTCCTGTTGTTAATTTTGTTAATAGATATAAATGTAAAGATGGTTCATATAAAACCTTAGAGTGGCAAGCGACCTATGCAGTAGAGGGTATAGTTCACGCGACCGCTCGTGACGTCACCGAGAAAAACCTGGCAGGGGACGTCCGAAAAAAACATGCTATCCGATTAAAAATTCTAAGTGAGATCAATTTGGCCATCCTGGAGGCAGAGTCGTCAGAAGACATCGCCAAAAAAGTCTTAGCTCTGGTCCCATCCATCCTCCCATCGGACTTGGCCAGCATAACCTTATTCGATCCCATTACAGATGAAATCATCATAATTGGGGCTACTCCACCCGGGAAAAGAGAGGAAAAGGCTCCAACCCGTTTTTCCCGGCAGGCATCCGACATCTATAAAACCTTGAAGCGAGGTAAGATCCACATTATTTCAGATCTGGATGAGAAAAAAAAGCTGTCTCCAGTAGAGCGACTTCTCCAAATGAATGGAATCCGCTCAGTGATGAATGTGCCTCTCATGGTTCAGGACCAATTGATCGGCTCGCTCAATCTGAGTGCCAAAGGACCAGGTGGATTTAGCGAAGAGTATCTAGAGACTGCTTTAGAGATCGCCAAACCAATTGCGAACGCCCTCCAAAATGCGTTGTTATTTGAGCAAGTGGAACGGGGACGGATAAGACTCAAGGCATTATCCAGACAACTGATCGAGATACAAGAAAAAGAACGAAGAACTATAGCTTTAGACCTCCATGATCAGATTGGTCAATCTCTTACTGCGATAAAAATAAATCTACAGACCTCCCAATTACTAAAAGACCCTGACAGCATCAAACAAAACGTGTTACAAGGAATGGAAATCATCGATGATGCTATCGATCAAGTTAGAACACTTTCGGTCAGCCTTCGCCCCAGCATGTTGGAAGATCTCGGTTTGATGTCCGCGATAATGTGGATGATCGACCAAATCCAAGATCAATCAGATATCGAAATAATAATAGAGGCCAATCTGGATCAAGGACGTCTGGCCCCCTTGATGGAAATAACTTGTTACCGAATCATTCAGGAAGCCTTGACGAATACTATTCGACATTCAGATGCCTCGCAAGCCAATATCCAGCTGATTATAGACGACCAAGAGCTGCACCTCAAGATCCAGGATAATGGGACAGGTTTTAATGTGGAATCTGCGAAAGCCTCTGCCCTTCAAGGTGAAAGTTTAGGTTTGCTGAGTATGGAGGAGCGGGCTGAATTGATCGGGGGGCGATTTGAGATCTCCTCAGAAAAAGGAAGTGGTACAAACGTTTCGGTTATCTTCCTAATCGATCTTTCCTCCCCCATCAAGCACCAAAAGATAAAGCGAGGTAAGGCATGAAAACTGTCAGGATCTTGCTAGTGGATGACCACGCCCTGGTGCGGTCCGGCTTCCGGGCATTATTGAATAATATTGAAAACATGGAAGTGATCGCTGTAGCAAAGGATGGTCGTCAGGCATTAGAGATCATCGATGAAACCCCGATCGATCTGGTTTTGATGGATATCGCCATGCCTAACTTGAACGGTTTGGATGCCACCTCGCGCATCAGGAAAAATTACCCTGAAATAAAGGTAATTATTTTATCAATGCATGCTATAGAGGAATATGTCCTTCAAGCATTGAATGCTGGAGCTCATGGTTACTTGCTGAAAGGTGCTGAAATATCTGAGCTTGGATTTGCCGTGAATTCGGTGATGAGCGGAGAAACTTATATAAGCCCGGCTATCGCAAGACACGTTGTGGAAGGTTACCTGAACGGCAATGTTGGGTTAGGCCGAAAAGCGGAGTCCAATATTTCTAAACGAATAACTCCCCGGCAGCGAGAGGTCTTGCAGCTGATCGCTGAAGGGAAATCTTCTAAAGAAATTGGCCTCATCTTGAAAATTAGCCATAAAACAGTCAACGCGCATCGGCTGCGCATTATGGAGTCCTTAGGGGTCCACGATATAACTGGTCTGGTCCGTTATGCTCTTCGGGCCGGTTTAATTTCCGAGTAACCCAGATCAAAACAGCCAAGTATATTACTTAATCCTTTTAAGCATTTTACCAATAGCTTTAGTTTCCCTTCACCTATAAACTTAAATAAACAACACCGGCCGTAAATGCCCGGTGAATTCAAACTATTGTATCCCTCAAAAGCTCAGGGGCACTCTGGGTTGACATCAATTTTGGAGGATTTTTTTGGAACCAATAAATTTTTTTATCATAGATAATAACCTGGGGTTCATCGACGCGGCAAAAAGGTATCTTCAGACCAACGAAAATATCAGCATCATTGGAACCGCCCTATCAGGTAAAGAAGCACTTGACCAACTTAAAGGGTTAAGTCCCGACATAATTTTGATCGATTATGTCATGGAAGAATTAAATGGGATCGAAACAACCAAGGCAATAAAGAGCTCAAACAAACCACCGAAGATCATCGTAGTAACCCAACACAACATCCCTGAGTATAAAGTCAAATCCCTTAAAGCTGGAGCGGATGGTTTTATCCATAAGTCCGAATTTGGCACCGCCATTTTTCCTCTGATAGAACAGTTGTTGAATGAAAATAATGCAACCTCGTAGGAAATGTTCAGGTGAGATAAGACCGTCTTGGTGAAAGGACGCCTAATGTTTTCAGAAAGAAAATATAAAATCTGGTGGGATGAAGACGAGGAAATCGGTAGAGCGCAAACCTTCGTTATCCTCGATGAGTTGATCGTGGCGCGCTCTACCCGCCTGCGTGTCCTGGCACAGCAGATTTGGTCATCGGGAGGATTTATAGTTATTGGCTTGTTCTGGCTGGTGGTTACACTAGCGCGAGGGAAGCAATGAGCATTCCGATCCGCCTTCTGATTCTTGAAGACAATGAAATGGATGCTGAGCTGATGTTGAGCGAGCTACACCAAGCCGAATTCGAGCCAGATTGGCAGCGGGTTGAGACAGAGAAGGACTATCTCAAAGCGCTGGAATCCGCACCTGAAATCATCCTGGCCGATTTTAATCTACCGCAGTTCAACGGCAGGCGCGCTCTGGAACTATTGGTGGAGAGGCAGCTTGATATTCCCTTCATTCTCGTTTCTGGTACGGTGGGTGAAGAAATCGCCGTTGATATGATCAAGCTGGGCGCAGCCGATTACGTGCTAAAAGACCGGATGACGCGGTTGGGCCAGGCGGTATTACGTGCCTTGGAGGACAAACGCCTGCAGAGAGAAAAGAAATTGGCAGAGGATAATCTTCGCGAAAGCGAGATTCGTTATTGGACCATCCTGGAAAATATAGAAGATGGCTATTACGAAGTGGACTTGGAAGGCAACTTAACCTTTTTCAATGATTCGTCAATTGGCATTCTCGGATACGACAAAAATGAATTGATGGGCATGAACAATCGTCAATATATGAGCCCAGAGACATCGAAAGTCGTTTACCAGGCCTTCAACAAGGTCTACACAACAGGGAAACCTGTCCAGGTTTATGACTATGAAATAATCCGTAAGGATGGAAATCTTCGAACCATTGAGGCCTCCATATCCCCAATTATGGATGCTGATGGGAGTACGGTGGGTTTTCGCGGCATCATGCGGGACATCACCTCCCGCAGAGAGGCGGAGCAGGAAATTAGACGGCTAGCGAAGTTTCCTTCCGAAAACCCCAATCCTGTTATGCGTCTGAATCATGATGGCACGATCTTTTATGCAAACGAAGGTAGCCAGAAGTTCCTGGCTGAATGGGGTTGTGCAAGAGGTGAACGTGCGCCGAACTTCTGGCAGGAGGTCGTTGCCGAAACCCTCGGGACACAGGCAACCAAATTTGTAGAAACGGAATTCAGTGAACGGACATACTCGATCTTCGTCGCTCCGGTTCTAGAGGCAAATTATGTCAACCTGTATGGACTCGATATAACTGAGAGTAAGTTGGCAAAGGAAGAATTGAAGGAGAGTGAAGAACGTTTCTTTGGTTTATATGATAATGCCCCAATTGGAATATATCGGACTACGCCAGATGGACAAATCCTGCTGGCTAATCCGGCTCTTGTCGAGATGATTGGTTATTCTTCTTTCGAAGAACTAAGCCAGAGAGATTTGAATAAAGATGCGCTTCTTCCAGGAAATAACCGTGAACGCTTCCTGGAGCAAATTACCCGAGATGGTTTTGTAAAGGGCCGTGAAACAGAATGGACAAAGAAGGATGGAACGGAAATCTCTGTTCGTGAGAATGCCAGAGCTATCCAGGATGATAAGGGCATGACCATTTATTTTGACGGGATTGTGGAAGACATTTCCGAGCGTATGCGGGCAGAAAACCTCAAAGATGAATCGGAGGCCAAATACAGCTCACTCTTTGAGAGTGTACCGGATGGCATCTACCGATCTTCCCCTGATGGAAAGATTCTGGCTGCCAACCCGGCATTTATAAAGATGTTTGGTTACGACTCTGTCGAAGAATTGCAGAGCGAGACCATAAATAATTTTTATGTGAATTCGCTTGAAAGAGATGTTTTTAACCATCAGATGAAAGAAGTTGGACAGGTATTGAATTATGAAACGACCTATCGGCGCAAGGATGGCACACATCTGATCGCCTTGGAAAATGCAAGCGCCAATTATGACCAGGATGGCGGCATCCAATACTATGAGGGTACGTTGACGGATATCACTGCCCGGAAACAACTCGAATCGTCTATCCAACTGGGATCCGAGACACAGGCCGCTATCGTGCAAAAAGAAACAATAGAAGAGATCTATGCGCTAATAGGCAAAAACATACAAAAATTAATTGGGGATGGATACCTGATCACTACCATTTTTGACGAAGATGAAAAATCAATGCGAATAATGGGGTTATTTGGTATTGGGAATCGCATCTCAAAATTGGGTAAACTACTGGGCCTGGATCTTTTAAAAGTTTCCATACCAATAAAGGATATGTCCCCCGAACAATTGAACCAGTATCGGAGCGGAAAACTCGAAAAATTCGATGGTGATCTATTCAATCTGGCAAGCGGAAAGATTCCTAAAAAACTGTGTGAAATAATTACAAAAGAATACGGTCTTGGGGATATATGTGTGATCGGTATTCGTTGGCAGGACCAGGATCACGGTGGGATAACGATATTTCCCAAACAGGATATTTCCCAATTTTTCCCGATAATAGAGACGATTGTATCCCAGGCCGCTATATCCATTCACCGTATAAAAACTGAACTCCAGCTGCGTACCAAGACACAATCAATCGCTCAGTTGTATGAATCCGGTATTCAAATGGGGCAATCACTAAACCAGGCTCAACTTTTTAATAATATATTCAACGTCTTAATTAATTCAATGCCGTGCGACCAATTAACTATCTCTGAATATGATCAGGCGGAAAACACCATTCACTGTGTATATGCAAATTATGATGGAGAGGAAATCGATATTAGTGAATGGCCACCCCTTCCATTAAATAAAGATGGAATGGAAACCCAGGGCCGCGTGATCATCAGCGGTAAACCACTTCTCATTGATGATTATTTCGCCTATCGAAAAACCTCGCTGACTTCTTACTATATTAATAAAGGAAAAATTAGAGATCATAAAAAAGTAACTCCCGATGAACAGGTCCCACATTCGGCAGTCATCGTTCCGCTGTATCGGGAAAAGAAGGTGGTTGGTGTTGTGCAAGTTTTCAGCTACTTGACGGGGGTTTATTCAACCGAGCATATGGATTTTCTGGAAGCGCTATCTCCGCAGATAGCAACATCGATCACAAATGCAGCACTTTTTACTGAAGTATTAGATTCTTCAGAAAGTTTATTGCAATCATTGCGGGGGACTATTGATACGATTTCGTTAATCGTTGAGACAAGAGATCCATATACTGCCGGTCATCAAAGGCGTGTTGCTGAACTATCAGTTGCCATTGCCAGGATATTAGAAATGCCCGAAGACGAAATTGAGGGCATAAAATTAGCTGGTTTGATCCACGATACCGGAAAAATAAACATACCTGCAGAAATATTAAGCAAGCCCGGAAAGATATCGGATGTTGAGTTAGAATTGATCAAAACTCACCCCCAAGTGAGCTATGATCTGGTAAAAGATATCGATTTTCCCTGGCCAATAGCTGAGATGGTTTATGGGCACCATGAAAGAATGGATGGCTCAGGTTATCCACGAGGGTTAAAAGGAGAAGACATTCATATTGGTTCTAGAATATTAGCTGTCGCAGATGTCGTAGAAGCAATGACCTCACGTAGACCCTACCGCGAAGCATTGGGTAAGGATATAGCACTTAAACAGATAAAAAAGGATATGGGGTCACTATTAGATACAGATGTTGTTAAAGCCTGCCTGAAGGTATTCGAGCAAGGTTTTGAGTTTTCTAAGGATAGTTTTTAGGATTCAATAGGTGTAAATATGGTCATAATCCATTCAGCAATAGACATATTGGATCTACCAATTGTTGTAATAATATGTAATTTATATCATCATCCAAACTCGCTTGTTATGTTGTATGTACCACGTCAGATCAAGTGAGACAATATTTCGAGGAGGAACAGATGGAAAAAGAAAACAAGCTTAAATTAATGAGGTTTTGGGTCTTTGGGATTTTTATTATCATCGTGGCTGGCGCTACTATATATATTGGCAGTGTAGTAGGCTCGGGGACAGCTATCTTTAGCGAGATGAGATATTGGATCGCGATAATTATCGCTGCGTTTTTGAGTGTTTTAACGTACTACGCTTATACCAAGTATCTCGATCGAATAGAGAAATGAGTAAGTACCTCAGGATCATTAAACGCTGCGTTGTGCCGTGTTTAATAATCCTGAGGTTTTTCTATGGGTTGTTCACCACGCAGCCTATCTGAATGTTTGCCTGGCTGCCACCAGTAATCGAAATTAATGGACGGTTTATACTGGATGTCTTTTCAGAAAACACAGATCCTCCCTACCCAAACTTACTGGACAAAAAACCAAGGTTATTGAGAAAACTATCCAGGGGAGATCAAGTGGAAATGTCCACCATAATCATAAGGCAAATTTAATGAAAACGAAACCGATCCTGATCTTACGTCATGTCCTGGTTGCTGTGCTGATCATTGTGATTGCCAGCGCCGTTAGATTCGTGTTCTTTAAGGGATTAGGGAGGGGTATCCCCTACCTGACGTATTATCCTGCGGTGATGCTTGCCGCATTATCCGGTGGACTCTTGGCAGGATTGCTGGCAACGACCCTATCAGCTTTATTATGTTTTTTCTGGATCCAGCAAGGTTTTATGTCCCCGGTTGAAACGCTGGCTATGTCTGTTTTTCTGCTGAGCTGCATTATGATCTCCTTTATAACCGAGGCTACCCGGCGGGCCAACCTGCGGGCAAAACAATCCCAAGATAAAGCAGAAGCAGCCAATCAAGCAAAAAGCGTCTTCCTGGCCAATATGAGTCATGAGTTGCGCACACCTTTAAACGCCATACTCGGTTTCTCCAGCCTGATGCAAGACGATCAAAGCCTATCTGAGGACCAGCACAAAATCCTGAAAATCATTAACAGCAGCGGGGACCGTCTGTTAAACCTGATCAATGATGTGCTGGATATGGCTAAGATTAAGGCAAGCCAGAACCAGGTCGAAATCCGGGCTTTCGATTTGGGCGATATGGTGCAGGAAGTGATGGATTTGATGAGAGGCCGCGCGACAGAAAAACGGCTCCATTTAAAACTGGACCCAATCTCAAATTTTCCCCACTTTATATTCACCGATGAATCCAAACTACGCCAGGTACTGATCAATTTAATTGGCAACGCAATCAAGTTTACAGATCAAGGGGATGTATTACTACGTTTGACATCCAGGGATACAGATGATCCTCAGTCTCCAATATTAATCATTGAGGTTGAAGATACAGGTATTGGCATCGCCGCAGATGACCAGGAACACATTTTTGAGGCTTTTAAGCAGGTCGGGAAACAAACGATCGTAAAAGGATCCGGTTTGGGATTATCGATCGCGCGCCAGTCCCTGGAACTGATAGGCGGCAAGATCAGTCTCGCAAGCGTTCCAGGCATCGGTTCAACCTTCCATCTGGAATTACCTGTCGTACTGGTGGAACAATCCGAAATAATTGCCACAAAAATCAACCAGAAAAGAGTGGCCGGCTTAACACCCGGCCTGCCTGATTACCGCTTGTTGATCATTGAAGATCAGATGGAGAATTGGCTCTTGTTGAAGCGTATTCTAGAGGATGTTGGATTCCAGGTTCGTGTAGCGGAAAATGGAGAGGCAGGCATTCAGGAGTACCAGGACTGGCTTCCAGATCTGATCTGGATGGATATTCGAATGGCCGGCATAGGCGGTATGGAAGCCGCCCGGCGTATTCGGGCCCTGCCATGTGGAAGGGAAGTGAAAATCGTGGCCCTTACTGCTTCCGCATTTAAAGAGGAGCGCGAAAATGTACTTAACGCCGGCATGGACGATTTCCTTCGCAAACCCTACAAGGTAGAAGAAATCTATGACTGCCTGACCCGTCAGCTAGGAGTGAATTTCCTTTATGCTGACTCGCCTGGGCAAGATAACACTTCTTCGACTGCACCACTGAGCTCGGAAGATTTGGATAAACTACCAGTCGAGAGTCGCCAGGAATTAGCTGAGGCACTGGTGAGTCTTGACAGCGCCAGAATCCATGCCATCGTCCAGCAGATCGCTGTCCTTGATCCAGCGCTCGGTGAAGTACTGATGACCCACGTCCAACTTCTGAATTACACCAAGATTTTAAAGTCTTTACCTCCTGCTACCGAGGAAACCGTATGAAAAAAACAGGAAAGATCCTGGTTGTCGATGATACCCTTGCATCTTTGAAATTGATAACAGAGATATTAACATCTGAGGGTTATTCAGTTTACTCCGCTGATAGCGGATACCTCGCTCTAACATCGGTTAAGAAATATCCGCCTGATTTGATCCTGCTCGATATCCTCATGCCCGGTACGGATGGTTTTGAAGTTATCCGTCAGCTTAAAAATGACCCTGAAAGCAAAAATATTCCGGTCATATTCGTGACTGCTGTCAACGATGTATCACAATGGGTGGAAGGTTTGAAATTGGGTGCAGTGGATTTCGTCTCCAAACCCTATCAGCGAGAGGAATTATTGTTCCGTGTTCAAACCCATCTGGAACTTAAGCTCACCCAGGAAAAACTCAAGAAACAGGAAATTCATTACCAAGAGCTTTTTAACCATATTCCCAGCGGGATAGCTGTTTGTGAGGCCGTAGACGGCGGCCGTGATTTTATTTTTAAAGACTTCAATATCGCCGGTCAAAATATTGACAGTATATCCAGGGAAGAATTGCTTGGCCACAAAGTCAGTGAGGTTTTCCCCGGAATTATTAAAATGGGTTTGCTCGAAACCATCCAGCGCGTCTGGGAGAGTGGTACCGCGGAACAACACCCGGTATCAAGGTGCGATGATGATCGCCTGGTTTCCTGGCGATCAAACTTCGTTTACAAATTACCCTCCGGGGAAATTGTGGTCATCTACGAGGACCTGACTAAGCCCAAACAAACTGAGATTAGATTAACAGAAAGCGAAGAACGCTTTCGCACTCTGGCAGATACCGCCACTGACGGGATAATAATAATTAATTCAGACGGAATGATTACTTTTTGGAACAATGCGGCTGAAAGGATCTTTGGTTATTCCTCTCCTGAAATACAGGGGAAATCGTTGGCCCAAATCATGCCTTCTGAATTCCGAAAAGATCATGCAGACGCAATAAAACAAAGGACCCAAACTGGAAAAAACCGGATCATTGGGAAAATTGTGGAAGTTGTTGGTATTCATAAAACCGGGAGTGAAGTTCCATTAGAACTATCCCTGTCTAACTGGGAAGCAAACGACGAAGAATTTTACACTGCGATTATTCGTGAGATCAGTAAACGAAAAGAACTGGAAGAGAAAATCCGACTCAACAGCCAAATGTTATCGAATATCAATGACGGTATTCTGCTTTGCAAAGTACTGGATGGAAAAATCTTCTACAACAATCGCCAAATGGAAGAAATTTTCGGTTATTTACCTGGTGAATTGGTTGGGAAACCTACCTCAATCCTTAACTCGTCCAGCGATACAAATCCCGAAGAAATAGCCCAGGAGATCAACGATTTTGTAAAGAAAACTGGTAAATGGGAAGGTGAAATCCATAACATCACCAAAGATGGCAGAGACTTCTGGAGCCAGGCGAGAATTTCAAGTTTTATTCACAAAGAGTACGGAGAAGTCTTTGTGACCATTCAGCAAGATATCACCGAAAGCAAAAATACCCAGCTTACCCTGGAACGTGCAAGCACGCACGATTTCCTGACCGGTTTGTATAATCGGGCATTTTTCGACGAAGAGCTGAAACGATTACAGCTTGGAAGGCGTTTTCCTGTCAGCGTAATCATGGCTGATATTGATGGGCTGAAGAATATGAATGACAAGTACGGCCATGACAAGGGTGATCAATTGCTGCAGCGCACTGCGAAAATCTTAGCTAAAGCATTCCGAGGTGATGATATGGTCGCTCGACTGGGAGGGGATGAATTTATCGCTTTGCTACCCAATACGGATGCAGGGGCAGTTAAACAAACACTGCTGCGAATAGAAAAAAATTTCGATAAGAGCAACACAGACAAAACTGAAATTCCGCTGAGTATTTCTCTGGGGGCAAGCACAGCAGAAAACGGCAAGGAATTAAAATACTCTCTTTTACAGGCAGATAAAAATATGTATATAGAGAAGAGCAAAGAGAAAAACAATTAATGAGCATGACCTTCCTGCGAGATGTTATTGAAAATATTTAGGCAACTGCGGTTGGTAAGGTTTGAGATATGAATAACGAGAACATAACCAAAGAACAACTTATGAACGAATTGGCAGAAACGAGCCGACGGGTTTCTGAATTGGAGGAATCTGACACCAAGCTCAAACATGCAGAGAAAACGTTGGGGGAAATTGAACAAAAATTCCAATTGTTAGTTGATCATACTTTCGACTGGGAATATTGGATTGACCAGAATGGGGAATACATCTATTTATCGCCATCCTGCGAGCGGATTACCGGCTACACCCCGGAAGAGTTCATATCCAATCCGAGTTTGTTGAACGAATTAGTACAACCCGATTATGCAGAAAATGTCCGCCGGCATTACAAAGATGAAAACAACCAAGAGACGCCAATATTTTCTATGGAATACCCCCTCATTGCAAAGAATGGCGAAGAACGCTGGCTGGAGCATAATTGTAGACCAGTTTTTGACCAAATGGGTAATTATGTAGGCCGACGTGGCAACAACCGCGACATCACCAAGCAGGTACAGGCAACAGAGAATTTAATACTGATTAATTCGATTAACGCTGCAGTTAACCGCAGTATGGATCTGCCAGATCTCATAAAAACACTCACCGAGGAATGCAAACGAGTTTTTAACAGTGATAGCACAACTGTCTATTTATATAACCAGGATCAAAATCTCCTCGAAATGAAAAATCTTGCCCTTCCGGCGTCAATGGTGAAGCGGATAGAAAAACTTATCGGTTTGCGTATCCCCAGTATTCACCTCCCTGTTGAGGAAGGGAGTTTGACACAGGAATTATTACAGTCCGATGGACCGCGAATCATTAACGATCCGGAGATTATCCAGAAATGGATCCTGGAATTCATTAATGCCGGCAACCTGTCTGATAAATCGCGACTCGTTATTCGGAAATTAATTTCAAGAATATACAAGCTTGTGGGTTCTCAATCTCTTATTACTGTCCCAATGATATCGGACGGTAAACCCGTCGGGCTGATGGATTTCTCTCGTCGTGAACCATTCACCGAGGAGGACGCAAAAAGAGTTGCTGGTGTTGTCGGACAGGTAACGGCGGCCATAACGAGACTGCAAGCGATGGAGAAGAAAGTTCGCAGCCAGCGTCTTCTGTTGACCGTCAGCGACGCCGCACAGGCTGTGCAGCTTGCGCGGACCCCCGAGGAAGTCTACCGCGCCACTGGAAGGGAAGCGGCAAAGATGGGTTTTAAGGTCGTTTTCTTAACACTGGATGAAGACAAAACAAACCTGAACATTTTCATTCACAGACTAACAACCGATCTGGCGAGGGCTATTGCGGATCCAACCAAATTATCAACGCCGGACTACAGTTTTCCTATCAAGCCAGAAGGGTATTTTAACAAGATCATCACTAATAAAGAACCGGTATTTATTAGTGATGACAGCTTACCCCTGGAAGAGATCCTACCCCATATTTCGCCCAAGGCCACTGAAAAAGTGATAGATATAATGGATAAGAAACAGATGATCACGGCCCCATTGATCGTTGGCGGTGAAGTATTGACTTTGGTCTCTTTCGCTAGCTCCGACCTGAGAGAGTCAGATGTGCCCGCCATTACAGCCTTTGCAAATCAAGCAGCCATTGCCATCGAGAACACCCAACTTTATCAAGAGACGGATCAACGCCTAAAAAAGATGACCGCGCTAAATAAAATCGATCAGGCAATCACCGGCAGCTTTGATTTAGAAATTATCCTGAATATAATATTGGAGAACTTACTGGAACAATTGGAGGTTGACGCTGCGGCAGTGCTGAGTTACCAGGAAGATTTGCAGACCTTACAGTTCACAAACGGTCGCGGTTTCCAAACGAGCTTCCAGAAAGGTAGAGAGTTGCGATTGGGGGAGGGGTACGCCGGGAGAGTTGCCTTGCAAAGAGAACATATTCTCGTCCCCGATTTATCACAGGATCAAGGAAAATTCAAAGAACCTGAGAGATTGTTAAAAGAAAAGTTTGTTAGCTTTTATGGTGTGCCCCTGATTGCCAAGGGTAAGCTGGTTGGTGTGTTGGAAATTTTCCATCGATCTACCCTAGATCCTGACACAGAATGGGTGAATTACTTGCAAGTAATGGCTGGTCATATAGCCATCGCCATCGATAACATCACCTTATTCAATAATTTGCAGCGATCTAACGCGAATTTGACACTGGCTTACGATGCAACCATTGAAGGGTGGGCGCGAGCCCTTGAGTTGAAAGACATGGAAACTGTAGGCCACAGCCGCCGGGTGGTTGGAATGACTATAGATATGGCAAGGAAGATGGGGATAAGCGTAGAAAAACTTGCCCCTATTCGCCGGGGAGCACTGCTTCATGATATTGGCAAAATGGGGATTCCTGACTCCATTATCCAGAAACCCGGCAAACTTACTGATGAAGAATGGCAGATCATGTGGCAGCACCCGGTATATGCCCATGAATGGCTATCACCAATTGAATTCTTGCGTCCTGCGCTGGAAATACCCTATTGTCATCATGAGCGTTGGGATGGCACAGGTTACCCGCGCGGTTTGGAAAAAGAGCAAATCCCGCTAGAGGCGCGCATTTTTGCAATTGTGGATGTCTGGGACGCATTGAGATCGGATCGGCCGTACCAAAAAGCTTGGTCCAAAGAAAAAACCCTGACCCATATTAAAGAGGAGTCAGGGAAACATTTTGATCCCCGAGTAGTGGATGTATTTCTGGAACAGCTCCGCTCGCAGTGAATAAGAAGGGGATACCCTTTCAATCCCATCTCAGTGTGTATGGAAACATTGGACATTTCCCCCTTTGATTAAGAGTCAATTGCTCAAAATTAACAAAAACAACCTCAATTTATTGGCTGAGTGGAGGAGGTGGATTGCGGGAATTTAGGGAAATCGAGTCGTCAATCCGTTTGGATTTGTGGTAATTTGCTGGTGCAGTTCTGGTGCAATTGGCATGGATAGGATGGATTTTGTGCTCTTGATTGACAGAATGTTGTCCTTTCCATAGAGAGGATGTACGTTATTTTCCCCCATGGAAAGGATGTTCAGCTTTGTCGTTCAATTCGAAGTCAGACGGATATTTGTCTATCCTGTCTACGGGACCAATAGTTTCTACAGGGTGGTAAATAGGGTAGAAATAATGGACACC
>Ga0208279_1000767_pt1 | contig 22066 bp, 25 predicted proteins | sample AntAceMetag02UKM_FD_184766 | JGI IMG/M metagenome (GOLD analysis project Ga0208279, IMG submission 184766) | Saline lake microbial communities from Ace Lake, Antarctica - Antarctic Ace Lake Metagenome 02UKM (SPAdes) (version 2) | ecosystem: Environmental > Aquatic > Non-marine Saline and... | reverse complement strand
TGCTGATTAGGAGGTTTAAATGTCAGAAACTAAATTTACTAAATCTCATGAGTGGGTAAGAATTGAAGGGGATGTGGTTACAGTAGGAATAACTGAGTATGCTCAAAGTCAATTAGGAGATATAGTCTTTATTGAATTGCCTAAGGTTGGAGAGAAAATAAAAAAATCATCTCAGTTTGGTACTATTGAATCTACAAAGGCAGCTAGTGAATTATATGCACCGATAAGTGGTGAAGTGACTCAGGTAAATAATGATTTGGCTAATAGCCCTCAGTGGATAAATGAGTCTGCCTTTGATAAAGGTTGGGTGGCTAAGGTGAGGCTGGAAGATCTTGGTGAGCTCGACAGTCTTCTAGATGAGGGCGCTTACAGAGAGTTCGTTAGTAAAGAAACTTACTGATGCGATAAAATTTATAATTTACAATTATAATTATGCCTTATATTCTTAACACAAAAGAAGATGTCAAGGAAATGCTAAGAGCTATTGGAGCTAGCTCCCTAGAGGAACTTTATTCTTTATTACCGTCTAAGGTAAAGCTAGATGTTCCTCTTAATCTACCTGCCTCTAAGAGTGAACAAGAGGTGAAGAGAATAGTAAAAGAGCTTTCTGAGAAGAATAACCCAATAGAGAAATGTAATTCATTTTTGGGAGCCGGATGCTATGATCATTATATTCCTGCGGCTTTGCCATTTATCCTTTCCCGTTCCCAATTTCTTACCGCCTACACTCCTTATCAGGCAGAGTGTTCTCAAGGGATATTACAGGCTATATATGAGTACCAGAGTTTTCTGTGTCTTTTAACTGATATGGATGTTTCTAACGCTTCACTGCTTGATGGTGCTTCTGCTCTTAGTGAGGCTGTGCTTATGAGTTTGCGAATAACCAAGCGCAAGAAGGTTCTTCTTATTGGTGCTATCCATCCCGAGTATAAAGAGACTCTTTATACCTATTTAAGTGGTTTTGATTTTATTATTCAAGAGGTAGAGCCAGGAGATGATGGTCTGGTAGATAAAGAAGCTGTGAAGAGAGCTATTGATGATGACACTGCTTCTTGCTTATTTTCAAGCCCTAACTTTTTTGGCCTTGTTGAAGATGTTAATGAATTATCTGTAATAGCAAAATCAAGAGGATCTTTATCAATTATGCTCACTAACCCTTTATCTTTGGCGGTCTTTAAAGAGCCAGGAAGCTTAGGCGTAGATATTGTTTGTGGTGATGGACAGCCTTTAGGCGGTGGATTAAATTTTGGTGGGCCGTCATTTGGTTTTTTAACTGTTAAGAAAGATTACTTGCGCCAGATGCCAGGAAGAGTTGTTGGTAAAACAAAAGACCGGGAAGGGAATGAGGCTTATTGCCTTACCCTTCAAGCTAGAGAGCAACACATAAGAAGAGAAAAGGCTACTAGTAATATTTGCTCTAATCAATCTTTAAACGCAATAGCAGCGGCGATTTATCTTTCTTTAATCGGTAGAGATGGCCTAAAAGATCTAGCTTTGTATTCTTTAAGTAATACTCAGTATCTTTATCAGCGCTTAAAAAAAGTAAGAGGAGTCAGAATTCCTTATTCCCCTTGTGTTTTTAATGAGTTTGTGTGGGAAACTGAGGACGCACCACGAATAATTGAAGAACTATATAAGAAAAATATAATTGCCGGATATTATCTAGGGGTTAAGCTTGACCAATATAAAAATAGCATTTTAAGTTGCTGTACAGAAAAAAAGAGTAAAGAAGAGATAGATAGTTTTGTTAACACTTTAGCCGAGATACTTCATGGATAAAAAAGTTATATTTGATAAAGATAAAAATTTCCAGAAATCTTCTTATTTTAAAAAGCCCGAAGTCCCTTTAGCAAAAGTAGAAGATATTTTTCCTAAAAGATCACTAAGATCTAGCTTGCCTCTGCCTAATCTTGGAGAACTAGATGTTATTCGTCACTATCTGCACTTATCAGAATTAAACTTTTCTGTTGATACTAATTTTTATCCTCTTGGTTCCTGTACTATGAAGTATAATCCAAAGATTAACGAAGATTTAGCTCATTTAGACGGGTTTACTAATATTCACCCCTTTCAAGATCCACAAGACGTAGAGGGTGCTTTAGAACTAATATATAATTTGGAGGAATTGCTTTGTGAGATAACCGGCATGAAACGGTTTACTTTTCAGCCTTCTAGCGGTGCTCATGGAGAGTTAGCCGGAATGTTGATGATTCGTAAATTTCACGAGACCAAGGGTAATATAAAGACCAAGGTAATTATCCCTGACTCAGCTCATGGAACAAACCCGGCTACTGCTTCAATGTGTGGATACCAAATTCAAGTCATAGAGAGTAATTCAGATGGATTGATAGATACGGGCAAGCTAAAGGAGATCATTGACGATAGTGTAGCTGCTATTATGCTTACTAATCCTAATACCTTAGGTTTGTTTGAAGAGGACATCCTTACTATAAGTGATATTGTCCATAGCAAAGGTGGGTTTCTTTATTATGATGGAGCGAATTTTAACCCACTCTTAGGAATAACAAAGCCATCTCTTATGGGCTTTGACCTAGTTCATCTTAATTTTCACAAAACTTTTTCTACACCCCATGGTTGTGGTGGTCCCGGCGCTGGTGTGGTAGGGGTTGGTGAGGTTTTAGAAGATTTTCTTCCTGTTCCCTTAGTTAAAAAAGATCAGGATAAGTTTTGTTTTGATTATGAAGTGAAGCACTCTATTGGCCGATTAAGGAGCTTTTATGGCAACTTTGGAGTTTTGGTAAGAGCTTATGCTTACATTTTGCGTTTAGGCGGAGATGGTCTTTTAAGGGTAGCTCAAAACTCTACTTTAAGTGCTAACTATATAAAGGAAAAATTAAAGAATTATTACCAGGTGGCTTTTCCTAAGAAGTGTATGCACGAGGTAGTTTTTACTTGTCAAAGCCAGAAAGAAAGAGGTGCCTCAGCCTTAGATATTGCTAAGAGGTTAATTGATTTTGGCATTCACCCTCCGACAATGTATTTTCCTTTAATCGTTAAAGAGGCCTTAATGGTAGAGCCTACAGAAACTGAAAGTAAACAGACCTTAGATTATTTTATTCAAACTATGATTGATATTGATAAGGAAATTAGCTTAGATTGTGAGAAAGTTAAAACTTCTCCGCATTTAGCACCGGTGAAGAGAGTTGATGAGGTAAAAGCAGCAAGATTTCCGAATTTAAAATGGGAAAAACCTGGCGTCTGATTTTAGACCAAAAGTGTGATGGTTATTACAATATGGCTGTTGATGAAGCCATATTGCTAGGTTATTCATCTTCTAAAATACCTACCTTACGACTATACGGATGGGATAAGCCGTTTATTTCCTTGGGGTATAACCAGAATTCTCGAGAGGTTTTAAATTCCCAAAACGAAATTCCTTTTGTTAGAAGGATAACTGGCGGCTCAGCAATTCTGCACCATAAAGAGCTTACCTATAGTTTGGTTTGTTCCTTGGAAGATTTAAACCTACCAAAAGCAGTTAAAGTTTCCTACAAGATAATTTGCTCTTTTCTTAAACATTTTTATGGCCAATTAGGACTAAAAGCATATTTTGCTAATGATTTAAAGTCTGAGGACCAAGAAAGTATAAAAGGTTTAGGTAAATATAATAATTTTTGTTTTTCAAGTTGGCAACACTTTGATCTTTTAGTTGAAGGTAGAAAGATTGGCGGTAGCGCTCAGCGGCGCAGAAAAAACATTATCTTCCAGCATGGCAGTATTCCTCAAGAGATAAATTCAGCTTGCATCAAAAGAACAATAAAGAGCTCAGGAGACCTTAAAGGACGGGCAACTTCTTTAGAAGAAGTTTTAGGTAAATCTTTAAGTTTTGAGTTGTTAAGTTCACTTTTGTATTCAAGTTTTAAGCTTACCTTTGGGACCGAATTCAACCGAAAGAAACTTTTACCGATAGAGGAAGAAAAGGTTGCTTCTCTTCTTAAAGCGAAGTACAAAACAAAAGAGTGGAATAACTATAAAATATTTAAAAATGCCTAAAATTAAACCTAAACCTTCCTGGTTGAACAAAAAAATAGCTCTTGGTTCTTGCCATAAAGTAAAGAGCATATTAAGAGATCTGTCTTTGCATAGCGTTTGCGAAGAATCGTTCTGCCCTAATATCTCCGAATGTTTTCAAGCTGGAGTTGCTACTTTTATGATTTTAGGGGATACCTGCACTAGAGGATGTGCTTTTTGCGGAATTAGCAAGGGTGAACCTTCTGCTGTTGACTTAGATGAACCTAGACGGATAAAAGAGGCAGTTAAGAGGTTGGATCTAAAATATGTAGTGATAACTTCACCGACTCGAGATGATCTTAATGATGGGGGAGCAGGTCTTTTTTGTCAAACAGTAGAAGAGATCCTGAGTCTAGATTCTAAAAAAACAGTAGAGATTTTAATTCCTGATTTTAAGGGGAAAATAAATCTAATTGAGAAGATCGCAAGATCTAAGGCTAAGGTAATTAGTCATAATTTAGAGACCCCAGCTTCTTTATATATAAAGGTAAGAAGAGGAGCAGTCTACGAGAGATCTTTGGGAGTGCTAAAACTAATAAAGGAGACGAATAAAGAGGTATTTACTAAATCCGGTCTTATTTTAGGTTTAGGAGAAGAAGAACAAGAAGTGATTCAGACCTTGGTAGATTTAAGAAGCGTTGGCTGTGATCTTCTGACTTTAGGTCAATACTTGCCCCCTTCTTTAAAGCACTACCCTTTAAAAGACTATATTTTGCCTGATAAATTTGGCTATTATGAAAAATATGCCAAAAAAATAGGATTTAAGGGCGTAAAGAGTGCGCCCTATGTTCGCTCCTCATATCTAGCCCACTCTCTCTTAGAGTCAGCTTTTTGCCCTAATCACCTATAAGGCATTTTTTGACTTCAAAAAATCGCTCCATAAAAATAAGCCTAGTATTACCTTTTTTTAGTCAATAGTTAAGTAAACAGTACACAATATATGGTAGTATTGTCAAATCTATACAAGATATAGGAAATTATAGTAAATTATAACAAATTATTCTTGACACTAACAAACAAAAGTATTTTAATAGAAATGTACCATAATTATACAAAATGAGTAAAAAAAGAATGCCGCGATTAATGAGTGTTGATGAATTGGCCGATTATTTGGGTTTGCAGAAGCAGACTATCTACAATTGGCTGCATAGTAAGAGAATATCAGGAATAAAGATCGGTAAAGTATGGCGTTTTGACCGGAAGTATATTGATGAATGGTTAAAAAAGTGCAGTAGAGGGTAGACATGGCAAAAGAGAAAAAAGTTGGTTTGTATTTAGGAACTAGTTCTGTAGGCGCGGCAGTGATTCAGGGCACTGATATTCTGTCGTTGGGGAGATTTGAGTTTTCTTCTTTAGAAGAATCAGGAAGTGAGATTAAAAACGAGGATATAAGATGGGAGGCTTTAATAAATAAGACCTTAAGAGAGGTTGGCAGTGATGTTAAGGATATTCATGTTTCTCTTGCCGACAGAGATTTTATTTTCAGGCCTCTTGAGATGCCTTCGATGAAGAAAAAAGAGATAGAGTCATCGTTAGTTTATGAAATAGAAAAATATATTCCTTTTAAGATGGAGGAACTAGTTTGGGATTATGCCTATGCTAATTTTCCCAAAGAAAAGAAGGTTGGACTTTCTTTTATCGGGATAAAAGAAAGTAATTTTGACAGAATTAAATCTATATTATCTCGTCTAGAACTTAAACCAGCGACGATTGAGCCTTCTTGTGTATCTTTAGCTAGAGTTGTAAAGTCGGGAAAGAAATTTGCGCAATTCAAAAATTTCGCTATTCTAGATTTTACTCAGGCCGAAGCTTACCTCACTTTTTTTCAGCAGAATTTACCAGTATTTAATCGCTATCTTGTTGTCCCCAAGAAGGAGGAGGCTCTTGACCTAGATAATTTTATTGAAGCAGTAAACTTTTCTTTTCAGTATTTTAAAAGAGAGTTTAAAAATTATAAATTAGAGAAGTTTATTATAGTAGGAGATTCTAATGTAGACAGTTTAGTTTCACCCTTGAAGGAGGGGTTGCAGGTTGATATAGAAGCTGTTTCTTCTTACGATTTGACCAATCGCAATAATGCTCAAGTCGAGAATGTTAAAGCTGTGGGTGTGGTAGGCCTAGGGCGTTCTTCTTATAAATTTAAGCCTTACCTTAGAAAAACTGAGGAGCGTTCACTTCCTTCAGAGAGGCCTCTTACAACTGTTAGCTTAAGAATAGGCTTATTAAGTTCATTAATAGTTATGGGGTTAGTCGGTACCATATTTCTTTCTTTAATATCGGAAAATGAGCTAACTGAAAAAAAATTCGATTTGAAAAATAAAGAAGAAAGTATAACAATACCAGCTGCCTTGAGTGCACTTAGTTGGCAAGAGCGGGCAATGACAGTAAATAAGGAGAGTGAGAAGATAAGATCTTTAAAGACATTGTTAGCTTCGTTTTCTCGTTTTTCTTCTTTTTTTGAAAAGATAGCTACTGAAGAGATACTTCCTCGTAGGTTGTGGCTTATTGGTTTAGATATTAATAGGTATCAGGGAGGATACAGAGGAGTTTTAAATGGCTATATTTTTAGTGGCAATGATTACGAAGAGAGATTAGGAGTAGATGAGTTTATTTCTAACTTAAGGAAAGATAAAATAGTAAGGTCAACCTTTAGCAAAATAGACCTCGATTCTTCTAGCCGTTATGAAGTAGATGGTTTTGAAGTTACTAGTTTTTCTGTCATTTTGGAGGAATAAAGTTTATGGATCTAAAAGCTTTGTCACAATATAAAAATTCACTTCTTTCAATAGTTATTATTATTGCTTTTGCTATATTGGTTCAAGGCACACTTTCTTACTATTCTTTACAGAAAAACGAGATAGTTGTAAAGTTACAGGAATTAGAGGAAGGAGAGCAAACAATGATCAGGTGGCAGCGGTTGGGTTTGGATGCTGAAGAATTAGAAAAAAGTTTTTTAGCTAAAGATACCTTATTCTTCAAAAAATTTGTAGAGGAAAAAGCTAATTCTTTAGGAATAAAGATTACTTCCCTGAGGACCTCTAATTTAGAAAAAGATCTTTATTGGGAAGTAACAATGCATTTGGGTATGGTATGTTTGTATAAAGACTTTATTAATTTTATGAAGGCTATTGAAGAAAAAAGTGTAGTAGCGGAAAAAATTAAAATAACTAGTGGTCAAAACGTGAAAGATGAAGAAATTGATTTAACATTAAAAGGGTTTATCCTTAAATGATGATGAAAAAGATTGCTACCCTCATTTTAGTATCTCTAGTTTTTTCAAGCTTCTCTTACCCGCAAGGTGGATACAAGGATCCTTTTGAACCTTTATTGCCGCAAGAGGTAAAAAAGGAAGAGGAGAGGCACGAAAAGATAATTAGTGAAATAGAAGACTCCCTTCCATCTATGGTTGTAGAAGGTCTTCTTTGGGGTGGCGATTTTTCGCAGGTGATAATTGACGGAGAAGTTTATAGAGTTGGTGATAGGCTTAAAGGTATAGACGCTCAGGTTTTCAGAATTGAGCAAGGCGAAGTATTTATTTCTTATGGAGAAAAAATATATAAAATTAAAATTGGGAAAAAGGAGGAGATATGAAAAAAGCTTTTTTAATAGTTTTTTTATTTCTTATGCTTTCATCGAGTGGGGGTTTTTCTCGGGATAGTATTTACGGGGACTATTTGCTTGGCAGCCTTGATAAGAAGGTGTCTTTAGACTTAGAAGGTGCACAATTGGTGGATGTTCTGAAGATGCTCTCTCAACAAATTAATCTTAATTTCATTTCTACTGAGGCAGTAGGGGAAAGAACGCTATCTTTATACATAGAAGAGGTGCCCTTAAGGGACGCAATGGATGTAATCTTTAAAGCAAACAATCTTGCTTATGATTATTATGCTGATTCTAATATATTTGTGGTTAAAGAAATGGGTAAGCCAACCTTAGAGTTGAAGACTAAAATTTATCAACTAAAGTATGTGAGGGTTAAGTCTTCCAAGGTGGAAGCAGGATTAACTGCTATGTTAGCAGAAGATGGAGAAGCCGGAGGGGCAACAATAGAAGGAGAAGAAGAAGAAGACGGGGTTGGAATTAAAGACGCTGTAGAGTCAAGTCTAAGTGAGTTTGGGAGGATAACAGAGGATCCGATAACTAATTCTTTAATTGTAGTTGATGTGCCAGTTCAATTTCCGATTATCGATGAGGTAATCAGTAAATTAGATATCGCTCCTGCTCAAATTATGATTGAGGTAGAGATGATGGATGTTTCTAAGTCTCATCTTGATCAGATCGGGTTTCATTTTGCCAGGGGTGTAACTGCTAAACTTACAATGGGTTCAAGAAGTACCACATTCCCTTGGTTTGATAAGTGGTCGGGTCAAGGCATAGGTGGTGCTAATCCTTCCCTTTCAACATTAAGTTTTGCCGATATGTCATCAGTAGTGCAATTTTTATCACAAGATACTTCTACAAAGTTTTTGGCTCGACCAAAAATACTTACTCTTGCTAATGAAACCGCAGAGGTTAATCTTGTATTAAATGAAATAATCGGTCTTACTGTGACTACAAATGAAGATGGAAGCACTACTCAAGATATAGAAAGGGATAATACTGGAACAAGACTAAGGGTTACCCCTCAGGTGAACCTAAGCACCAAAGAAATTACTTTAGTCCTTGATGTGTTTAACAAGGAATCTACGGATAGCACTATTACAGTAGATGGAATGGCTGGTTTTGTGAAAAATGTTGAAGAAAGAAGCACTAAATCTATTGTTAGGCTTAAGGCTGGAGAAACACTTTTTATCGGGGGGTTATTAAAGAAAGAAGAGCAGGAAACTATTACCAAGGTACCTTTCTTTGGAGATCTTCCGGTTATCGGAAGATTTTTCCGTTACGTAAGTCGGCCAATAGCCGATAATATAAATCGGGAACTTCTAGTTTTCTTAACACCGCGTATTTTAAAGGATGAAAGAAGCTTGGTTGAGAAAGCAAAAGTTATTTCTCGGGAACAGCAGAATTCTTTAAAAAACAATTCGGTAAAATTTGCTTTAGACCGTTTTAATAGGTAAATTGTCAGATTATCATATTTTCATCTGTGTAATCCTTACTAAAATCTGTGTAATGATTTTCAAAAGATGGCAAGATATAAAAGGCTAGGGGATATATTAATTTCTGAAGGTATTATTACCGAGAAACAGCTTGAGGAGTCTATCTCTCTGCAGGCAAAAGAGGGGGGCAAATTAGGTGAGGTTTTAATTAGGTTAGGCTATGTAAGTGACGAGCAGATGGTTATTGCTTTAAGTAAACAGCTAGCTATTCCTTATATCTCCTTGGCCTCGGGTAAACTTATCCCTACGGCTGATCAGAATTTAGAGACACTTCTTCCTCACGATTTTGCGATACGAAGTATTGTTTTGCCTCTTTCCCGTAATCTTAATTCCTTGACCGTAGTAATGTTTGACCCCTTAGATCTGATACTTATTGATAATCTTAAGAAAATTACTGGCTGTGAGATAAATCCGGTTGTTTCTACTAAGTCGAATATTTTAAAAGCTATTCAGAATTTCTACGGAAAGGAGAAAATTTTTCGGGAAGCTATCCAGGCAGCCGGCGATGGTAGTCTTGCCGGAGACATAAAAGAAATATCGTCGGAAGAGACCGATTTAAGTTTAGACAAGCTAATTGCTCAAGCCGAAGAGGCACCTGTTGTAAAACTGGTGGATCTTTTGATTAGACAAGCAATTGAGGAGGGGGCTTCTGATATACATCTAGAACCCCATTATGATAAGTTAAGCTTAAGATATAGGATTGATGGAGTTTTGTATGACATGCCTTCGCCTTCGTCATCACTTTACCTACCGATTATTTCTCGAGTAAAGATTCTTTCCAAGATGGATATTGCTGAAAAACGTTTGCCTCAAGATGGTGGATTTATGGTAAAGATGGGTAAACGGCTTATCGATTTACGAGTTTCGTCTATGCCCACTATTTATGGAGAAAAAGTAGTTTTAAGAATTCTTGATAAGAGCCGTGTACCTTTAGATTTAGCAAGATTAGGCTTTTTGCCGCAGGAACTAGAGATTATACGACGGGGAATTGATGCTTCTTATGGCCTTGTTTTTCTTACCGGGCCCACAGGGTCAGGTAAGTCAACGACGCTTTACGCTGCTTTAAATGAAGTAAAGTCAACGGCCAAAAATATCCTTACCGCCGAGGATCCAGTAGAATATAGAATTGAAGAGATAAATCAAGTTCAGGTCAAGCCGGAAATTGGTTTAACTTTTGCCAATGCCTTGAGATGTTTCTTAAGGCAAGATCCTGATATAATTTTAATAGGTGAGGTAAGAGACCTAGAGACTGCTGAGATGACCATAAGAGCGGCTCTTACCGGACATTTAGTATTTTCTACCTTGCATACCAATGATGCTATTTCTACAATTAATCGGTTAGTAGATATTGGTGTCCCTAATTATCTAGTTGTGGCGTCGCTACGGTTAATTATTGCTCAACGGCTAATAAGAAAACTTTGCGCTGATTGCAAGGAGCCTTATGAAGTTAGGCCTGAAGATATTCCACAGAGCATTACTTTAAATTCCCCAGTTATTTATAAGGCTAAGGGCTGTGAGAAGTGTAATTTTATCGGTTATAAAGGAAGATCAGTAATCAATGAGGTTATCTTGGTTGATGAGGAAATTAGAGCAGCGATATACAAGGGTTTGCAGCCGTTGCAAATTATGGAACTAGCCGGTAAGAAAGGGACTTTAACTTTGCTAGAGAGTGGGCTAAAAAGAGTTGAAGAGGGCATCACTTCTCTAGAGGAAGTTCTTTCTGTGGCTGCGGTATAGCTATTATGATATAATATAAATATGCCAAAATTTAAGTATACAGCAAAAACAAAAGACGGTAAAACTGAAAAAGAAGTTTTGAGTCTTCCCACAAAAGAAGATGTTGTTGCTAGGTTAAGAGCAAAAGGTTTATTGATAATATCTATAGTAGAAGTTAAGGAAAAAGGAGCCAGCTCTTCTCTTCTTACCTCGTTTTCAACTCATAAGGGCAAGCGATCTAAAATTAAGCCTCAGGATTTAGCATTTCTTGCTCGTAACCTTGCCACTACTCTTTCTAGCGGAGTTACTCTCTTAAGAAGCTTAGAGATTCTTTCTTTCCAGGCTGAGAGTATTAACCTTGAGAAAATATTAAGGCGCTGTAGTGAATATATAAAAGAAGGACTGTCTTTGAGCGAAGCGATTCTTAAATACCCTAAAGTTTTCTCTCCACTTTGGAGAGGGCTTATCGAAGTAGGGGAAGCTTCTGGTAACCTTCCCTTTGTTTTAGAAAAATTAGCGGATTATTTAGAAGTGAGAATAAATTTCGAAAGAAAAATTAAGGGGGCGCTTATTTATCCGGCTATTCTTTTTTTTGTAGCAGTTGGAGCAGTTATTATATTTTTTAAATTTATTCTTCCTCAATTTACTACCTTGTTTGAACAGTTTGACATAGAACTTCCCTTGCCTACCAGGATTATCTTTAGTATAAGTAAATTTATGGAGACGAATTTTCTCTTAGTCTTAATTAGTATGGCGGCTATTGGCTACGGATGTTCACTTTTTACAAAACGACCGGAGACTAAGAAGATTTGGGATGCTATAAAATTAAAAATACCGATTGTCGGCGATATATCATTTCTTTCTGCCCTAGAGCGTTTAACATCTACCACTTATATTCTTTTAGACAGTGGATTACCTTTAGTCTACACCTTAGAAGTTGTTGCTCGGGGGACCGGAAATTCTGTTTTAGAAAAAAATCTTCTTCAAGTAACCGAAAGGGTAAGAGACGGTGCCTCTTTATCTGATGAGTTCCGGAAATTAGAGATTTTTCCTCTTTTGATCTCAGAGATGGCTAAGATTGGTGAAGAGACTGGAAGTATGCCCCAGGTTTTTAATAAAATATCGACTCATTATCAAAAGGATCTTTCTTCACGGGTTGAACGTCTTATTGCTGCTTTTGAGCCAATCATGATTGTTCTTATTGGAATTGTTATTGGAGGAATTGTTATTGCTTTATTTCTACCTTTATTTAAGCTTTCTACCTTAGGGTAGGGTTATAGGCAAATATTTTCCATTTCGTTTGACACAGAGGCAGAGAGCGTGGTATAAAGAGGGCAGATGAGATAGATGGATGATTATAAAAGTAAGAGAGAGAAGAAGTAAAAGGGGGTGTTTTATGAGAAAAACAAAGGGTTTTACACTTATGGAATTGATAATTGTAGTAATCATTATTGCTATTTTGGCAGCTGTAGGTCTTCCACAGTTCTTTAAAGCTGCAGGAAAAGCCAAAGAATCAAAGGCAAAAAGCAATTTGGGCCATGTTCGTAAAGTAGAGTTGGCTATTGACTCAACAGAAGGTGCTTTTGATGTTTTTGGTGCCAGTCAAACCGTTAGCTTAGCTGCTGATATTGACACTGATGGAACTAATGATATTGAAATAAGCTTTTATGATGTTGATTATACTTATAGTGTAATTGGTAACGTTGCTACAGCTACGCCTGTGGCAGGAAGAGTGGGCTTGGGTACATTTACCATGAATTTAAGAACCGGTGTAACTAACTGGTAGTTTGTCGAATAGTCAGAGTAGGTATTGAATGAGAGTAAAGTTAAAAAAACAAAGAAACCGAGTGGGTTTTACCCTCCTTGAGCTTGTGATTGTCTCTGTAATCATTGCCATACTAGCAAGCCTGGGAGTGGCTTCTTACCGTAAGGTTATAGTTAAAGCCAAAGCTGCTAAAGCTAAGCATGCTATAAGCTTAATTGCTGAGGCTGAGAAGATATGGCAGCTAGATAACGGAAGTTATGCTGCTGTTGCGTCCGGTTCTGTTGATGCGACCATAGGCACTAACAAAACCGGGATTAACCTTGCTGTTGTAGATAATGACACTAATTTTAATTATTCTGTAATTGGTGTTGGTCCTGGTACCGGTACTGTTTGTGCAGTAAATTCGGTAGTTATTGGTGCTTGTGGTATGGGTAAGGCAATTACCCTTGATTTATCTACTGGGAAGTGGGTTACTGATAATTGTTATGATTAATGAATATGACTAGTAAGGGATTTACTCTATTAGAGTTGATGTTAGTGGTAGTAATTGTAGGCATAATTGCTACTTTTGCTATTCCCGGTTATTTTGGAGTTAGGCAGAGGGCAGAAGGCCGACAAGCTTCAACCCAGTTAAAATTAATTCATACTGCTGAGAAGATTAAATTTTTAGAGAATGATTTATATGTGGCTTGTGTTGATTATGTTGCTTGTAATGATTCGATTAATGGTTTGGATCTAGATTTACCTGACGATGGGTGGGATTATTTGGTTACCGTTGCTGGAGCTACCTTTACTGCTACAGCAACAGCAACAAATCCAGTTGGATGTAGTTACACTATGGATCAAGCCTCTCCGGCTATAACCTCAGCTGGTTGTGTGTATGTCCCGTAAAGATAATTAATAAAATGAAAAAGTCTGTTACCTTAACCGAAGTAATTATCGGTTCATTAATTTTGGCTGTTACTTTTTCTGGGTTGCTGGCTACTTTTATGTCCGTGAGAAAGTATGTTAAGCGGGCTAATAAACGGCTCATTGCTACTGACTTGGTAACTCAAGCACTGAATGGTTTATATCGGCATGTTAGGTATGATAGGTGGGATCTTGATGATTTAAGTGATACCGGAGCAGGGTCGGCAGATATTCCCGCTTATACAATTGATAACCAGCTTTATGAGGATCTTGCCTCACCAACACAGAATAGTTATACCGTAACTACTGTCGGAGATTATCGTCAGGTAACTTTAACCATAAATTACCCTTAAAGGTAAAAATCAATATTATCATGCGAAAGTCAGTCACTTTAGTTGAGCTTATTATCTCTACAGTATTATTAGGAGTAATTATTTTAGGGGCTATTGCTTTTCATCTTTCTAGTGAAAGATTCCTAACTTCTTCAGAGACAAAAACTCAAGTATTAAATGATTTAACCTTTATATTGCAGCATCTCCATAAGAATATTTTATTAGCTACTGGAGATATTTCTAAGCGAGGAATTAGTACTAGTGGTGTAACCATTTTAAGAATTCGCCAGGATAGAAATACTCCCAGGACTCCGGCTAACTATGCTGATGATATATGGGTAAGATATGAATTTCGTCCTAATCCTAACCATGATGTTAGATTTCGAGTAGGATCCGGTGCTTGGGAAACCCTTAGCAAATATTATGTGGGTGACGTAGGTTTTAGAATGGACCTTATCAACGGAGGGGTAAGAGTAAGAAATCTTGCTATGAGATTAGATCCTACCTCAGCAGAAGAACCGCGCACGAACCCCGAAGTAAGTACTGTTTCTACTGCTGGTGGTACTTGTACGGTATATTTTTATTCTCTTCTCCATTCCTGGCAATAGTTTTATCCCAACAATAAAAGAAATTTAAAAATGATTGTACGCGATAAAACTCAGGATTTACTTAACTATTTAGAGGATACTTCTAATGTCCAAGGTAAAGCTTCTTTGCTTTACCTTCCCCAAAACAATCAAGAGGTTTTAGAGAGTATAAAGGATTGTCTTAGAAGGAAAATTCCTTTTACCTTATCATCCGGCCATACCGGCACAACTGGGGGGTGTGTTCCTTTACAAGGAGCAGTTATCTCTTTAGAAAACTTAAATCAAATTATTGACATTAATCAAGAAAAACAGATTGTCCGTACTCAAGCTGGTCTAACTCTAGAAAATTTAGAAAAGGAAATTAATAAGTTTAACTTAACTTTACGGGCATTTCCTACTGAGAGCTTAGCTTTTATTGGAGGGGCAATTGCAACCTCGGCTTCAGGAGTAAGAGGATTTGGCTATGGTTCAATAAGGAAATATGTAAGGGGATTAGAGGTTATTCTAACTACCGGTGAGGTAATTAAAATAAAAAGAGGTGAGATAATTTCTAAAGGAAGATGCTTTGACTTTAAGCATAAGGGAAAAAGTTTTAAATTTACCGTGCCTTCTTATCAGCTTCCAGAGGTTAAGTCGCAGGCTGGTTATTATGTTAAGGATAATATGGATTTAATCGATTTATTCATTGGTAGCGAAGGAACCTTAGGGGTTATTGTTTCTTGTGAATTAAAGCTAGAAAAGATTCCTTTTAATGTCTTTGATGGATTAATATTTTTCTCGAAAGAAGATAATGCCCTTGAATTTATCGAGGAGATAAAGAGTCTAAAGAGGAGTGGGCAGATGAATCCAGCGTCTTTGGAGTTATTTGATAAAAATTCTTTAGAGCTATTAAAGGATGAGTATTCTTTTATACCGAATTGCCAGGCAGCAGTTTATTTTGAGCAAGAGGTTGAGGATGAGGCCAGTTCTCAGTCGCTTCTTCTTAAGTGGCAGGAGCTAATCGAGAAGAATAAAGCTTTTTTGGATGAGAGTATTCTTGCCGATACTCAAGGGGAGAGGAAGCGAGTATTTGATTTTCGACATAAGTTACCTCAGATGATTAATGAATTTTTAAGAAGAAACAATCAGGTAAAAACAGCTGGCGATATCGCGGTGCCTGATGATAAATTTAATGAAATGTATGATTTTTATAAGAAAATTGCAAGAGAAGCTAAGATGCGGTATGTAAATTTTGGCCATATCGGAGAGTCGCACCTTCACTTTAATTTTTTACCTTCTAGTGATCAAGAGGGTAGAAAAGCTAAGAAATATCTTAAGCAGCTTTGTCAAAAGGCAGTATCTTTAGGGGGGACTGTTTCTGCCGAGCATGGTATTGGTAAGATAAAAAAATCTTATTTAAAAATTATGTATAAGGAATCAGAGATTAAAGCAATGTCTACTCTTAAGAAATACTTTGATCCTTCAGGCCTTTTAGGCCTAGATAATATCTTTGATAAAGAACTTTTGTTTAAATAAACTTTTAGGTTTCCTTTCTTTCCTCATCAAAATAATCTAAATCTGTCAAAGGCAATATAACTGAGGTAGCAATATTTGTTAAATGAGCTGTGATGCGTTTAAAATATCGGGCCATAAGTGTAAAACAAACCGCTTCATTTACTGAGAGATCACTATCGGCTAGTTTTATTATAATCTGATCACAACGCTTAGCAATTTTGGTCTTATAATCCCAAGCTTTAGCTGCTTTAGTTTCATCAGATTCTATAAAAGCTTTTTTAGTTTCCTTAAAAAGCTCAGATATCTCGGTTTCAACACTATCGAAAAGGTCAATATATTTTTCTTTATTTAGCGGATTTGCCATTAAGGTGCTGACTTCGTAGAGGTTTTTCGCAAAATCTCCTAATCGTTCAGCATCTTTTACGACACTCATAAGAAGTAAGCAAGTTGGGACATCTTTTGATGGCTGGAGAGAAAGGTGTTCAATTACCCGTTTTCGTATATTTCTTTGTAAGTCATTTACTTGTTTATCTATGCGGTATACATTATCTTTTAGTTCAGGTTCTTCTTCATTGTCGATTAACTTTCTGGATACAGAATCAAACATTATCTGGGCATCATCAAGCATATTCTTGAATTCTTCGAATACTTGATGTAGAAAATCTTTTCCTTTCCAGAATTGCATTAGATTTTTAAACATCTTTTACCTCCTTGTTATTGTAAGGCCTTAAAAATAAAAATAAATAATATCGGTATTATGAAAAATGTAACTAGAGTATAGATTAAGGCATAACGGCGCTTCTTGTAAGCTAGGTCACCGAGTTTTTTTGATAGGAACATAGGAATTTTTCTTAATATTTTTATCGGATAAATACAGAAAAGACATATCATATTAAAAAGAAAGTGGACAAAAGCTACAGTAAGTGCAGCAATATTTCCGGTAGCGAATGATGCCAGAATAGCGGTTACAGTAGTTCCGATATTTGCTCCCATTACTAAAGGGTAAAGCGTCTCGAGAGTTAAGATACCGGCAGCACTAAGAGGGATCATTAAAGCAACAGTTATTGAACTGCTTTGGATTACAGCAGTAAAAAAAGTAGCAGCGAGAATAGCTAGTATTCCATGTTTTCCAATTACATTATTGAGAACAATTTCAGCTCTCTCTGCTACCATAGTTCGCATTAGCTTTACAATATAGTATAAAGCAGCAAACAGCAGTATTAAAGAAATAGCCAGCATTATAGCATAGGCCATACTGGAATAAATCTGTAATTTCATAACCGTATTTTCTATAAAGTGTACCAACGGCTTTGTGGCTAATTTAATCGGACTGGTGAAGTTAACCCCTCCGACATTAACAAAGGCGCCGCTCATCCAGCTAGCTGTTTTGCCTAATAGGCCTGTGGCTAGCTCAAGAGGAAAAATTATAACAACACACATCATTTTAAAAAAACCACCGAGAGTACCTCCGCTTACGGCTCTTCTAAACTCTTCTCGGCGTCCGATATGTCCTATTGATATGAGTATTCCAGTTACAGTAGTTCCGATATTTGCTCCCATTACTATTGGGATAGCATTTCCTACAGTTATAACTCCTGATGCTACCATTCCTACGACAATAGAAGTAGTGGTGGATGAACTTTGGACAATGCTTGTAGCTAGAATTCCTATGAATAAACCGACAAAGGGGTTAGAGGTAGTTTTAATTAAGTTTTCAGCGAATTCCTTGCCAAAACCCTTAAAGGCAATTCCCATAAGGCCAATGCTTACTAGGAATAAATAGACAAAGGCAAGGACTATAATGAATTTGAATAAAGTTTTAATTTTTTCGCTATACATCGATTTATTGAGGAAGGGTTTTGCAAGATCCTTCGACTCCCTTCGGTCGCTCAGGATTAATTCAACTATATTCCACCTTTAGTGGAATATAGTTGAATTAAATTATATCCAGGAAAAGGAACCATTGCAAGAACTTTATTTCTAAAGTATAATGAGGCTTGATTTTTTACGAACCGAAGGTGAGAAAAAAGCGTAGCCGAATTACCCCGAGGAAATCAAAGATTTCCCGGGACTAAGTCCTCGGAATTTTGAAGAAATTCCAGAGGGTCCCCGTAGGGGATAATAATTAGGCAAAGAGAATAATTTTATATATGAATAAGAAAAAAGAACTGCTGGTTCTTCTTAAGAAAAAAGCTTTTCTTAAGAAGAAAGTGAAATTATCTTCAGGAAGGATTAGTAATTTTTACATTGATGTAAGGAAAGTGAGTCTAAGTCCTAAAGGTGTATATTTAATTTCCCAGCTTATTTTTAACCTTTTAAAAAGTAAGAAAATAACCGCTATCGGTGGCCCGACCTTAGGAGCTGATCCTATTGTTAGCGGAGTTTGCTACTTAGCCTATAAGAGCAAGAAAAAACTAAAAGGTTTTCTTATCCGAAAGTTGCCTAAGAAGCATGGCCGCCAAAAATTAATCGAAGGTCAGGTTTTAGTCTCCGGTGAGAGAGTCGTTATAGTCGACGACGTAGCTACTAGCGGCTCTTCTTTAATCAAATCTATAGAAGTTTTGAAAAAAGAAAAAATAAAAGTAGTAGCAGCAATAAGTGTTGTTGATAGAGAAGAGGGCGCAAGAGAAGCTCTCGCCCGTTACAAATGTCCTCTCATCTCTCTCTTTACTAAATCTGACTTCCTATGAAAAATTTCCTAGGGAAATTTTTAGTCTATAGTCTAGGGTCTATAGTCTATAGTCTGTTTTTATCTGGTTGTATCACCACAGAGTATAATGTTGGCACTGGTAAGCAAGATGTCTACTTTTATTCTACTGAGAGAGAAGTTACTATGGGCCGAAATATCGCCAAGAAGATATCTCAGGAGTTTAAGATTTCTAATAGTCCCGACGATATCCAGAGACTTAATCGAATAGCCAGTAAAATCGTAGAGGTTTTAGATCGTAAGGAATTAAGCTATTATTTTTATATAATTGACGAAGACCAAGATGGCAAGTCACAAGTTAATGCTTTTAGTCTTCCGGGAGGGTATTCATATATATATCGAGGGCTATTTGATATTTTAGATAATGATGATCAACTGGCCTTCATCCTTGCTCATGAAGTAGGCCATATTGTTAGTCGTCACCATATGAAGCGTCTTCAAGCAGCTATGGGCTATAATCTTTTAACTATAGCATCTGTTGCTTCGGGAACTTCTTCAGAGTTTAGTAATGGTCTTTCTTTTGCTCTTATCCAGGTTTTAATGGGATATTCACGGGAAGATGAATTTAATGCCGATGAATTAGCAGTTAAATATTGTAAACTTGCCGGGTTTGACCCTGTCGTTGGGATAGAGGTTCTGGAGAAACTTTACCAAGAAGGTAAGAAAACGATACGTCCTTTATCTTATTTCAAAACTCATCCCTATCTAGACCAGCGGATAAGACATATTAAAGAGTCCTTACAACTGCCCTTAGGTGTCAATGACTATATCAATTAGCAATAAATTTTGGTATAATTAGCGTTTATGAGCCGAAGTGGTGAAATTGGCAGACACGCAGTGTTCAGGGCGCTGTGAGCGTAAGCTCGTGAGAGTTCAAATCTCTCCTTCGGCATTAGCTAACATATCTCATCCACCATTGGTGGATTCGATATCCAAAAATTAACTTCGTAAATTTTTGGAGAGGTGGCCGAGCCTGGTTTAAGGCGCTGGTCTCGAAAACCGGTTTCCGCTTAGGCGGAACGCGGGTTCGAATCCCGCCCTCTCCTTTATAACTGGGTTTATATTTAAGAGTATCAGGATTTATCTTTTAAGATAGGAGCGCCTAAGCAAGTGAGCAAAGCAGTAGCGACAAACAGAAAAGCCAGACACAACTATCATATTGTTGAAACCTACGAAGTTGGCATAGAGCTCAAAGGTAATGAGGTGAAGTCTTTGCGGACAAAAAGCTGTACCTTAAGTGATAGTTTTGCCCGTATAGAGCGAGGAGAGTTGTTTTTGTACAATGCTCACATTCCTGAATTTGAAAAAAGTTCGTTTTTTAGGCCTGAGCCAACGAGAACAAGGAAGTTGCTTGCTCATAAGAAGGAAATTAAAAAACTGGAAAGCCTTACTGTTCAGAGGGGCCTGACTCTTATTCCAACCAAGGTTTATTTTAATCAACAGGGCCGGGCTAAGGTAGAGATTGCATTGGCCCGAGGGAAGCACACTTTTGATAAGAGGAAGAAGCTTAAGGATGATATAACCGAGAGAGAAACCCAGAGGGCTTTAAAAAGATTTCGTAAAGGCTAATAAAACATAGGCTTTTTAACTTCTAGTGGTATAATTATCATAATGAAACTTGAAATTTAATTAGGAGAGAAAAATGAAGGAAATTATAAATTTAGCAATTGATGCAGCAAAACAAGCTGGCAATTTTTTACTAGAGAATTTTGGAAAAGTCAGTGAGGTTACGGAAAAAGGTGATAGAAATTTTGCTACTAATTTGGACAAAGAAGCAGAGGAGATGATTATTGATAAAATTAGGACAAAATTTCCTAATCATGGGATTATCGCTGAAGAGAGTGGCAGCAGCGCTGCTGATAGAGAGTATTTGTGGATAATTGACCCTCTTGATGGAACCCATAATTTTATGCGCGATATTGATATTTTTGGAGTTTCTATTGGTATAGTGCATAATGAGAAGTTTGTTGGCGGAGTAATTTACATGCCTAAAGAAGATGAATTATATGTAGGCCAGAAAGGAGGAGGAGCTTATAAAAACGATAAAAAGATTAAGGTTTCTTCTTATGACAATTTGAAAGATTGCTCGATTGCTTTCGATTCTAGTATAAGGTACTCTCCGGAGGTTATGCTAAAAGTCTTAGGAGATTTGGCAAATGAGGTCTTTAACGTAAGAATGTTTGGTTCTTCAGCTCGACATCTATCTTATCTTGCCGAAGGAGTGCTTGATTTTGTTGTTGAATTTCATGATCAGCCCTGGGATTTTGCCGGAGGAGTGTCTATAATAGAGGAGGCCGGAGGGAAAATAACTGATCTTAAGGGTGGTCTTTTGACCTATAAGAACATTGGTTATATTGCTTCCAATACCCTTACTCATAGTAAGGTAGAAAAAGTCATTTTGTCCAATATTTAAGGGCTTTTTGAGCTTTTGAGAAAAAATGGCGAATTATTGACAGAGTGTTGTATTTGTGTTACAAATAAAATAGAAAAGGTAATAAAAAAGGGGGTAAAAATGAAGAAGGTTTTTTTTCTTATTTCTTTGGCATTTGTTGTCTGCTCTCTTGCCTTTGCTGAGCAAATCACCATAACTACTTATTATCCAGCTCCTTATGGGGTGTATAAGGACTTGGAGGCTGAAACTCTGACAGTGAACAACAATGACCAAATCGTTTGGATCGGGGATGGTTCTAATCCTGGTATAAAGCTTCTAGGTGATTCTTCTGCCAAAAAACCATACATATCATTTGATAATGATGGTACTGGCGCTGATGATTATGCTATAACCTTAAAAGGTGATAATGCGCTTTGGATGAGCGGGGGTACAACCACATTTGCTGATGATAGTGATAATCCGGCAGTAATTAAAGTTAAGGAAGTTTGGTATTGCCCAAGTTATTAATAGCAAAAAGGAGAAAATATTTATGAAGGGGATTATTGAGAAGGGGAAGTATTGGGTGAAGGTTGTTGTAAATCAAGAGATTTACCCACTTTCTACGATTTATTCAGCCGGCTATGTTTTTTTAGATAGAGCCTACATTCACTTAGATAAAGATAAAGGAAAGATAGTCGTTCAGCTTTTTCCTAAAAATAAAAAATGTAATTTAGAAAAATTAGGAATGGACTTCTATAATGAACTACTTAATTATGCGCATTATTTTAGTAGGGTTAAAAACAATTCCGGAATAATAAAAATGATTATGCAGAGAGCGTTATTTTCAACTAACCCTTCTTTAATTGCACAGACTCAAGAAAAAGATATAGAGAATTTAATAAATGAGCTTGAGAAAAAAAATGGAAAAAAAGAAAAAGTTCCTGCTACAAAAAAACGGAAATAGCTTTATTATTCCGTTAAACAAAGAACTTTACTCAGAAAAAAAGGTGAGGAAAGGTCTTCGGCAAGTTGATAAGATAGAATTTCGAACTTCATC